>Ga0209281_1000844_pt1 | contig 27278 bp, 30 predicted proteins | sample MedtruBG_FD_187514 | JGI IMG/M metagenome (GOLD analysis project Ga0209281, IMG submission 187514) | Root nodule microbial communities of legume samples collected from California, USA - Medicago truncatula BG (SPAdes) (version 2) | ecosystem: Host-associated > Plants > Roots > Nodule | place... | reverse complement strand
CGGCTGAAAATCTCGGTTGGGTCAAGGACGAGAAGAATGCGGAAATCAGAGCGAAATTTAAAAAAGTTTTCGATTGGTTTGATGAAGTTGGCGACGAAGATAATCCGAACTCAATCGTTCTGCGTATTTGCCTCACAGAGGGTACGATTACTGACAACGAAAAAAAATACGGTGAATGTCAGTATGAAATTGATTTTATCAATAAAACGGCGAAATAAATCCGTAAAGAATAAGCAGTTTCTAACCTGAGAGCAAAAAAGCACCACTACTTGATTATCAATATTTTCTAACTTAACTCGTTGTGCTAAAAGATGATTTTTCATTAATAGGATTTATATATCATGCGATAAGGTTATAGTCATCCTCGGACCCTAAGCAAAGCTTTAGAAAAGTCTAGCCAAATACTAAGTCTTTAATTCTTGATATGTCTGGTTTAATATTTAGAGTCTTATTGATAAAGTAATAAATGTTATGAGCTAGTATTTTATTGTTTATTCTACTAATAAGCCCCCACATAGATTTAGCTAAAAATCTCTGTATATTTAGTTGTTCTGAAAGTTGAGAAAATTTAGTTTCAACTCTTCTTCGGGCTTTAAATATCATTTGTCTAAATCTTTTTGGGATTAAACTCTTACTATTATGTCTTTTTAGTGAGATAAGATTTACACGATTTTCAGATTCTAAATCTAATGCTAGCTTATTTCCAACATAACCTTTATCCCCTATAACCGTCGAAAACTGCAAGTTTTCAGTTAACTCCCAAACTTGCAGACAGGAATTGTCATGCTATCCATGATTCTATATTGGTCATACTGATAGTTAAGGAACTTATTTATCTCCTTGCGGATTTCATCGACGACTTTAAACAGAGACTTTCTTGTTCTATGAAATCTAGTTCTTGTACAGAATTTAGGAAACAAATCTCTTAAGTTTTTAATACAGAAACCGAACCAGGCTTTCTCTGAATCGATAGTAAGTAGTTCTCCGACAATCGAGAATGTAATTATTTCACTATCACTCATTATAGTTTTGTCGATATTTCTACGGTTTTTAATATGTGTTGGAGTAATATTTTGGTGAAAATTATCAATTATAATAAAAGTAACAGTAACCAAATTGGACTTGTTATTTATTTTCACAAGCCTGATTATTTCATTATACCAATTATCATACCTATAAAGTATGGAATCAGCCATATTGACCATACAACAATGCTTAAGCGATGAAAAGCTTGTTTCTTTTTCTCATCATTCTTGATTATAACAAATGTTGCCCATATTGCGTGAAAAACCATCAATGCAATAGCGAGGACACCTGTGACTCCATGAATAGAAGCAGACAAAGGTGAAATGGTTTCTACTCCTGACCTTGCTATTCTTTCCATCGTAAGGGTTCCAGTAGTATCGAAGAGTAGTCCAAGCCAGAAGGTTATAACATGCCATTTTTTAAGAGTATTTGCTTTTCTTTCCGACCATACACCAATTGTATAAAACACCAGGGCAAGAGTTATTGTAATAATTGCAATAATTAGTATTTTACTCATTTATTTTTCCTCCTTAAATTTATCTCTCAACTTCATAAGATTCTTTTTTGCCTCAATCATTTCTTCATCAGAGAAGTTTTTAAAAACCGACTTAAAGCTGCTACTCATTACATCTCTATACTCTTTCGCAAACTCTTTGCCTTTATCAGAAAAAACAACATAGGTAGTACGCTTATCCTCATTATGCTTTACCTTTTTAACATAACCAGCATCCTCCAATCGACTTACTATTCCTGATACAGTTCCTTTGGTCAGTGCCATTTCCTCACAAAGTTCCGAAATAGTGATTTCTTTTTTATGGGCTACTAGCTTTATAACCATTGTTTGCTGATGAGTTAGGCCACTGTCAATCAAGCCACATTCAATATTGTTCATAACCATAGAGTGAATTTCTTTAATAAGCATCGCTACCTGAAATGATTCAAATCCATTTTCCATAGTACCCCTCCAATTTACTTTTCATATGCCAACTGTAAACTATTAAAGTTTAAAACCAACTGTAAAAACTTAATTCCTGCTAATAATAAGGCAGTCCCAAGACCAAGATAAAAAGAGCCTAAATAGACTGGATTTATTATATGTGCATTTCTTAAGGTTATTCCTCCCACAATCATAATAGCCATGATTATATATCCTTTTAAATCGAAAAATGAAAATATGCAGTGTTCAGATAAAGTGCTCAACATTATACGTTTTGTATGCTTTTTAACCATATTGCCGAAAATAAACTTAAAGAATATATAAAATACAGAGGCTGAAATTATAAAGTAAATCCATGGATTGTTTGTATTTAAAGTCAAGTCCTCATAACCTATCGAAAGTACTCTCGCTCCTGCAAAGTTCCATACAATCCCTGCTAATAATAACAAAGTTTTTTTGCTTGCTTTTATTTTATATTTTTCAAACATATTAATTTCACCAACTCTCTTAAAGTATTTGCATGCAAACCATTTGGATGCAAACTAATTGTAACAAAATAAATTTCTTATTTCAATATGAATCTTCTTTAAATATTAAAAAATATTTTTCCATTGAATAAAAACTATGGAAATAATAGAGATGCAGATAAAGACCTAAGTAATAAGTAACGAAGGAGAACCAAGTCCAGATGATAATGTAGGAGGTTCTCCTTCTTATTTTGTTTCTAGAAGAGGATTGATGATAAACTCTGTAAATATAAAAATTTGTATATAATGTGAATGATAACTTTATTAAAAGTGGATAAAAGCATGATATTAAGTTATGTTAGATTATTGAATCTTTCAGTTACAACAATAAAATCTTTGCGAGTAATCTCGAGAATTTTCTAAATTTCTACTAAATTATAATTAAGAAAGATTATGGACGTAGCGAATTTTTTTATTCTGGTCTAACAAAATACAATAAAGTGCAATAAAGTGCAACAAAGTACTTGACATGAGTAAAAAGAATTATTATAATTTGACCATAGATTAATTTTGAAAGGGCAGATTTTTTTATGGAAAATCAATTTTATACAATAGATAAAATAGCAGAAATATTAGGTATGCATCACAAAACTATTAGAAAGTTTATAACAGAAGGTAAGCTTGCGGCAAGTAAAGTAGGAAAGCAATGGAGAATTTCCGGTCATGATTTAAGTCTTTTTATAGAAAAGAATAATGTTAATATAAAAGATAAAAATATTAGTGAAGAAGCAAGTATTGATTTTCTTACTAATGGAGAAGTGAAAGAAACTGAAAAACAGAAAATAAATGTATCTACTGTTGTAGATATAAATGATGTAGATAAAGAAGAATATTTTAGAATATCAAATACTCTTATAGCAGTAATGAATTGTAAAGATTCTAAAATGGGTAAATCAACAATTAATATGAAATATGATGAAAAAGAAAACAGGCTAAGGGTTTTATTATGGGGAAATGTAAGCTTCATTGAAGAAATGTTAAATTCCATTTCTATGCTTGTGGAGCAAAGAGATTTATAAGGAGAGCGAAGGTTTTGAACTATAGAGTAGTAAATAAAAATAATATTAAATATATTGAATTTGCTTCTGAAGCATGGAAACTTTCTTCAGAGCAAGATGTGGTAGATTGTATATCCGTTTGTATGGAAAATGACATTTATACAATCATGTTTACTTCAAATGTCTTATCTGAAGATTTTTTTAATCTTAAGACAAGACTTGCAGGTATGGCATTACAAAAATTTATAAACTATCATGTAAAAGTTGCAGTTATTATAGAAGATGAAGAAAAGCTTAATGATAGATTTAAAGAAATGATCATGGAATCTAACAAAGGAAACAATTTTAGAACCTTTAAGAATGTTGAAGAGGCAGAAAATTGGATTTATAAATTATAATATTAGGAGAAATAGAGATGAAAATAAATAGTGTATTCAAAACAGAAGAAGGAAAGAATGCAGTTATAAAATTTTATGATGAATTCCTTCAAAAATTGGCACCATCATATGAAAAATTTTATGTGGATACGAGATATGGAAAGACCTTTATTATAGCTAATGGTGAAAAAAGTAATCCACCTCTTATATTACTACATGGCAGCGGCATGAATTCTGTAATGTGGTTAAGAGATATAAAAGAGTATTCCAAAGCTTACAGAGTGTATGCTATAGATATGTTAGGTGAGCCTGGGAAAAGTGATGAAAAACGTCCTTCATTAAGTGGTTCTTCTTATGCAGAATGGCTTAATGAAGTTTTTGAAAATTTATCAATAGAAAGAGCAACTGTTGTGGGAATTTCCTTAGGAGCATGGCTGGCAATAAAGTTTTCGGTAAGTTATCCAGAAATGGTAGCTAAACTTGTATTGCTTTGTCCATCTGGGGTAGGACCGCAAAAGACCTCTTTCATTTTTAAAGCTATGTTTTATGGAATTTTAGGCGAAAAGGGCATAAATAAGTTATATTACAAAGTTAATGGCAATAAGCCTATACCGGAAGAAATGTTGAAATATCAAAAGCTTATAGGAAAGAACTTCAATTATAGGAGAGAGACCATTCCTATATTTTCTAATGATGAATTAAAGCTATTAACTATGCCAATAGTGTTATTTGTAGGAGCAAAGGATATAATGTTACATTCAGACAAGACTGCAAGGCGTTTGAACAATTTACTTCCACATGCACAAATAAATATTTCACCTGAGGCAGGGCATTCAAATGTTAATAATGTAGATAAGATAATAGAATGGTTTAATTTGAGTGGTCAATAAGTATTTTATTACATGAAAATGAATTAAGTGTGGTTATAGTAGATTAATGTGAATTATATATGGAACAGCGAATAATGAAAACAGTTGTAATATATAACTCTAAAGCAGATTTTACAATAAAATATGTTGATTGGATTGCAGAAGAATTATCAGCTGATAAAATAGGTATGCTTGCTGTATAGGATAAATCAGTTGATTTTTAAAGATAAGAATAATATATATAAAATAATAATTTATGCTAATTCGTAAAGATCTTAGTATGGTATAACAGTTAAAAGTAGAATGAGGAGAAGTATCTAAGAGATATTTTTTATTTTAAAGAAAAGAATTTCTTAGATAGGTTAGGAAGAAAAAGGTGTTATCACTTGCTACTGATACGGTGAACCATATCATAAGTGAGTGATAAATTTATAATTGTAGAATAAAAATCAAAAGGAATATTTAGAGCAATCACAGCTTTAAATATTCCATTTTTATTTGATAAGGAGTAAATTAAATGAATGAAAAGCTAGAGAACATTAAATTATAATTAGTAAATAGAGGGATTTATTTTGCAACTATTTTACAATTTCTCTAAAAGTTTTGTTATATAATGGATATATAAATTTTAATTAAGAATTTACTGAAAAATATCAGGTTATTATGCAAGGAGGATTATATTTGAAAATAAATATTTTAATAATAGAAGACGATGAAGCTATTTCTAATTTAATAAAAATAAACTTGAGCATGGCTGGTTACGAAAGCCGGCAGGTATTTGATGGCTTGGAAGCTTTTAATTTGCTCAAAGAAGAATCTTTTGATCTAGTGCTCATGGATATTATGCTGCCAGGTATGGATGGTTTTGAATTAATGAAAAGGATAAAAGATTTAAATATACCAGTAATATTTCTTACAGCTAAAAATGGACTAGCGGATAAGGTGAATGGACTTAAATCTGGTGCAGAGGACTATATTGTTAAACCATTTGAAACAGTTGAACTATTGGCAAGGATCGAAATAGTTTTAAGGCGATATTCTAAAAATAGTAATTGTGCAGAATTTAAGAACTTGAAAATATATGAAGATGAAAGGATTATAAAAAAAGGTGAAGAGACAATAGAGCTTACTTTAAAGGAATTTGAACTTATGCTTTTACTTGTAAAAAATAAAAACAGGGCTTTATCAAGGGAATATTTACTAGAAAAAATATGGGGTTATGAATTTATGGGGGAAACCAGGACAATAGATGCACATATCCAAAAAGTAAGAAAGAAATTGGATATTACAGATAACATAAAGACCGTATATAAAATTGGATATAGATTAGAGGAGTAAAAGATATGAAGTTATGGTTGAAAATATACCTTTTTTCTTTACTATTACTTATATTTACCTTAAACATAGCTGGATTTATATTGATACAAAAACTACATAATGATTTATTAGAAAAAGAAGTTGAGAAATGTCTTGCAGAACAAAAATTTGTTTCTTCAGAATTCAGAATTAATTCTCTAGCTTTGCAAAAAATCTATTATTTAGATGCTTCTCCTGATATTAATATGTCAATCAGCGCTTTAATGAGTGAATATACTAGTTTGACTAATCGTGAAGATGGTGAACATGGAAGTATAGAAATTTTAGATCAGCAGAATAAAATACTATATTCAGATTTGAAATTTCCTGTTTCAGATGAAAAACAGGAATTAGAAAATCTTTCTGATGGAAAAACCAACTATATTATTCGAACATTGGATGATAAGCAGTATTTATATGTAAGCAGCATAGTTAATGTGTATAATGTTCCAATAAAAATACTTTATGGTAAAGATATTTCAAGCATATACATTGAAAAAATGAACCAATGTACTCTTTTTATGAAATTAGATATTCTAATCTGTTCTCTTTTTGCTGTTTTTATGTTTTTTATAAGTAGATTGATAACAAAACCAATAAATACGTTAATAGCTTCTACTCAAAAAATATCGTTGGGCCAGTATTCTGAAAGGGTAAGAATAAAATCAAATGATGAGTTTAATGTTCTTTCAAATCACTTCAACCTTATGGCAAAGACTATAGAAGATAAAATAAATGAGTTAGAAATATCTAATGTTGAGAAAGAAACTTTTATTAATAACCTTACTCATGAACTTAAGACGCCGTTAACTTCGATAATTGGATATTCTAATTTAATAAGAACAGCAAAATATAATGAAGAATTATTTTTTGAAGCGGCAGATTACATATACAAAGAGGGGAAAAGACTTGAGCAGATGGCGTTTAAGATGATGGATTTAATTTATGCAAAAACTCAGGAATTTGAATTAACACCTGAAAAAATAATGCCAATAATATATGAAGCTGAAAAGTCTATGCTTGTTAAACTTAAGGATAAAAATATAGATTTAATTATTGAAGAGGAAGATTGCATAGTAGATATGGACAAAGATCTAATTAAGATGGCACTATGCAATTTAGTGGAAAATGCTATAAAAGCATCTAAGAATAATTCTAAAATATATTTAAAGGTAACTGTTGTACATGATAAAACTTTTATATCTATAGTGGATTCTGGTTCAGGAATATCTAAAGAACATTTGGATAAAATATGGCAACCCTTCTATGTTGTTGATAAAGCAAGGTGTAGAAAAAACAACGGGGCGGGTATTGGACTTTCTATCTGTAAAAAAATAGCAGAAGTTCACAAGGCAGATATTAAAATAAATAGTGAATTATGCAAGGGGACAGAAGTAACCCTAACTTTCAATAATTCTATTGCATATGTAAATAAAACAATTAAATCTATATATTAAAATAGATGATAGTTTACAACTATTTTACAATTCGAATAAACTTCTATGACATCTGAATTTTACAATTAAAGAGTGGTAAGTACTTACACGCAAATAAGGCAGAATAAAAAAATAAAAATATGTGGGGGAATTATTATGTTATCAAAAAAATTAACTGCGGTATTAGTAGCAGTAGGAGTAGTAGCATCTACTAGTGCTTTATTTAATCAAGTTAATATAAAAGGAGCTTTTGCAGATAGTATAAAGCAAAATGTTGTTTATACTAAAGAGGATGCCCAGGAAGCTTCTCAAGATGATGGCACAGGCAAAGTAAGTGGTGCTGAGGAGGAAGCTTATAAAGAAAAGTCTTTAGATATTTTAAAAAAGTGTTTTAACATATCAGTTGAAGAAAATGAAAATTTCAAGTTTAGTGTATGTATATTAAATGAAAAAACTTTGGATGTAATACAGTCAAAAGAACAAGAATGGGTGCAGGAGGAATATGATAAGAAGGAGATTTCTAAGGAAGAGTATGATAAACGAATGGCAGGCATTAAAGAAAATGATAATGGACTCAAAGAGAGAGTAAAAAAATTAAAACATGGAATGGTTCAAACTGGATGGGTTGATGAAAATAAATGCTATATGTTTGACTTCAATGAAAATACAAAGGAAGTAGACTTTGTAATGGTTAGTGAAGGTAATCCTAAGGAATCAGATGTTCCATTAACAATTAGTGAAGATCAATTAAAAAATACAGCGGAGGATTTCATTAAGCAAAATAAGTTAGGAGATATAGAAAAACCTAAATGTATACTTGTAAAAGGAAAGCATGTTTTCTATCAAGATGAAGATGATTCAGCTAAAAAAGCAGAAATAAGCATTGATCCATTTACGGGTAAAGTATGGGGCTTTTCAGTAAAAGCATATGCAGATTTAGAGTATAATAGGGCAATTAATGAGAAATAAACAAAGCTAGGAAAAGAATGAAGCAATAGAGTCGAATCTATGATTTGATGATGATCGCTTACTCTGTGAGTACTCAGCGAGTGTATACGAGTCGAGTTTCCTTTATCAATAATAACTTAATAATGTACCTAAGTAACGGAGGAGAACCAAGTCCAGATGATAATGTAGGAGGTTCTCTTTCTTATTTTGTTTCTAGAAGAAGATTGATGATAAATCCTGTGAACATTAAAATTTGTATATAAGGTTAAGAAATTAATATATTATAATTAATTTGTAAGAGTAATATTTTTAATTAAAAATAAGTGAAGTTATATATTACTACATTTTTAAGATTAGGAGAAAAACTATATGAAAGATTTGTTTACAATTGGAGAAATGTCAAAGTTGTTTAATCTTAATATTAAGACATTAAGATATTATGATGAAATAGATTTACTTAAGCCTATATTTATAGATAGCACTAATAACTATAGGTATTATTCGACGGAGCAATTTGAGCAGTTAAATACAATTATATATTTAAAAGCACTTGGAATGTCTTTAAACACAATAAATTTTCACTTAAATGAACGTAGTATTGATAACATAATTGAATTATTAAAACAACAAAAAGAAATTACAAGAAAAAAGATAAAGGAACTGCAGGTTATAGAAAAGAAAATTGAAAATAGATTAAAACAAATTAATTATGCAAGGCAGTATGATAAATTAGATGTAATTCAGGAAATTGAATTTGATGAGAGAACTATTGTGTTATTAAAACAAAAAATAAAATCAGATAAGGAGTTAGAGTTATCCATTAGAAGTTTAGAGAATAAGACTAAACAAAATGCTTCTATTTTCAATGGGAAAGTAGGAGTATCAATTTCTAGAGATAATTTAAAAAACAGAATATTTGATGAATATGATTCAATTTTTTCATTTACAGAAGGTGAAAAATACAATAAAAAATTAATTAAAATTTTACCTAAAGGTGTTTATATTACTATTCGTTTTAATGGAACTCATAAAAGTTCCCCCAAATATTATGATGAGATTTTAAAATATATTGAAGAAAAAGGATATAAAATTATTGATGATTCTATAGAAATAACACTTATTGATTTTGGCTTAACTACTGAAAAGTCAGAGTTTATAACTGAAATTCAAATATTAATCAAGTGAAACTTGATTCAGTGGGGTTTGATCCCCATCTGAATCTTAGTTGAACTTATCCAGGAGCGTGCAGCCGTTATCTCCTACTTAAAGAAGTGGGAGTGTTACGGATGCTAGCTATCGGATAAATTAATATTGACCCTCCAGTTACTGGACACTTTATAATTTCTAACATAGATAACTGGAGGTGTTAAAGTGATTGGAACAATAGTAAATTGTATTTCTATTATAAGTGGCAGTATTTTGGGGGCAGCTTTTAAAAAAGGAATAAAAGAAGAATATAAGGATATAATGCTACAAGCAATGGGACTATCAGCAAGTGTTCTAGGTATTAGTTCAGCTGTTAGTAGCATTTCTAAGAGCAATTATCATGTCTTATTTATTATAAGTATCGCTATAGGTGGACTTATTGGACAACTATTTGGTCTAGAAAGGAAAGTTGATAATATTACATCGAAATTTTCTAAAAGCAATTTAGTAGAAGGATTATCCACGGCGGTATTATTATTTTGTGCAGGGACATTATCAATTTTAGGACCACTTGAAAGTGCTTTAAAGGGAGATAATACATTATTATATACTAACTCTATGTTGGATGGTATTACTTCAATTGTGCTAGCTTCAAATTTCGGTATAGGGATAATAATTTCATCGATTATACTATTTGTATGGCAAGGTTTAATTTATTTATCTGCAAATTTTGTATCAGTATATATGACTGCTGACTTACTAAATGAGATATCAATAATTGGCGGCATTTTGATATTAAGCTCAGGATTAAACATATTGGAAATTAAGAAAATAAAAGTTTTGAGTTTGTTACCATCTTTGCTTATTCCTATAATATTTTTTATTATTAAGGATTTAGTATAAATAAATTATAGAATGATATTTTGAGGAGGAGGATTATGAAATTTAGTGTATCAAATATATAAAAAAAAGTATTGAAAATAATTTTATAATAAATTATTCTTTATTACATCAATATTGATTAATTATTTTTATGAAAGGAATGTATTGATATATTTGACGTCAATGTATCAATACGAAAAGGCAAGAGTGAATAATAATCTTATTTCTAATTTTGAAGATTTAATAAAAAATGAATATTCTAATATAGCAGGCATTGCTATTATAAAAAATGAAAGTTTGATTTATGAAAAATATTTTGATGGGTATACCAAGAATGATGTATTGCATATAGCGTCTGTAACAAAAAGTATAATATCAGTTCTTATTGGTATTGCAGTAGATAAAGGATATATTAAAAATATAGAACAGAAAGTATTAGAATTTTTCACCAATTACACAGTTAAGCGTGGAGAAAAAACAATACAAAATGTTACTATAAAAAATTTACTGACAATGACTGCACCATATAAATACAAGTCAGAGCCATATACAAAGGTTTATACAAGTGAGGATTGGGTAAAAGCCACATTGGATTTGCTAGGGGGAAAAAGAGGTATTGGAGAGTTTAGATATTCCACCGTTGGCACACATATTTTATCAGGTATTCTTACAAATGCAACTGGTCAATCAGTGATTGATTTCGCTACAGAGAACTTGTTTAAACCTCTTGGAATCAAAGTTCCTAATAATGTATTTATACAAAATAAAGAAGAGTATTTCGCTTTTCTTAAGAATAAATATGTAACTGGTTGGGTAGTAGACCCTAAAGGTGTAAACACTGCTGGTTGGGGACTTACTTTAACGCCAAGGGATATGGCCCAAATAGGTCAGTTATATTTAAGTGGCGGCATATGGAACGGTAAGCGAATTCTATCTTCCAAATGGATAGAGGACAGCACAAAGGAGAAAAGTCGATGGGGAGAGTTGCCATATGGTTACTTGTGGTGGATTGTTGATGATTGTTATGCAGCTTTGGGAGATGGGGGAAATGTAATTTTCGTAAATCCTAAAAAGGAAATGGTAGTTACCATTGCTTCTCGATTTATGCCACGTGCTAAGGATAGAATTGAATTGATTAGAAAGCATATTATGCCATTGTTCGAATAGAGCATGTTATACCATAATTATGTAGAATAAATATAGAGGTATTAAATGGAAAAACCTCATTTGCTTATGATACGGTGAAGCATATCACAAATAAAGGATAGTATGTGAAATTAAAGAATTATACTATGGCTATCAAGCTGCACTTCAATGAAGCAACAAAAGGGACTACTGCTATCAATGATAACTTAATAATGTACCTAAGTAACGGAGGAGAACCAAGTTCAGATGATTGAGGAGGTTCTCCTTCTTATTTTGTTTTAAGAAAAAAGACTTATGATAAATCCAGTGAATATAAAAATTTGTATATAATTAATTAACTAATTCATATTTTTTACAATACAAAGATACGTCAATTTAGTTATGCTGTTTTTAACAAAAATGTATAATTAAAGGAATAATGAAATTGCACAATAGACTAGAAGTAGCGACATAATAATATTAATAATCTTATCATTTTGGACAAGAAATTTTTGAGCTAAAGAACCAAACAAAGACCAGCAGCAAGTTGATACAAAACCAATGAGGGCAAGGATTCCAGAAAAGGTAGCAAGCGTAAGTACAGATTTATAATACGGTATGATAAATGTAGAAATCGTCATAATGCCATAAATGATAGTATTTGGATTAAAAAACTGTAAAAGTAGCCCATATAAAAACGTGTTTGTAGGACTTGAGATGATAGTATTGCTATTAGATGTATTCTTATATGTTTTTAGGGCAAGCCATAGTATGTAAATGGCTCCAATACAAGACATAATTGATTTGATTGACGGCATAATACTGTAAAGAGCTATGCTGAACATACTACAAAGAATCATTATAATAAAAACGCCAAAGAATATACCTATATTAAATCGGATACTCTTTTTAAATCCGTATCGACTAGCATTTGACATTGATATAATAGTATTCGGTCCAGGCGATAAGTTTGAAACAAGTACATAGAGTAGAAAAGCTGTAAAAGTTGTCATAGATATTTACCTCCTAATTATAGCGTGATATAATGTACAAAAAGGACAATATATTGTTGAGTGCAATATGATGTTAACATGTGTGCAGTATATTGTCAATGAATTGGAGTGAAACTTTTGGATAAATTTAGTTTTATTATTGCTGAAAATTTAAAGAGACTTCGTGAGGAAAAGAAGTTAAGTTTAGACAATGTGTCAAAACTTTCTGGGGTAAGTAAAAGTATGCTTGGCCAGATTGAACGAGGTGAAGCTAATCCTACAGTATCAACGGTATGGAAGATAGCAAATGGTCTTAAAATATCATTTACAGAACTTATGATTAAAGCAGAGCCTAATATTGAAATTGTAGATAAACTTCAAGTGCAACCACTTGTTGAGGATAATAATAGGGTTAGAATATTTCCAGTATTTTTATTTGACAGTATAAGAAGGTTTGAAATGTATTCAATTGAATTTGATTCTAAAGGTTATCTATCGACCGAAGCTCATCAACAAGGTACACAGGAATTTATTACTGTATTTTCTGGAGAACTTAATATTATAATAAATGGTGAAGAGTATACAGTGATGCCTGGTAATTCTATAAGATTTAAAGCAGATTGTGTTCACTCCTATAAAAATGTTTGTGAAGAAATTTGTTTAGTGAGTATGATTATTTATTATCCAATGTAGATTAATTTTGTTTAATAACAGGAGTAGTTATACAGGATTATAAAGAATTTGTTGTGGAGGTGAGAAAGAGAAAATAGTTATCTGTTATTGATATGATGAAAAAGTACAAGGATAGATTGATAAGTTTTTAGAATAAGGTTGGTAAAACAGAGAAGAAACAATGAGGTGATACACGAATGCTATATGATAATTTATATGTAAAAGAAATCCGTCTCAAAAAAGAAATTTATAAAGCGGACAGCTATATTAAAGAGTTGCCTGTAGTTAATAACTTAATCAGCTTAGACTTATCAAGTAATGTAACATTTTTTGTTGGTGAAAATGGGAGCGGAAAATCAACATTATTAGAAGCTATTGCAGTTAATAGTGGGTTTAATGCAGAAGGAGGAACTAAAAATTTTAGTTTTTCATCAAGAGAAACACATTCTGAGTTATATAAATATATTACTGTAGTAAAAAGTGTGAGGAGACCTCGTGATGGTTTCTTTCTAAGGGCTGAAAGTTTTTATAATGTAGCTACAGAAATAGAAAATCTCGATTCACAAAGTTCTAGGGGGCCTCGTGTTGTAGATAGTTATGGAGGTAAATCATTACATAAGATGTCACATGGTGAAAGCTTCATCACACTCATGACCAATCGTTTTGGTGGAAATGGGCTATATATTTTAGATGAACCAGAAGCGGCATTGTCACCAGTAAAACAAATGGCTATGCTTACTATTATTAATGAACTAGTAAAGAAAAAATCCCAGTTTATTATTGCAACTCATTCACCCATATTAATGGCGTATCCAGGCGCAGATATATTTGTTATTGATGAGGATGGAATTACGAAAACCCCTTATAAAAAAACAGATAATTACATGATAACAAGGAAGTTTTTAGAGAATCCCGAAAAGATGATGGGATATCTGTTTGACTAGATTAGCACATGTTTTTGAATTTATATAATAAGTGAAAGATGAATATTTATATCAGAAAGTATGCAGGTATATTCATGATAAGAAGTGATTTGGTGAATTTTGAAGAAATAAGTTTAAATGAAAATTAAAAGATGTATAAATAATAAATGAATTACATAAGATGATGAAACAGGAAAGGAGAATGATATGGGGGAACTATTAAATAGGTTGCTAATAATTTTGAACAATGGAAAAGAAAATTCAACATATTATCATATAGCCAATGTTTTATTACGTAACTTTAACTCAATAAAAAATATGACAATATCAGAGATTGCAGATTTGTGCTTTGTTTCAAAATCAACAATTTCTAAGTTTGCAAGATATATAGGATTTGGTGATTTTCTGGAGATGAAGTCAGCAGCGACCTATAAAAGCAGCAAATCTTCGAACTATTTAAATTATAAAGATAATATTTTAAGCTATATGGAAGATCATACTGAGGAAGAATATATAGATGTAATTATAGATGATTTGAAATTGGCAAAGTCTAGTATTGATATGTCTAAAATAGATGAATTAGTTGAGTACTTATTTAATTATGATAAAGTAGCAGCTTTTGGACTTCTATATTCAGAATCGGCAGCAATGGATTTGCAAATGAAACTTGCATATAATGAAAAATACATTATTACACATATAAATGATGTAGAGCAAAATGAGTTTATTAAGAATGCTGACAAAGACACATTGATAATTATATTTACAAATTCAGGGAATTACATTAAGAAATATCAGTTAGTAGCTGGAAATGTTGATAAAAATATTTTTAAACAAGCTAAAGCCAAAATTGTAGCAATTACAGCTAATAAGGAAATGGAAAAGCATCCTTATGTAGATTTATGTATCACTTTTCAACATGCATCTAGTGTTCAGACTCATCCAATATTATTTCAAGTAATTACTGATTTTATTACAATTAGATATAAGAGGAGAAAGAATAAAGCGACTAAAGTGTAGGTAAATGATTAATTATACCACACTTTTTTCTTTTTGTCGTAAAGTTTCCGAAAATGAAAAATAGAAGTTCTAGAAATTTTGAATGCTATAATTACATTACATCGATGTAACCGGTATCAAAATATAGTTATTAAATTAGGAGGAAAGAACTATGGCAAAGAAGAATTATGAGCAACTTGCAAGAGAAGTAGTTAATAAAGTTGGTGGTGTAGAAAATATTAATAGCTTGTTCCATTGTGTAACTAGGTTAAGATTTAAGTTAAAGGATACATCAAAAGCAGATAAAGAATCAATTAAAAATATAAAAGGTGTATTGACTGTAGTTGAAGGGAATGGTCAATTTCAAGTTGTTATTGGAAATGAAGTTGCAGACGTGTTTGACACAGTATTAAATATATATCCGCAAATTAAAAGCGAAGCTAAAACAAGTGAGGTAGAAGAAAAGCCTTCTGGAAATATATTAACTCGTGCTTTTAATACAATGGCATCTATTTTTAATCCAATAATAATAGGTCTTGCTGGATCTGGTATGATTAAGGCTGTTCTTGTTATTTTAACAACATATGGGCTTATGGATAAAACAGCAAGCACTTATAAAATATTAAGTGCTGCTGGAAATAGTGTATTCTATTTCTTACCTTTGTTTTTAGCTTTTAGTGCAGCAAAAACCTTTAAGGTTAATCCATTTATTTCTGTTGCGATAATTGGAGCATTAATGGAACCTAATTTTACAGGATTAATGAAAGCAAATGGAGACATGGCATATTTTGCTGGTATTCCAGTTGTGTTAATGGGGTATTCAGGAACAGTTATTCCTTCAATACTAACTATTTGGGCATATTCATATTTAGAAAAATTCTTAAAGAAATTTATTCCTAAAAGTATTGAAATATTTGCACTATCAATGGTTGCGTTGTTTATTATGGTACCACTAGCTGCAATTGTAATTGGACCAATTGGAGTAACGCTTGGTAATGCGCTCGGATATGCAGTTAATACGATAAGTTCTTCAAGTGGATTACTAGCAGGTCTTATTGTAGGAGCAGGTTGGACATATCTAGTTATGATAGGTATTCACTGGGGAATAGTACCATTGATGGTAAATAACTTTTCGAATTATGGATACGATGTTATCAAACCAATGACTGCTGCGGCCACATTTGCCAGTGCAGGTGTCGCACTCGGAGTGTTTCTTCGTTCTAAAAATAAGGAAACAAAAGGGCTTGCAGCATCAGCTATAGTTCCAGCATTATTAGGTGGAGTTACAGAACCTATTGTATATGGTTTATCTATAAAATATAAAAGACCATTAATAGCACAGACAATAGCAGGTGGAATTGCAGGAGCATTTATTGGAGCGTTTCACACTAAGGCAATTGTATATGTATTCCCAGCATTAACAACATTACCAGCTTTCTTTGGAGATACTTTTGTAATTTATATAATCGGTATAGCTATGTCATTTACAATTTCGGCAGCGTTAACATATTTCTTAGGTTTTGATGAAGGAGGAACAACTTCAAAATCTGCAAAAGCTAATAATAGTGATTTGGAATTATCGTCATGTGTTAAAGGAGAAATGATTAATATAGAAGAAGTTAATGATCCAGCTTTTTCAGGAAAGACAATGGGAGAAGGTATTGCGTTTATACCTGAAAATGGAGTTATATCATCTCCAATAGATGGAACTATTGAAGTAGCATTTCCAACTGGGCATGCAATTGGGATTAAATCAAGCAGCAACATTGAAATATTAATACATGTTGGTATAAATACAGTTGAATTAAATGGTGAGCATTTTGAAATGCTTGTTAAGCAAGGAGAGACAGTAAGAAAAGGACAGCAATTAATTAAATTTGATTTAGAAAAAATAAAGGAAAAAGGCTACGATACAACAACTATGATGATTATAACTAATAGTAATGAGGTTAATGATATAAATATTGGTGAATATCGTCATGTAACTAATGAAGATAAAGTTATGAATTTGAAAATTAAGGAGGCTTAAATATGGGATTTCCAGAAAGATTTTTATGGGGGGGAGCGATTGCAGCAAATCAAGCTGAAGGAGCGTATAATGAAGATGGTAAAGGGTTAAGTGTGGCTGATGTACTTTCGGTTGGAAAGGATCGTTTCAAGAATGTATCTTTGAACATAGAAGATGATAAATATTATCCGAGTCATAAGGCAATTGATTTTTATCACACTTATAGAGAGGATTTAAAGGAATTATCAGAATTAGGTATGAAGTGTTTCAGAACATCTATAGCCTGGAGCCGTATTTTCCCTAATGGAGATGATGCTGAGCCAAATGAAAATGGATTAGAATTTTATGATAATTTGTTTGATGAATTACTAAAGTATAATATGGAACCTGTCATTACAATTTCACATTTTGAAACACCACTAAATTTAGTTAAAAAGTATGGTGGTTGGAAAAATAGAAAGTTAATAGATTTTTATATAAATTACTGTAATGTTATATTTAATAGATATAAAGATAAAGTAAAGTATTGGATGACTTTTAATGAAATAAACCATGCTCATACTTTACCATTTATTGCAGCTGCAATTCATGTAAAGGAGGATAATAGCAAGCTTCAAGACATCTATCAAGCAAGCCACAATATGTTAGTAGCAAGCGCTAAATCTGTTATAATTGGACATGAAATTAGCAAAGAGTTTAAGATTGGATGTATGCTCTCTTTATCTCCAATTTATCCAGCTAGTTGTAAGCCTGAAGATGTTTTTGAATCATACGAGTTACGTCGTCGATCTTTATTTTATAGTGATATTCAGCTTCTTGGAGAATATCCATCATACTTTAATCGCATAGCAAACGAAAATAATATTTCTATAGAGATGGAAGCAGAAGATAAAGAAATTTTAAAAAGAGGTGTTTGTGATTATTTAGGATTTAGTTATTATCGTTCATCTTTACACGAAGCAGGGATGAAGATTCTTGGAAATACTGGAGGATTATTAGGCAAGAAAAATCCATATCTAAAAGAAAGTAAGTGGGGATGGCCGATAGATCCATTAGGCTTACGTTATGTATGTAATGAGTTGACAGATCGATATCATAAGCCACTATTTATTGTGGAAAATGGCTTAGGAACTAGTGATGAAATTGCTGATGATGGAAAGATTTATGATGAAGAGAGAATGGAGTATTTAAAAGAACATGTAATCATGATGAAAGAAGCAATAGAAGATGGAGCAGATATATTAGGTTATACTTGGTGGGGACCTATAGATATTGTTTCAGCAGGTACTGGTGAAATGAAAAAACGTTATGGTTTTGTGTACGTAGATAGAGATAATGACGGTAGTGGGACTTTGAAGCGTATGAGAAAAGAAAGTTATAATTATTATAAACAAATTATAGAGAGTAATGGTGAAAATTTAGATAGATAAAAGGAGACAGTATTATGACAAATAAAACATTATTTCCAGAAGGATTTTTATGGGGAGGAGCAATTGCAGCAAATCAAGCTGAAGGAGCATGGAATGTTGATGGAAAGGGTATATCTGTGGCTGATGTTGCAATGTACAAACCTGATATTGATATTAAGGATTATGTTAAACAATGGCATGTTGGATTAGAGGATATAGAAAATGGTATGAAAGCTGAGGATGATACTTATTATCCTAAGCGCAGAGGAATTGATTTTTATCATAAATATAAAGAAGATATAGCACTGTTTAAAGAAATGGGATTCAAAACTTTACGTGTGTCTATAGCATGGGCGCGTATATTCCCAAATGGTAATGAAGAAAAGCCAAATGAAAAAGGATTGAAATTTTATGAAGATCTTTTTAAGGAGTTAAGAGCAAATAATATAGAACCATTAGTTACGTTATCTCATTATGAAATGCCATTGTATTTAGTTAATAATTATGATGGGTGGGTATCACGTGAACTCATTGACATGTTTGTAAAATATGCTAAAGTATGTTTTGAACGTTATAAAGATTTAGTTAAATATTGGTTAACCTTTAATGAAATAGATAGTGTTTTCCGTCATGCGTTTACAACACTTGGAGTTGTAGAAGAAAAGTACGCTAGCAAGAAAGAAGCTGAAAAAGCAATATACCAAGCTCTTCATCATCAATTTGTAGCAGCAGCTTTAGCAACTAAATATTGTCATGAGATAATACCAAACTCTCAGGTTGGATGTATGGTTACAAAGACTTTAACATATCCAGAAACATGTAATCCAGATGATATTATATTAGCTCAAAGAGATAACAGAAATAATTTTGTTTATACAGATGTACAGGTTTTAGGACAATATCCAAGACATTTATTAAGTTATTTAAAGAAGAATAATTTAGAAATAAAAATGAATGAGGGAGATGAAGCAATCTTAAAACAATATACATCAGACTTCATTGCATTTAGCTACTATATGTCAATGGTACAAAGTGTACATGCTGAAGATCGTGAGAAGGTAGGAGGAAATTTAGTTACAGGAGTAAAAAACCCATATCTTCCTATAAGTGAATGGGGATGGCAAGTAGATCCAAAGGGATTACGTGTTTCAATGATTGATTTATACGATCGTTATCAGAAACCATTATGGATAGTTGAAAATGGAATTGGAGCTTATGATAAAGTAGAAGAAGATGGTTCTATTAATGATGATTATCGTATTGAATATTTTAGAAAACATTTTGAACAAATTGGACTTGCAATTGATGAAGGGGTTGAATGTATGGGATATACATCATGGGCATGTATTGATATTGTAAGTGCCTCAACATCTCAAATGAGTAAGCGTTATGGATTTATTTATGTAGATGCAGATGATTTAGGAAATGGAACCTATAACAGATCAAAAAAGAAAAGTTTTTATTGGTATAAGAAAGTTATCAGTAGCAATGGAGCAGATTTAGATTAAGTTAAAGATAGATACCTAAATTGGAACTTAGATTTATGCAATAGCCAACCGAAATGGAGTGAACTCTGTTGTTTCGGTTGCTATAGAATATGGCCGTGAATTTCTAACATTAAAAGTTGTGCCCATTTCTGCTTGCTCCCAAGGCAAGCTTGTGACAAGCAGAAATTGAACAACTTTTAATGAAGAAATATCCACAGCCATATTCTAAATGCAACACTGCACAAAAGAGTTCACTCCATTTCTAGTATGGGAATAATTCACAGTATAAATCTAATTAATATTTTGGATATCTACATAAGAAGAGGGGATAAAGTCATTTTATATATTAAGATGTGATGAAATCAAGTTCATAACATGTTGATTTCTGTGGGCTTGCAACATGTGAAACCTTGGTTAATCACACTCGCCTGTAGATAAGCAAATTCATAATTTCACTTAACAGATAAGTATATTTACAATTTCCATTCTTAACTTATTAGATAAACATATTTACAAATTTGCTAGAACTTTAAGTTAATACCTTCACTAGAAATCATAAATATTTTTGTAACCACAAGGGTCATAATATGAAGAAGGCATTTGAAAATGAGCTGTTAAAGGTTCTTAAGCAGCGAACCCAAATCTGTGATTTGGTGTGAATCGCTTACTCAGCGAACGAATGTGAGTCGAGTTTCCTCTACAGGTTGTTCCACTTTAGCTTGTCACACTGAAAGTGGGAGCATGCTAAAGTGGGTGCAACCTGCAACTTAGAACCTTCAGCGATATTTTCACAGTCCTTCGGAACAAAAATATTTATGATTTCGGTAAGTTACCACATAAGTCTAGGTTACACGTAGTTTATCTATATAGATATCCCAAATAAGAGTTTGATTTATACTTTGAAATAAATACCATACCAGAAAGTAGACACATTTTTGTGCAGCAGGCATTTGAAAATGAGCTGTTAAAAGAGCTTAATTGTAGATTGTTCCATTAATGCTTGTCACAATGAAATTGGGAGCAAGCATTAATGGTGCAACCTGCAATTTAGCTCTTTCAGCGATATTTTCATAGTCCTGCGAAACAATAATGTGTCTACTTTCGGTGGATTATTGCATAAGTCTAAGTTATATGTTGTTTATCTATAATAACTTAATTTACTATAAATACGAGGGGGAACTTAAATATGAATGGTATGATATTAATTTTATGCCTTATTTGGGGATTTAATTTTGTAGTCATGAAATCAGCGAACGGTGCATTTCCACCAGTTTTATTCGCAGCATTTCGATTTTTTGTAGGAGCTGCAGTACTTTTTGGTGTTGTACATTTAAAAAAAATCCCTATGCCGAGCAAAAGAAATTTTAAATGGTATGTTTTATGTGGTATTTTGCAAACCACATATTTTAATTTGGCAATACAAATTTCTCTGAATTATATTAGTGCAGGGCTTGTTTCCGTTCTTACATACAGTATGCCATTATTTTTTTGTATATTAGCACATTTTTTCATTTCCGGAGAACGATTGACTGTAAGAAAAATGACAGGAATTATTATTGGAATAATGGGATTATTTTTTGCACTAAACATCACTCACTTGGATGGAGACTTATGGGCATTAATTCTTGCGCTAAGTTCTGCAATTGCATGGGCAGTGTCAAATCTTATTATTAAACAAAAATTACAAGATTGTGATAAAGTTCAGTTTACAGCTTGGCAAATGGCAGTGGGAGCAGGTGCATTATTCTTATATTCTTTTTGTTTTGAAAATGGACAATCACATTGGAGTATTATGTCTATAGGATATATTTTATTTTCAGGTATAATAGCATCTGCTTTAGCATTTGTATTATGGTCTTATATTTTAACTAAGATTCAAGCAAGTAAAGCATCAATATCTTTATTGTTAGTTCCGGTAGTTGGTATTATATCTAGTTATTTGTTTTTAAATGAAAGTTTAAAAGTATCTACATTAATAGGTGTTTTATTTGTACTTTTAGGAATTTGGATTGTGAATAGCAGCGGTGCTAAGAAGAATCCTAATGTGGACTTAATATAAACTTAGAAAAGTGATATAACTAAAATTAATAATTAAAAAGTTATGTATGATAAAATTTACTGACGTGGTGATTCTCGTCAGTATTATTTTTTTCTCGTAATTTGTTCTGAGTTGACATAGTAAAATCATAAAAGTGTTTCTCAAAAATATATAATGTAATATTTAATCAATATGCTACAATAATAACTGAAGGTGAGGGAGCATAGTGGAACATATAAAATTAAAAAGCAGTACTTGGGCAATCCAACTACTGCTTTTTTGTGTCAATTAAAAATTTTTACCTGCCTAATTCGAAAGAATTACAATCAGTACATTCTTTACTCTTAGCTTTTGATTCATGGGTTCCTACTTGTATTTTGCTTAATGTGCAATAAGCATCATCTTTGCAATGGTATTTACATTCTTCTACTGAACACCCTATACTTTCGTTATGATTCATAATAGTCACTCCTTTGATTGAACTTCTATAATAGTATTTGAAAAAAATTAATATTTATACTTTTTAAATTATTCAGCTAATGTTAAGGAAACCTAATTATAATAAAAATTGTTAAGAAAAGCTTTTTCATTAATATTCCCTTTATTAAACAGTCATTAATTTGGCTGTATTTTTTTGTTTAAAATGAAAAAGGCAGTAACCGAAGTTACCACCAAGTCCATTTTGCAATTATATTTTAAGGTATGTACTTGCTATAAAGCAAGGGTGATAAATAATAATATTTAATTTGCAAATTATGTTATATAGGTATTTGTTTTGAAGGTAATTATATGGCAGAATCAATGCCACAAATTCAATATAATGCAGGTATTGAACTATTAAAATACTTATTCAATAAATATGGAGTTTTAGCTATTTATGGTCACAAGGAGTTATATAATACTGATTGTCCAGGAACTAAATTTCCTTTAGATGATTTTAAGAATATGAAAGTTGCTAATATAGCAGGATGGATTAAATAAGTAATATTTTAGTTTCTGAAACGAGAATAATTTAAAGTTTACTAAAGAAACTAGTAGTGAATGAGTCTACCTAGGAGGAAAATTTTAGCTATGAAAAAAGTAGTTGCTTTGATTGTTATCATAAATTTCATTTTCGGGATAATTGGGGTTACTGTAAACATTAATGAAATTGCCAGAGCGGATAATATAATTGAAAAAGATAGATTGCAAACTATAAAAGAAAAGGGAACGATTAATGTTGCAGCGGCTTCAAGTGATCCACCATTCTATTTTTTGGATGTTAACACTCAAAAGGTAAGAGGTATTGATGGAGATATAATAAATGAAATTTCAAATAGGCTTAAAATTAATAAAGTTGATTTTAAAAGCACAGTATTTTCAGAATTATTACAAAGATTAAAAACCGATGAAAATATAGATATAGCATCTGGTGGTATGTATATAACCCCCGAGAGGGAGAAAGAAGTATCCTTCACTCAGCCATTATATAAGGAAACAGAAACAATTATAGTTCCCAAAGCATCAAAAATCAATTTCAAAGACGATTTAAAAAATGCAATAGTTGGAGTGGAAAAAGGAACTACATATGTAGAATTAGCTCAAAGATGGAAAACTGTTGGCTTAATAAAAGATATAGAAATTTTTGAAAGCATATCTGAATTGCTAAATTCAATAAACAATGGAAAAATAGATGCTGGTATAGCAGATTCACTTGTTATAAAGAATACTTTAAAAAATCATACGAATCTTTTTTTAAGGACATTAGTTGATTATGTCCCAGAGTTAATAGGGAACATAGGAATAGCCGTTAGAAAAAATGATAATACTTTACTAAACGCACTAAATGAAAAGATTGATGAGATGAAAGCTGATGGGACACTGTACGCAATTCTTAAAGAAAATGGATTAGACAAGGATAATATTGTGTAAACTAAAGCTCAAATATATGTTAGCAGTAGCTAGGAGAAATCCAACTACTGCTTTTTTAATTATGAAATATACACATCACCATCGCCAATTATTGCAATTCTATAATCGCATTTTAAAGTAACAAGGTTATATTTTTCAGAATTTGGACCTAAATATAAAGTTTGGACAGTACGAAAATTTTTATCTAAGATAATTATATAAGCTTCTTTATCAGTAGAAATATTCTGAACTTTATACTCAGTGGCATTTACAATAAAATTTTTTAAATTACCTGTGCCATATACACCTTGTTTAAGTGTGTTATCTTGATTGGATTTTGAAAACGCTAGATTAGAAGAAAAACATAATAAAACTAATAATGTAGTAATAAACTTTTTCATTTGTAAGACCCACCTTTCATATTTAGTATGTTTGTGGAAATTTTGTTTGATCTAATTACTGTTTTTTCACATATTCTTCATAAGGAAATGGAATTATAATTTCGCCATCAACAATTTTATAATTTGTATTTTCTATGGGGGATAGATTATTAACTAGATTCATTCCAACATTGTAAAATACATCAACTAAAGTTTTTGGATCTTGAATAACAGTACCAGTCATAAATCCTTTATCAATTAAATCTTTTGCTTCAGGTATTCCATCAATTCCAACAACTGCTATATCCTTGGATTCATCGCCTTTATTGTATCCATATTGTTGAAGTGCATCAATAGCGCCTATAGCCATATCATCATTATTAGAAATTATTGCTTCAATTCTACCATTATATCTAAGAAATAAGGATTCAATAGCATTCTTAGCTATTTGCTTAGACCAATTAGAATTTACAAGTGCAAGTTGTTCTGTATTTATTCCTGAATTATTAATTGTTGAAATAACATATTTTGTTCTATCAATTGTTACTGGATCACCAACATTGCCTTGTAATAAAACATACTGCAAGATGTTATCGCTATTTTTATCTATAGCTTTTTTATTAGAATTCCATAAATTAACTAGAATTTTACCTTGAACAGTACCTGCTAAATCAGAATTTGCCAATATAAAGGCAGCTTTATCATAGTATTTAGAAACTTTTGATACTACTTGTGGGCTAATATCTAGTAGGACTATGGGAATTTGACTTGGTCTCACCTTTAAAATAACATTTTCTACAGATCCTTCACTTGTATCCGCTAAATTTGCTAGAATCAGATCAGTATCGCTTCGAGAAATTGAATCTATTGTTTCGTTTTGAATTGCTATGTTATTCTTTCCATCATAGAAAGTGAATCTAACTTTATCTTGATTTTTCGATTGGATATCTTCTAAGCTTTGTTTAAGTGACGACATAAAGGGATCAAAGGCATACAATAGTACTGCAACATTAACTATATTTTTGTTGTTGTTTAAACTAGCAAATGAGTTGATTTTGGTATTGCATGTTAATATAAAAATAATTGCTATTACAATAATTAATGCTGTTATTTTCTTTAGTATCATCATTGTATTCCTCCATTTAAATATATATCGGTAACAATATTAGGATATCTATTTAATATAATATTTATTCTGTAATATATGTATGAGAAATAGAAAAAACAGTAGCTATAAAAAACAACTACTGTTTTTTCTTGTTGAGTTTGAAACCGACATGGAAAAGATTTATACAAGGTATATAACTAATATATTTTAATATAGTTATAGTGTTCCTAAAGAAAATGAAAGAATAAATTAAAAGAGGACTATACATAAATATGGTCCTAATACCTGTAGAACATTGGAGTGAATCTATTCAACCAATTTAATTATATTCAACTTTATAAAACTAAATGCTAATTTCTGTTAATTTAATTACCAATAATATGGAAATTGATATTAAAATGTGGTAATATATATATTGGCTGAAAACTCCAAAGTTACAAGTGAAAATAAAGAGTAAAGGTAGATTAGGTAGAAATACTTGGTTTACCTTTATTTTTTTGCCTAAAATGAAAAAGGCAGTAACCGAAGTTACCACCAAGTCCATTTTGCAATTTTATTTTAACTTATGTACTTGCTATAAGCAAGGGTGATAAATAATAATATTTAATTTGAAAATTATGTTATAATTAACTCATAATGGTGATTTGATTGAAGGTGGGGAAGTATGAAAAGTGTTCTTTTAGGAATTTCAGTTATACTTTTTGGTAAAGCAATGATATTAACATCAAGTGTGTAAGCAACAGCATTGGGTGTTGGAAGTTCATTTTTAGGTTTAATTGTTTCAGTTGTTGGATGCTTAATAAAAGACTGAAAAGTAATATTACTTAAATAAAGTGTTTTTACATCATAGCGATACATAATAGTAATTTATTATGTAGCAAAGATGCAAATTGATAAGGAGAATTAAGTTATGAAAAATGTATTAATTACTGGTGGAGCAAGAGGTATTGGCAAAGAATTGATAAAAGTTTATTATGCAAATAATTATAATGTTTTTTCTGTTGTGAGAAAACAAGAAGATGCAGAAGAATTGAATAAAGAATTTAAAAATAACTTTACTCCAATTGTAACAGATCTAACAGATGATAAATGCATTAATATTATAAAAAATACTTTATCTAAAACTGTAAATCATCTTGATTTATTAATTAATAATGCAGGTATTCAAGGAAATGCGTATAAAATTGAAGATGTAACCTCAATAGAAATGAAGTCTTTATTTGATATTCATTGTATTGCAATTATTAGAAGCACTCAAGCGACATTAGATTTTTTGAAAAAGTCTAAAAAGCCCAAAATAGTTAATATTACATCAAGATTAGGATCATTAAGTGCAATGGCATCAGGAGAATTTGAGGATCGAAATTTTTCATATTCTTATCGCATTGCTAAAGCGTCTCAAAATATGTTGAGTATTTGCTTGAAAGAAGAACTTAAATCATACAACATAGATGTTATTTCAATTCATCCAGGAAAAGTTAAAACACAATCAGGTTCATCTGATGCGAATTCAAGTGCATATGAATCTGCTAGAAAGATATTCAAATGGATTGAAGGCGATAATATAAATAAAAAAGGCACATTTACTGAGCCATATGAAAGAGATTGGACATGGTGATATCAGTAAACTTAAATAGGATTATTTTTATAACTAAGAAAAATTCAGATAAAGTTAGGTTATTAAATATAAGCAATAAATGTTGTGTAGAAGTTCACAAAGAAGATGATATGGTTTGTTTAAAAGG
>Ga0209281_1000843_pt1 | contig 27296 bp, 32 predicted proteins | sample MedtruBG_FD_187514 | JGI IMG/M metagenome (GOLD analysis project Ga0209281, IMG submission 187514) | Root nodule microbial communities of legume samples collected from California, USA - Medicago truncatula BG (SPAdes) (version 2) | ecosystem: Host-associated > Plants > Roots > Nodule | place... | reverse complement strand
CCTGCTCACGCCCAAAAACGCGGCTGGCGCTTCTGTTTACTCAAGCTCTTTCGGACACTGCCGTAAGAACGTTGAAGACTTGGTTTGGTGCTGACATGGTGGAAGAATTTACGCCATAATATGTGCGTCGCAACCTACAATTTCGAACGTTCGTTTTCTGAACCCATTCAACGGTGAACTTCGCGCTCGGAAAAAACGTCTATGCGGCAGTGATTGCATAATCATGCAATTGCGCGATGCGATTTTGCTTACTCTAATTTCCGGCATGGAAACGAAACTTGCAGACCTACAGCTCAAGCCGTGGCTCCTCGCTGAGCTTAAGCAGCTCGGATACGAGGTGGCGAGGTGGTCGGAGACATGCAGCACCTGCCCGCAGAAGTGATTCTACCTGGGATGGGTGGGCACGCCTATCGGAAGATTGCAAAGGCATTGGGGCAAGACCCTGATTTGACGAAGCGTTGATGACGTTGCGAGTCGCTTCTTGAGGTGAATTGGTACTTTCAACGATGTGACAGCCATCTTCTGCCGAGATATACCGCCGCATTCAGGCGGCCCGGATCGGCTTCGGGGGTAACTCTCACCGACTTCCGCCGATCCGCAATCGTTCTTTTTGGAGCGTCTTTGTGGTTTTCGTCGGTCGATGCACTTTGTTCCGATAGCTCGTGATTTTCTCGGTGTCGCATTGTCCGTTCCTAGCTCACAGGCGGTGGCCTCAGAGCTGCCTAAAGGGGACTACCTGTGCAGCTCTGAGGGCATCACTCACCCGAGCGGTTGACGAGTGCCGCTCGGGCTGACAATTCCGGATTATTCAAAAGGTTTCGCTCGGGGGCAAGCCTAAGACCCCCTAAGGTCCCATATTTGCCATGCTGGAAAGGCAGCGCTCCTGGTACAACTCAGGAGCGCTGCAGTTGGTCGACTCGGGTATCCACTTGGTCAACGATTCCAGAGGAAAGAACATACTGAACAGGAACGATCTTAAGCGGCGTGTTCGTTGGAATGTTCCGGATCTCGGCAATCCCATTGGGCTTCCCAAGTGGCGCTCGTCCGAGCGTAGCGTGCAAGACCAATTGCGACACCGGCACAATCGAGGAGTAGTTGTGGCAATGCGCGTTTCAGATTTCTAGATAACCACCACGAGCACGAGTAAGATATTCGCGGTCAGTTTTAGTTATCAGAACCGTATCGGAAATCTGTGTTTGGCAAGTGCCCGGTATCCGAATATGGGGTTCGAAGGTGATGATCATGCCTGGCTCCAGCACCAGCTGGGACTTAGCGTCGATAGAGGCGCGCTCATGAGGACCAAGCCCAATGCTATGGCCGATTCGGCCAGGAGTGTGTGCGCCATAGCCTCGAGCCTCGAGTCCTTCGCGTGTCTTTTCGAATAGATCCCTCCAAAGTGTGCCGGGCTTGATAAGCGGATCGACAGCTTCACGGATTTCAAGGATTGCCTCAAATGCCCGTTTACAGGGCTCTGGCAGCGGCCCAATAGCAACGGTGCGCTCATTCTCCGCGTGCATCCCGTTGGCCACTGTCCAGCTCATTAGCGAAACGGTCTCACCGGGAAGAGGTCTGCGCTGCGTGGGATTGTCGCAATTGAGAAACGTACGCTCGCCAGATAATGCCCAAAACCAGAGGCCATTGTGGACGCCCCCCTCAAAGGAGCCAAAATCGCACACCTCGACATTAGGAAAATTTTTCGCCCAGAACATGTTCATCTCGTGCATTGCGGATACGCACACATCGCGTTCGGTGCCCCCTCCGCGAAGTCCAGCGATCGCCGTCTCCATGCCTATATCGGAGATCTTGGCCGCGATCCGCGCATGGGCAATCTCGTCGGGGTCTTTAGTTAACCGGCAAACGTCTATTAGGTCGCTAACATCCACAAACTCTGCCTTTGGGAATATAGCTTCGAGCTGACGGCGACATTTGATGGATATGAATTCCTCTTCGACTCCAATCGTCTTATGTTCGACGCCTAGCTCCCGGAGGATGGAAGTTAGGGCGGTCTGCCAATCCGGCCCTGTTGTCTTCTTGTCGCCCCAAACGCCAAATAGCCGAATATCTGCCACGCGCGAACCAGCGCGGCCATGTTCTTCCCGCAGCGCATGCAGCAGCAGGACAGGCTCATGGTCAGCGGCTAAAACTGCAATCACGGGCTGTGAATAAATGATTGGGTTGAAGCCGGTGATGTAAAAGCTGTGCTCGGGCTTAAAGCATATGATCACGTCAACGCCCTGATTGGCCATCTGCGCTTGCAAACGTCCGATGCGTGGAGGCTGCGTGTTGTGAGTTCTTGTATTTGGCCGAAAATCCACACTTCGTGGATGATGGTCAAGTGATTCTAACGAGGACATTGCGAGCAAGACTCCTATAGTTTGTTGGCGAACATTTACGTCACCGATTTTCTGTCTCGGGCACTAAACAGCCGCGCTTGATACCTCGTGGGCGGCAAACCGATCTTTTCCGCGAAGATTTGAAACCGTTGGAGAACGAACTTCGCAAACGCGCCCTTCGAACCCGTTCCAACTACGCTCTCTATGCCGTAGACACGGCGCTAGCGAACGCTTTAATCTCTGCTGGTTTTCGATGCGGGAACGCTACCCCTAGGTTCCACGGGAAAATAAAATGGATCCAGCGGTGCATGCGGACGACATACGTCATCATGGCACCGGTTAGCTCGACGTACTGCTCCTTGGTTTCGAGTGTATCGAGCGCATCCGAGTACATCTGTCCAATTTGATGCATATTCGTCAGCCCTAGGTCCGTCATGAATTCAAAGACGTTGAAGGTGCCGGTCAGGAACTCTCTGGTAATCCGGTTCATGGTCGCGAGCTGCATGTCTTCGTACTTGGAGACCTTGAGGAATCGGTACATGACGTCCGCACCGACGAGCATCAGGTACGCTTCCAGATGTACGATGACAGAAAATGACTGCTCACCACTTCCGGCGCCACTCTCGATCACCCCCCACCTGATTTTCTGTATTTCTTCTGGCTCATTGAACCAGACGCGGTCGATTTCCTTCTCGATCATTGCCTTGGCTTTGCGCCAGTCGCCCTCAAATTTGGTAATTGCGGACATTACGCAGCCCTCCGGATATTGATTTCCACGATATTGCGCCGTGGTTGCGCCACGGTCTGTTCGTAGACGAGGCCACCTAGCTGCTTGAGAATCGGCAGGTCCTCCTCGAACACTTCAGCGAACTTGTTCACGTTGGCGCTTTCCGTAATCTTGCCGTAGGTGAGGCAAATGGTCTGCCCAGGGGCGTACAGGTAGACGGCGCCAGGATGGCGCTGGACCATGTTGTTCTGGCCAAGATGAACAATCCGAGTTGGTATCCAGATCGCCTCACCGGAAATCACTACATGCCCGAGCACGCTTTTCAACGGAAGCTGCGACAGCACTTCCTCGACCACGTCAGGGTTATCCTCTCTCAAAAGCCTTGCACGGAGTGAAAGGCCCATACCCGGTGCATAAAACTCAAGTCGTTCTTGGGAGGGCATTGGCAACTCCTGTTGTCCCGGTTGCGGCGGAGAGCAGAGAAGCCTTACTCGCTGGATTTGCTGCTGCTGCCGTTCCTGCCGTTTAGACTGAACCTGCAAAGGTCATGCCAGTCACTATGGGAAGTTCTGGAGAGATAATTATCCAGTAGATCCAAGCAGTTAGTTGAAAGCGCATCCGACCGCCAACTCCAACAATTCACGTCGCGAACCCGACAAGTTGTGCAAAGTCGGGGTCAGGAATTGAGGTTTATCGAAAGTAGATGTGTTCGCTGATAGTGACCAATCCCATGAAGTTTGGCCAGGTTTGTCGTAGCGGGAGGCAATGGGGTTGTGATAGAGGTTATGGGAAAGGCCACAAGGCGGGTTTTTGCACATGGCTGACGCGCGCCGCCATCCGGGATGGCTCGAACCCGCCACGACACGTTCCTCCCACCCCGGACGAGGTGGCTTGGCGGCGGAAGGTATCCGCCACCTCCAGCACAGATCGCCTGGTGCGATCAGGCCGGGCCATCGTGGTTGTTCCCACCCGGGTGTAACGCGCCAACCAATGATTATCGGCGTGCTCCAGCATACCTGGACGACCCGAATATCAACTCTGTCAGGAAGGAGCTGCCATGTTGGGACCCATTATCGAGAAGTGGGTCGGCCGGCTGCATGGTCGCCATTTCGATTGGCACGGCGCCGCGGCTCGCAAAAGAGCCAGTATGATCGTTCGTGCCATGGCGGAATAGTGGTCCCTTGCCTATGGAAGCCAAAACTGGATGGGTCAGATGGGTTGTCCAGCGAAACCAGTTTTTCTCAGTATGTTGTTTGGCGGCCGAGAGATTTTCGACTACGTTGATCATGGCACGGTAGCCCCCCTGCTGTTCACATGCATAGTCAGCAAGCCCTATGCCAAGCTGAATTGTCTCAGATCTGTAGGCTAGCTGCGGTAGCGATGTTTCGAATCTCCGAAATTGTCGGACATAGGACATACCGGGCGCGGTGGAACTACGCATGCTTGCCGAGAAACCTGAAATACGGAACATGCTAAGGGCTATTCGACTCAAGCAAATACTTGGCAAGCTCCCAGCCCCAATGCCTGAGAGGAGCCTCGATGATATGGTTGAGGGTCGCGTCCCCGCAAGAAGTGTAGCAGGAAAGTAGCAAAGCCGCTCGCGAGCGCGCCGTCGACAGCGCCGTAGCGAGCGGGCGGCGTAGCGGTGGTGATCTGAACCCTTCAAACTGGACCAGTTTTGGTTAGAGTTTTCCGGTGCATTTTCCTGGCTGGGAAAGGAACGGAAGACGATGAAGGCATCGCAGTTTTCGGACGCCCACAAGGCGTTCATCCTGAAGCAGGGTGATGAAGGTGTGCCAGTCGCTGAGATCTGCCGGAAGGCGGGGATCAGCCAGGCGACGTATTTCAACTGGAAGAAAAAGTATGCCGGCATGCTGCCGGCGGAGATGAAGAAGCTGAAGCAGCTCGAGGACGAGAATGCGCGGCTGAAGAAGATCGTCGCGGACCTGACGTTGGACCGCGAAATGCTGCAGGATGTTATTCGCCGAAAGCTTTAAGGCCTGCTCGCAAGCGTGACGTGGTGAAGGCATGTGCCGGGACTGGGCAATCGATCCGGCGTGCCTGTGGAGCGTTGAACTTCGATCGGTCGACCGACCACTACACCTCTCGCCGTGCCAATCAGGCCGGCCTGGAACGTCGTATTCGCGAGATCTGCGAGACCCGTGTGCACTACGGCTATCGGCGCGTGCATGTGCTGCTGGAACGCGAAGGTTGGGGCACCAGCATCAAGCGAACCTATCGCATTTACAGGGACTTGGGCCTGCAGCTGCGCAACAAGACTCCAAAGCGCAGGGTCAAGGCAAAGCTGCGGGAAGATCGGCAGACAGCCATCTGCCCGAACGATGTCTGGGCGATGGATTTCGTGCACGACCAACTCGCGACCGGAAAGAAGCTGCGGGTTCTGACGGTGGTCGACACCTTCTCACGTTATGTGCCGGTGCTTGATCCGCGTCACAGCTATCGCGGCGAAGACGTGGTGCAGACATTGGAGCGGGTATGCCGGCAAGTCGGCTATCCGAGGACGATCCGCGTCGATCAGGGGACGGAGTTTGTGTCTCGCGATCTCGACCTATGGACCTATGCCAAGGGCGTCACCCTGGACTTCTCACGTCCGGGAAAGCCCACGAACAACGCCTTCATCGAAGCCTTCAACGCCCGCTTCCGGGCGGAATGCCTGAACCAGCACTGGTTCCTGACCCTTGCGGATGCGCGCGAAAAGATGGAGGATTGGCGTCGATACTACAACGAGGAACGGCCTCATGGCGCGATCGGCAATAAGGTGCCGATCTCGCTGATGAATTCCGGAGGCGCAACCAGCCCGCCTCCCTGAATGAAGCCGGAAAACTCTAGCCTCCGGTGGTCCAGAAGCCTGGGGCGGTTCATTAATAGGCCGGATTCTAATTCAATCTGGAGGAAATTACCCGTGGCAGGTCATCTTGGCTGCGATTGGGTTGCAAAGGTACACGGGCGCTGCGGAATATTTTGTGTCATCGCTCTTGATGTCACCGCTCTTCATTCCGGCAGCAATCGTTGCGTTGGCCTTGTTTCAGATTATCTTCATGATGGGAGGCGGCAACAATATTTGGATTCTCGTTGCAGCACATATAGGCGTAACGCTTCCTTACCCCGTCCGCAACGTCATGGCTCAGATAGGCGCAACACCATCGCAAGCTCTTCGGCGCGTAACTCTGCCTTTGCTGAAGGCGAGCATCGTTCCATCGCTGATTATTGTATTCGTGCTGTCGTGGAACAACTACACCGTCTCGGTTTTCCTTGCGAACAAGGACTGGACCACGCTTCCCCTACAGCTACGTGCATATCTACAGTACGAGTATGAACCTTTCGTGGCCGCAATGCCGACGATCCTGATCATCGCGTCGATCATCTTGTTGGGTCATCGTGGACCGTACGGTCGGTCTTGGGACTGTCAGGAAGCCCGGTTCCTAACCGCCTCCATCATTCAGCGGCACATCGTGGCCAAACACATCTGCGTTTCGTCGCGCGCGGCGACTAGCTGGCGAATACCTTGCGGCGCTTAGATGATCTTTCAATTGCATCCAGTCTCTTCTGGGCGGCCCCGTTCATGTTGTTGCACATGGCGTCCAGAAGCACCGAAACCAATGCCGAGGCTGCAGCGTGGGAGTCAAACACGAGTCTGCTATTTATGCGTGGCGTCAACAGATAGTCGGCAACACCCTGGTGATCGGAAAAGCTTGCGTCGGCGACGAGCGCGATTTTCAGTCCTATATGGTGAGCTAGCTCGATTGCCTTAATTGTCTCCCGGGGATGCAAAGGCATCATAAACACCAGCATGGTGCGTCCGCCGGCAGCAAAACATTGTTCGATCTGATCCTCGATCATGGATCCACCCGAAGCCAGCAGTCGGACATCGGGATGCACCTTAGCGGCGAAATAAGCAAAGTGCGTGGCAAGGTCCGCTGACGCGCGCAAGCCGAGTACGGCAAGAGGTCGCGAGTTTGCTAGTGCTTTTCCGAATTCGTTGATTGTCCTCTCGTCCGAGACAGATTGTGCGAGCTCTGTAAGATTGGCTGCTTCGGCCGTCAGTGCGATTTGATATCGGTTCGCCTCCGTTACTGCCGGTGTGTCTGGCCTTGCCTGCGCGGTACGCAGCACGCGCCGCATTTCCAGATATCCGTCGAAACCAAGTGCCACTGCGAAGCGCGTGACTGATGGCTGGCTGACGTTGGCTAGTTCCGCGAGTTCCATGCTGGACAAAAAGCCAAGCTGTGCGCTGTTTTCGATCATCTGCTGCGCAATCCTACGGTGCGCGGGAGTCAGCCGCCGACCAGCGGTTCTGCGTTCAATCTCTGCTATAAGCGCCTGACGATCGGTAGGCTGCGGGCCTGCAGCATGGGAATCTACGCCTTCTTCACCGATCTCAGTGCTGTCTTCTCTCACGAGAGAACTCCGTCTGAATTAAAATATTCAGAATCAAGGCTACCCTGTAGCGCGGTTTCGGTCAAAAGCAAAATGCCACGTAGATGATATGACATTTCTCAGGACGGGACAGTAAGGAAAGCGCGCTCGCGCAGACGCGTCTCGAGAAAATGTTAGGAGAGGGTCGGGAGGAGAGAGCCAAGGGCGTGACGGCGCACAAGATCCGCCAATGGAGCGCGCTCCCCACGTTTTAGAAGCTCAATCATATCGAAGTGTTCCTGCGCAGACCTTTGTAGCATCACCGCGGTGTACCTTTCCCTTTGTACATGAACCGGTATTCGATCCCTGAGATCGAATACCAAGTCGACAAGATCTCGATTCGGGCAGGTGCGGAGCAGCTCTTGGTGGAACGCTTTGTTGGCCGCCAATTGTTCTGCTGCAGTTCCCGTGGTCACAGCCTCTGCGAATTTCTCGGCCAGCGCAGACAAACCCGTAAAACTCTCTTCGTCCAGCTGGTTTACCACAGTCTCGGTGGCAGCCACTTCGAGGACCGCGCGGATGTTGATGATGTTGTTAAAGCGCTGTGGGTCGAATTCCTTAACGCGATAACCGCGATTGGGAAAAAGCACGACATGGCCTCGTTCCGCTAACCGCTCGAGTGCCTGGCGCACGGCCAGCCGAGAAACGCCGTAGGTTTGCTCCAGATCGATCTGCTTCAACCACGCGCCGGGACTGATCCGTCCGACATTTATGTCGCGTTCTATTTGAAGGGCCAAGTCCCTCGGCCCTGCTCCATTGTGAACTGATTTCACCATTCCGTTCGCACCGTTTTCATAACTGACAACCAAATTAATCAAATTTTACTATTACCTCAAGTTGGAGCCATTGACATTAGAATTAAAGAGAGCATGATTGGCGCCAATCCTGGTCAATAAATTTGGAGTTTGGCTCAATAACATGCCGATTTTAAAAGGGAAACTCAGCGAGTATAGACTTGGGGTCGACTCCGGCGGCACCTTCACAGACATTTGCGCTCTCGATGAAAAAACAGGAGCATTCACAATTTGGAAAGTCAGTAGTACGCCTGCTGATCCCTCGGTTGGGATTACTGAAGCTGCCCGCAGCATGCACCGATTGCTCAAGGAGCGAGACGGTACAGATCCCAACTTCAGCTTCTTCGGCCACGGTACGACTGTGGGCACAAACGCTCTCATCGAAAGGCGCGGTGCGCCGACAGCCTTGCTGACCACGGCGGGTTTTCGCGACGTTCTTGAAATCGCCCGCCAGCGACGGCCGGAGCTTTACAATTTACAGACAATGCGGCCGGAACCGCTGGTACCGCGCGATCTGCGCTTTGAGGTAACCGAACGTGTTCAATTCGATGGCTCCGTACTAACCCCTCTGGATGAACACGAAGTCCGCAAGCTTGCGCCGGTGATCAAGGCGTCCGGCGTCCGCGCCGTCGCAGTTTCTTTCCTGTTCAGCTTCCTCAATCCGGACAATGAGCGTCGAGCTAAGGCCATACTGGAACAGGAAGTGCCGGAGGTTTTCATCTCGATCTCGTCCGACATCGTTCCCGAGTTCCGCGAGTATGAGCGCACGTCTACTGTCGTCATGAACTCTTACCTCGGCCCGATCATGCGATCGTATATTGATCGTTTGGAGGGCAATCTGGCGGAGATGGTGCCATCGGGTATTATGATTACCCAAAGCAATGGCGGGCTGATCGGCGCCAATGTGGCCGCATCGCAGCCTGTTCGAACAGTTCTTTCCGGCCCCTCGGCTGGTGTTATGGGAGCCGTTGAGATTGGTCGCCAGATTGGTCGCGGCAATCTCATCAGCTTCGACATGGGCGGGACCTCTGCCGACGTCTCAGTAATCAGCAAGTTTGCACCGCGCTACAAGCCAATGGCGAATGTGGATGGCTTCCCCATCAAAATTCCGATGATCGACATTCATGCTGTCGGGGCCGGTGGGGGATCAATCGCCAGGAACGATCATAACCTGATGAAGGTCGGCCCGAGGAGTGCCGGGGCTAACCCAGGCCCGGTTTGCTACGGCCTGGGAAACCTCGAACCTACGGTGACTGACGCGAACGTTGCTCTTGGAATTGTGAACCAAAAGCATCTCTTGAATGGGCGCATGAAGATTGATGCGAACGCCTCGCGGGCGGCAGTGGCAAAACTAGGCGACAGTCTGGGCATAAGCGGCGAACGCGCTGCTGCAGGCATTCTCCAAGTCGTCACCGCCAACATGGTCAACGCAATTAGAGCCATGACGGTAGAGCGCGGACTGGATCCTCGCGACTTCACCCTCTTCTCATTTGGTGGCGCCGGCCCACTGCATTCTGGTTATCTTGCACGGGAACTGGAAATCTCTGAGATTGTCATCCCGGCTTTCCCAGGTGTCATGTGCGCTGTCGGCTTGCTGACGAGCGGCATGCGCATGGATTTTGTCCGCACCCATTACCATGTCCTGAACCCTGCATCGGTGGATGGTCTGCAACAACAGTTCGCAGAACTCTCCCAGCTGGCGAACAAGTGGTTCGACGAAGAGTCCGTCGCTTCACTGCGCAGGAACATAAAAGTTGCGGTTGATCTGCGTTACGCCGGTCAGGCTTACGAACTTACGATCCCGATCATGAACGCGACTGGACGGACAAGCTACGACGAACTCGTCGCTTCGTTCGCGAAGGCGCATCGCGAACGATACGGCTATACGATCGATGAGGAATGTATTCAGATCACCGCTGTTCGGGTAGAGGCCTTCGAAACCCTCACATTCGAAGCTGCGGAAACGGAGCGGCCAGTTTCGGCGGCGGCAATCACTCCGATCGAGTACCGCGAAATCCTCGATATTTACGAGATGAAATCCTATCGCACCCCCGTCTACGCAAAAGCGGAGCTGCCCCGGGAAGTCGAGATCAACGGTCCCTGCGTTGTCGAGCAGATGGACACAACAATTTACATCCTGCGCGGCCAGCGCGCCATCATTGATCGTGGCGCCAACGTCATCGTCACAGCCGGCTGATGTGGGGAACAACCATGAGCAAAATCGATCCCATCACCACCGAAGTCATCTCGAAGTATCTCCAGTCGGTCGTCGACGAAATGGGTAGCGTGATTATCCGCACCGCATTCTCGACCAACATCAAGGAGCGTGAAGACTGCACTACCGCCATCCTCAATGAGAAGGGTGAACTGGTCACGCTTGCTGAGCGCATTCCCTTCCATCTCGGTTCACTGCTCGGGATCGGCAATTACGTTCTCGACCACATCAACCTCGACGAAGTCGAAGATGGCGACGTATTCATCGGTAACGACGCCTATCGCGGCGGCGGGACGCACTTGAACGATATGGTGCTGATGCAGCCGATTTTCGTCGAAGGCCGCTACTGCGGGTGGGCGACCAATCTAGCGCACCATTCCGATTTCGTCGACCGGAGCCACAAGCACATATACCAGGAGGGCCTTCGTATCCCTCCGATCCGGCTGTATCGCAAAGGTGTTCTGCAGCGGGACGTCATGGATCTCATCCTCCTGAATTGTCAAGTTCCGCGTGAGCGAAAGAATGACTTCTCAGCGCAGATGGCAGCCAACCGGCTTGCGATCCAACGCTACCGCTCGCTTTGCGAGCGTTACATGCTTGCCACCGTCAAGGCGGTTGAAGCTGAGATCATGGATTATGCGGAGCGCAAGACCAGAGAGAGCCTCTCTCGCATTCCGAACGGAACCTACAGCTACAGCTCCCGCTTCGACACCAACCTTGTCGACGATATTCTCGATCTAAATATCAAGGTCCATGTAAAGGATGGATCGATTCACTTCAACCTATCAAACAACCCGCGGCAGGTTGAGGCGCCGATCAATATGGTCATCACTGCAACGCTTGCGACGCTTTATTACACGGTCAAAACACTGGTCGATCCCGACGTTCCGCCGAATTCTGGCTTCCACCGGGCGATCAGCGTTTATGCCGAACCGGGTTCAATTTTCAATGCTCAGGAGCCTGCGGCGGTCTACAGCCGCACGGACCTGTCCACGCGCATCATCGACATGATCTTCGCAGCCTTACAGCCAGCCATTCCCGAACAGGTCATGGCAGCATGCACAGGTGGCGGTCTCGTGACGATCAGCGGCACAAATCCGCGAACCGGCCGCTTCTACGTCTATAACGACATGAACGGAGGTGGCATGGGCGCTCGTTACGCCTTGGATGGCATGGACGGCACACAGGTCCATACTACAAATACTGGCAACCTTCCGATTGAAGCGCTCGAACTTGAGTTCCCGCTACGCGTAGAGCGCTATGAACTGGTCCAGGATTCGGGCGGGCCGGGCCGCAGCCGCGGAGGAATGTGCTTCCGGCGTACGGTACGGGTCTTGGGCCATGACGCTGTGGTCAATGCTGGAGGCACAAATGCAATTCTACCGCCGTTTGGAATCGACGGTGGACTGCCAGGGCAGGTCTGCCAGGTCGAAATCAGTGGCGGGGCAAAGCTTCAAAAGCGTAGCGGCAAGCTGACGGCGGATCAGACGGTCACGATGATAGCAGCATCTGGCGGCGGTTACGGCCCGCCATCCGAACGTGCGCGTGAAAAAATCGCGAAGGATCTTTACGAGGGCCGGATCTCGGCCGCCGCTGCCAAGGAGATCTATAACTACACCGCTTGAACAGGAGAGTCGCAATGCAGGGAGAGCGGTCTTCTCTAAGCCCCCAGACAGAAGGGCAGGTAGATCGGACCACGGAGATGCGCTGAACCCCGCGCAAGGAACTGCCCTGATCAGAGACAGGCACTTAGAAGCAGCGCTAAAACGTTCATCCGAATGCTACGTATACAAGATTTCATACAATAGTCATTGGAAAATTGCCATTCACGATAAGAAAAGGGGACCGCAATGACGTCGATAGAGGCGCCCGAGTTTAACTTCCTTCCGCTGCACCTTTCGCTCGAAGGGCATACCGCGCTCCCGAAAGGCACAGAGGACGCGAACAAACCCGTTTGCAGCATCATCAAGGACGCACGACCTTGGGCCGGTGCCTCAAGCAAGCTCGCAACGACGGCTCTAAGCGGCTTGAAGGCACGGATTTGCGGCGTCTCCGCCTTACTCCTGTCGAGCCAGGATAAAACCCAAAGAATGGCGGCCAAATGAACACGATATTTTCAGCCAAAGGAATCGAGAAATCCTACGGCGCCGTTAAGGTTCTCCGCGGGCTGAGCGTCGAGGCGGAGCGCGGCGACGTGATAGCCATCATCGGCTCTTCCGGGTCAGGTAAATCGACGTTTCTACGCTGTTTGAACCTACTCGAAATGCCCGACGCCGGGCGAATCGACTTCGCAGGAAGGACCTTAGACATCGCACAGTTTTCGCGCCTTTTGGCGCGAGAGAAGAACCGTCAAATCTACGAGCATCGCAAGCACATCGGAATGGTGTTCCAAGGCTTCAATCTCTGGTCTGCGAAGACGCTTCTCGAAAATATCACCGAGGCGCCGATCCACGTTCACAAGCGAAGCGCGAAAGAGTCTATTCAGCAGGCTGAAGAGCTCTTGGAGACGGTCGGCCTCTCCAGATTCAAGAATGCCTATCCGAAACAACTTTCGGGCGGGCAGCAGCAACGTGGCGCCATTGCACGCGCTCTTGCCATAAATCCATCTCTCATTCTCTTCGACGAGCCGACCTCGGCTCTCGATCCGGAACTCGTGGGCGAGGTTCTCCAAGTAATGCAGAAACTCGCTGAGGCTGGCACGACCATGCTGGTAGTCACTCACGAGATGTCCTTCGCACGTAACGTTTCAAGCAAAGTGATCTTTTGCGAGAGCGGTGCGATCGGAGCTCAAGGAACGCCAAGTGAGGTCTTCTCGGCGGACCAGCCGGCATCCCTGAGAAAATTTCTTTCAATCGCTTAAGATCAACAACGAAAGGGGAATGAAATGAAGAAAATATCTAGCATCCTGACCGTTGCGATGGTGGCTCTGGCGACCTCGGCTTCGGCACAGAGCGGCGAGTTGCGCGTCGTTACAGAAGGGGGATTCCCACCCTGGAACTTGACGGATCCCTCGGGCGCGGTCAAAGGCTTCGAGATCGACTTCATGAACGCTGTTTGCAGCGAGCTGAAGGTCCGGTGTACTTTTGCCACACAGTCTTTCGACGCGATGATCCCGGCCATAAACGACGGCAAATTTGATGTAATCGTGGATGCGCTGGGCATTACGGCAGCGCGCAAGGAGGTCGTCGATTTTACCGCCCCATACGCTGGTTTGTGCTATTCCTTCGCTTCGGTCAACTCCGATGTGAAAAAGAGACTGCCGACCGAAGATCGCATCGAAGTGCTCACCGATGCCAACCTTGAAACGAATATGGCCCGGTTCAGAGACGCGTTTGAGGGGGCTAAGATTGGAACGCTCGCCTCCGGCACTTCGACCCGTTTCGTTGCGAAAAACCTGCCGAGTGTTTCGACGAACACTTATAAGACGTCGGCAGCCCGCGATCTCGACCTCAAGGCCGGCCGAGTGGACATACTCCTCGCATCCAAGGACAACCTACTTGCCCTCAAGCGAACGGAGAGCATCCCTGAGCTGGAGTTGGTCGGTCCATGCCTGCGAGGCGATCTGTTTGGCACTGGGGGGGTTGGGATCGGCCTTAAGAAAGGCAATGCTGAACTGAAGGCTAAGCTTGACCCAGTGATCAAGAAGCTTGTCGACAAAGGTACTGTCAAGAAGCTTTCCGAACAGCATTTCGGAATCGACATGAGTCCCGTCGGGCTCAACTAATCGAGCTTCGACGAGTCCTTGCGGGCACGGAATCTACAAGGCCGCATTTTGGCGGCCTTCGCTCCAGGCACTTGACTGAAGGTCCAGTAATCAGAGTCGCGCGAGTGCATGTCCAGTGAAGATGTCGACTAAGCCCGTCCCGCGGATGTCGACTAACCTGTGGAAAACTGGACTTTCTCTCAGCGCGCCAGGGGATGTAATATGACATGGCTTGAGACAGATCTTCAGCTTGCAATCGACTGGTTTCCTTACCTCATGGCAGGGGTTGGGATGACACTATTGCTGTCGACCGGGTCACTTCTCATCGGAGTCTTTGTTGGTGGGCTCGGTGCGACACTTAAAATACGTGGATCCGTCGCCACGCAGCTACTGATGCAACTTTATACGACCATAGTACGCAGCGTTCCCCAGCTGATTATAATCTATTACTTTTACTTTGGTCTCAATGCGGGCCTTCGGTCCGTTCCTCAACTTCCAGGCCTCCCCTCACCGTTAGAGTTGCCAGTAATATTGGTGGCATTCTTATCCTTGGGCTTTATCGCTGGAGCGTTGGCAGTTGAATTATTCAGAACTGCCTACGCTGCTGTGCCCCAAAGCGAGGTGCTGGCGGGGAAAGCCTATGGCATGCCCCCGTTCATGCTATTTCGCCGTGTCCTCTTCCCTCACATAGCACGCTATTCTCTCCCGGGTCTGGGGAACGTCTGGCTCCACACTCTGAAGGATGCGACCCTTATCTCGGTTATGGGCGTGACCGAACTTATGCGCTCAACAACCGTCGCGGCGGAATCAACCGGCGAGCCGTTTCTTTTCTATCTGCTCTGCTCCCTGCTCTATCTGATCATCACAATCGCTTCCGGTGGCCTGTTCGCGCATCTAGAGCGTCGCTATACCGTATGAGGCTTGCACATGACCTATCTTGAAATCATTATCGAAGTCGCCCGCGGTATTCCGGTGTCGTTCGGAGTGGCAATAGGCGGCATCACTATCGGCTGCGTGCTGGCTTTCCCATTGGTCTTAGCTCGACTAAGCAAAAGCGCGATATCGAGATTTGTCGCCTGGGCTTTCCTTGAGGTGATCCGCAGCATTCCGATGATCGCGATGTTGTTTATGCTCTATTACGGTCTTAGTCAGTTTGCTGCCGTGCGCTCCAGCATCTTCTGGCCGATTCTCCGCGAGCCTCTTTGGTGTGCAATCATTGCGCTGTCGTTGAAAGCGTGTGCCTACACTTCGGAAATCTACAGGATTGGTATCATCTCCGTGCCGGAAGGTGAAATACTTGCCGCCCGCAGTTTCGGTTTCGCCGGGTACCGCTTTTACAGGTCAATTATTGTCCCGTACGCAGCGCGCATTGTTCTTCCTGCACTCAGTAATGAGTTCGTGATTCTGGTGAAAGCGTCGTCGCTGGCTTCGCTTATCACGCTCATGGATATCACGGGACTGGCTGCAGGCATTGCGACCGAAACCTTCCGACCGCTGCCTGCGCTGACGGTTGCGGCATTCTATTACCTCGCTTTTAACTCGTTAATGGTGGCTGCAATCCAATATTTCGAGCGGCGAATTGCAATCTAAATTCGTTGGGGCCACCAAACAAGGAACGGAAATCACATGAAAATCACGGCCGTCGATCTTTTTGAAATTCGAATTCCGTATCGCAGAAACCACACCTTGAGTTCCGGCCCCCTCCACGGTGCTAATTCGGTTGTAGTGAGGATTAGTACAGATGAGGGGTTGATCGGCGCTGGCGAAGCCTCCATTCCGGGCGGGCCAGGTTGGAGCGAGGAGTCTGCCTCCTCTGTTCGTATGGTCATTCAGGAGTACCTCGCCCCGGCGCTCATGGGCCGCGATCCGCGGAATTGCTCTGAAATCGCCGTGTCCATGCAGAGGGCGGTTCGGGGCAACCCTTTTGCGAGAGCCGCCCTTGAAATGGCATGCTTCGACATAGCTGGACAGGCATTCGACGTTCCTGCAGCTCAACTCATGGGCGGCCGGCAACGACAATCTGTTCCAATGGTGTGGTCTCTGGCATCCGGAAATGTCGACCAGGAGATCGAGGAGGCTCAAAAGGTCAATGAACAATATGGGTTCACTCTATTCAAAGTGAAAGTGGGTTACGCGAAGCCACTGGTCGATCTGTCAAGAGTTGAGGGGCTAACCCGAGGGTTGCCTGACGATTTCGAGATAAGGCTCGATGCGAACCAAGGCTGGAACGAAATGACTGCGGCCTGGATGCTACCACGTCTAAGGGATATCGGCATCACTGTGTTGGAACAACCGATACCACGATGGGATCTTGAAGGCATGTCTCGCCTCAAGCGGTTGGGCCATGTCGCCATCATGGCGGACGAGGCGGCGATGAATTCGAACGACGTCATCAACATAATTCGCTCCGCGTCAGCGGACATGATTGCCCTAAAGGTGGCAAAGGCTGGCGGTATGCTTGGAACGCTGCAGAGCGCGTTCATCGCTGATGCTGCTGGTTTGCCGTATTACATGGGATGCATGATGGATACAGGGCTGGGAACATCGGCTTACCTGCAGACCGCATCCGCACTCAGAGATATGAGCTACGGGGCTGCATTGCCGGGCCCGCTGATGCTGAGCGAGGACATTCTGACGAATCCCATCACTTACAGCGACGGCTGTGTGCATGTCCCACTCGGCCCTGGGCTCGGTGCCTGCGTGGACTGGGAAAAAGTGGCGTCACTCGTAAGCGTGGCGTAATGACCGCGCGGAAGCGCTCGGTCTGGAGCCGGATAGTGTCCACTGTGGATTTAAGTGGACACTACGATTGGGTGGACCAGTTCCAAGGAAGGAGTTCGTCGATCCTATTTGCGGGATAATCGGCGATGCGATTGATGGTAGGCGTGCGGGTTGATGCCGCCCATTTTGCAGGTCTCGACGATCGTGTAGATAACGGCGGCGCGCTCACCGCCGGCGTCTGAGCCGCTGAAGAGATAGTTCTTTCTTCCAAGGGCCATCTACCGGACAATCTGCCCATATCAAGCGCCTAAGAAAAACAGATTAGAGGCGGTCGGAACCTCGCTCATCTGAACCCAGCGATCAAAGTCAATAGACAACGAAATACGTCCCCGCCATTTGGAACCACTCTTCTAACGAGAAGTGTTTCATTATTGTTTGGCAATAAGCAAGCAAAGGTTGATTGCACTGTTTGCGGTTTAGGACAAGGCCCTGCACCTTCAATGGAAGCAAACTGCTGCCGGAAACGCCCAACAAAATCGTGGTCGGAATTTCTGCTTTGCCGGATTCTCAGATTCTCAGACCTTTCTGCTTTAACAAACTATCCATCAATGACTCGGTTTGCACCGAGCCTAAATGGCCCGCCGAATTGCATCGACAAGGTCAGAAAGATTGGGATGTTCGCTGTTGCGCTCCGGATTTTTCAGTCTGTCTCTGAGAGCGATTGTCATTTCGAACTGAACCCCCATCCCGGATTGGCCGCGATTGCAGATGTTGGCAATGTTGATGCCCTGCAGATCTGGATCATTATGACGGGCTACCGCAAAGCCGGCGTCCAAAAGATTCTTACCCATCTTCTCGATCAGCCGCTTATGTAGGCCGCCCAGAAAGATGGTTTCCCCTTCTCCGGAACAGCCATGGAATGCAATCGCAACCTCACTTTTGCGGACGAGGGCATCACCTCTCGGTTCGTTGAAGGTAGTGGACGTGATGTGCAGATCTCGGTTTCCCGAATTTTTGCGGCCTTCGAACAGATAGAGGCTCCACGTGTCCGACGCCACAGCTCGGGCAAGTTCGGACGTGCCGGGTTCGATTTTGCCGCCATGCGGAGCGATGACGCATACATCGCTGCCTCGATCCAGGGCCGTAATCGAAAAGGCATCGGGCTCCGCATCTGCCAGGGCGGCGAAGTTGATAGATTTGTCTTTCATGGAATTCGCTCTTTGGTCGGTTGATCCAGCGTCGACGATTCGCCGATAAGATGAATGTTGACATTGCGGATGGATACCAACACGGCGTTAGCCCGAGGTAGACCCGGCTGAGCAGATAAAGACTGGTCGAGGATGAGAGTTAACAGTTACACAACAAAAGACAATAATCGTCTGACCTGGCGTAAACGCTTTAAAGAGTTCGCTAGCAGGGGCTCGTTGGCCCGCATGCCTTCCAAATGGACGCGTGCCAGGGTTCCTAGCAGGTCACGGCCCTGGGGCGTCATCACGATCATCACGCTTCGCTTGTCGTCTTCCGCTGGGAGGCGTTCGACCAGACCATTCGAAGCCATTCGATCAACGAGTTGTACTGCCCCATTGTGGTGCATGAGCATCTGTTCGGCAAGGTCGCGAAGCCGAACCTGTAGTCGTGGCGCCGTTCGGATGACGAGAAGCGCCTGATATTGCTGAGAGGTAACGCCGTGCTCCCCTAGCGCGGCTTCGCTGAATAAAAGAAAGCGCCTCACCGCCAGCCTAAACCCGGCGAGCCCGAAATAGACATCGTCATTCAGCGCTGGAGCGCCGCGTCTTGATCGAGGCATTCAAAAATTCCTAGGCGGTCTGCGAGTTCAAGCGGGGGGCCTATCCATCGCCTGCTCTGGCTCGTTGATCATGATCGCATCGAGTAGTCAAAATCACTATAACAATTTGGTGACTTTTCTCATTTTGGGACGCAATGACATCAACAATGTCATTATTGTGCGCCGCTATGAAAAACAGTGGCCAAGTGGACGGACGATTTTCCTACCTCCGCGGACCGGCTACACAAGAATGATGCTCTAGAGGGTCGCGGCCGGTAGCTCGTGAGTTGGGGCCAGCTCCTGCTGACCAGCAAGACGGCAGATCCGGTGAAATGATAGATCCCGGAAACCTTCTCCATCGGCACCGGTCGCGTTCTCGTACTTTCAATAACGAACAGGTCAGCCGCTTTATGTCACGATGTGACTGCACTCTAATCCTGCGCCTAGCGCGATGACTATTCTCGCCCTCTCATGTTGACCGGTCTTTGAGCCAGCAACATAGTGGCTTTCCTCTCGATAGTCGAAGCCGCAACCGCTCTCGTTACGATCGCTGCGACATCTGCTATCGCTGCCTCAGTGCTCGTCTTCGGCGTCTGCTGGCGCCCATCGAGCGCTCGGGCGTGTGAACTCGCTGTGGATAGGGTGAGTTTGGTCCCGTTAAAATCGGTCGTTGGCCTTCCCGGACGCCGAGGGTTGATCCACGATTCGGATCATTATATCATGGCATGATATTTGCAGAGCTCGAATTCACTATGTATAAGCTCGATTCAGAAAGGCAGCAGCGGTGGTGGAACATTACGTGCATGAGATCACACGAGAACATATCGTCACGTCTCGATTTCTCTGGTGCCCTCGGTCTTCAGGATTGGCGATCGACCCGCTTCTGCGATCTTGAGGATCACCTCTGCATTGCGTTGTCCAACGATAGAACGTTGTCGTGCGGAGGAGTCAGGTCTCCATCTTTATCGACATGACAGTTTTTGAAATATTGCTCATGCTGGTCGGGCTCTTTATCCCGAAAACCGGGATGCCGCTCTTTGAGAGCACGCGATTCGAAGAGTTGACCGCTTGGCGCCTAATGGCAAAACTCGAGCGTGGATGGCCGCTAAGACCTAGAGAGCGAGGTTAAATCAAATTTGGTCACTGAATTTGAGTGGGTCGGCTTCGTGGTGAGAGGTGTTAGCGGCATTGGAACCAGATCGGTGACCCGGTCAATTAACTTATCGGATCGCTATCCTGCGTGTTTCTTTCTGCGGAATTAAAGTCGGTTCGACCTGCGGGTCACCTGCAAGGAATTTTTGTATGACACCGGACACCTCCTGCTGGCGAGACAGTGGCGTATACGATGCCCTCGATGATATGACTCCCGACGAACTTGCTTGGGAGTTTCTTCGCCGGAATAGGTCTTATCAGTCTTATTACCGCGGTTTGGTGATGAACGGAGCTCAGAGGGAGCCTTTGCCGCACGAGGAGGTGCGGCGATGGGGGCTACGATTTCGCGGCCCGACCCGCGCTTTCCGCTACGGAGCAGTCGGTGCTCTGGTCGCCTTTGATCAACCCCGGGATCCCTATCTTGGGACCTCTGCACCCGGATATCGGCATCGTGCGCGATAGCCCTGATGGCCGGCACGTCATCGGCGATTCCAACGTCGTGCTCGATGGCGTCGAGCCGAACCAGGCGGTTTCTCATATCATTTTTGACCGGAACACGCCCGACCGGCTTGATGCGACGGACCGGATCTGGCGCGCCTCGAATGGCCTTCCCGTGCCGCCTGATAGACGAATAACGCCCGACAGGCGGCGCCGATTGCGGCATAAGATTCAGGCCGCTGATGGGCGCAGCAACGGCGCCACTTTCCGCGAAATCGCCATTGTTATCTTCGGCGAGGCGCGGGTCGCCGAAGAGCCGTGGAAAACCTCTTCGCAGCGTGACAGGGTGATAGGGTTGGTCAAAGGCTCCTCCGAGCTGATCGCCGGCGACTATGTCCTTCTCCTTCGTAAGCGCCGCCGATCCTAGTGGATCGGACTGGCACAAGGGGGGGAATTTTAGATCCCCTTAATTCCCCATCCCCCCTGAAGACTTTCCTCTGGCATTTGGCAGCGGGCCGCCGCTGATCCGCAGCGGCGGCCCTGAACCCGACGGAGGCCCTACCAATGCGATCCGATTTTGCCCCTCTACCGCCGCGCTTCCTGCGCACCAAGGAAGCCGCCGAGTTTCTTAGCCTCTCCGCTCGCACGCTGGAGAAGCACCGCACCTATGGGACCGGCCCGGCCTACCGCAAGCTGGGCGGCCGTGTCGTTTATGCTGTTAACGATCTTGAAGCCTGGGCCGCGCGAGGCGCCGTTACCTCGACGTCCGATCCGCGTGGTTCCGTTCATCCGGCCAAGAGCCAGGCGCCGCCGGCCGTGCCGAAACGCCGCCGCGACGCACGCTAATCGCGATTCCCGAATGGCGGCACGGCATCAATCTTCTTCGCTGCGCGGACAGCTCTACCTGTTTCGAGCGCTCTCCGGCAACTTCGCAGCCCGAGACATACAGGATCGTCTGAGGTTGCTCGCCCTGCATTGGTGCGCGCAAATCGCTACACCATTGGGAGCGCCTTGAGTGATTCTGTGTCCACAAAGGAGACTTGGACATAATGACATTGACTGGCGTCGGCCGATCGGGGTCGCTTCGGGTGGCGAAGGTTCTTCGCAATGGAAAGCGGCGGTTTGATCCTGTTGAGAAGGAGCATTTGATCGATGCGGCCCTTGAGCTGGGGATATCGATTGCAGGCCTGGCTCTCGCCCACGGGATCAATACCAATCAGTTGCCCTGGGTCAAGATTCGCCGGGAGCGGTCGGCGGAGAGTATGTTGACCGGTATGGCGAACAGCGCGCCGCTGGCCTTCGTTCCGGTGGTTGCGGCATCGCCGACTGAACGACCGGAGGACCCGTCGAGTCCGACATCGCCACGGATGCGTTTGAAGGCATCGCCCCCGGCGTGCGGCTTGAGCTTGAAGATGCGGAGCCCAAGCTCTGTCTGCAATGATCGAAGCGTCGGGGCGTTGCGATGTTCCGGCTGGCTGACGATCTGCGCGTCTATCTTCACCGGGAACCGATCGACTTTAGGGCCGGGATCAACAGCCTTGCGATCCTGGTCTGGAATTGATGGCGCTTTTGGCGGCGAATGCTGCCGAAATTGCCGCGCTGAAGGCCGAGAAGGATATTCTTGCGCAGCGCGTCTTCAAGCTCGAGGAAGAGCTGGCGCTGGCGCGTTGCATCGGTTTGCGCCGCGTAGTGAGAAGCACGTTGATCGCGTCTTCAATGAAGCTGAACAGGTTGCCGTGGAGGATGAAGCCGAAGGCGACGACATCGATCTCACCGATTTGCCGGACACGGGATTGCCATCCGTCGAAAAACGGAAGGGAAGAAGCGCGGCCGCAGGCCTCTGCCGGCAAACCTGCCGCGCCAGCGCGTCGAATATGACCTTGCCGACGACGAGAAGCTCTGTCCGTACTGCAGCCACCAGATGCATCGCATGGGCGAGCTGATGACCGAGCAGCTTCACAAGGGGTGAAGGTCACGGTTCTGCAGAATGTTCGGTCCAAATATGCGTGCCGCAACTGCGACCCGTACCGGGATCAATACGCCTGTTGTCATGCGCCGATGCCGAAACAGCCCTTGCCCGGCAGCATCGCCACGGCCTCGACGCTGGCCGTCGCGCTCGTCCATAAATATGTCGACGGCACGCCGCTCTATCGGTTGAGCCAAGCCTTAGATGTGCAGGCGTCCCTGTCAGCCGTGTTGCTCTCGGCCACTGGGTGTACGAGCGAGAAACACCTGTCTCGTATCTATGACACGCTGAAACTGCGGCTTCGATCGCAGACCGTCATCCAGGTGCTGAAGGAGCCGGGCAAGGAAGCTACCAGCACGTCGTATATGTGGGCCTTTCGCTGCGGCGAGGACAGTAAACAGTCGATCGTGCTGTTCGATTATCGGCCCGGCCGTAGGCAGGAACACCCGCAGGCCTTCGGCGACTATCGCGGCATCTTGATGATTGACGGCTATCAGGCCTGGCGTACGTTGAAGGTGCAACGCATTTCGGGTGCATGGCGCATGCCAGGCGGAAGTTTGTCGATGCTCCCAAAGCGCGCAAGAAACCCAGTGGGCCGCCGGCGCAGGCCATCAAGTTCTTCGACCAGCTCTACGGATTAAAAGGCAGGTGCGGGACGGAAAGCCGGATGACGGCGAAACGCGAGATCACTAGATGCGTCGCTTTCGCCAGAAACACAGCGTTCCGGTCCTTTCCGCCCTCAAGAAATGGCTCGAAATAATCGCGGCAGAGCTCGTGCCCGACACCAGGTTTGGCGATGCCGTTTCCTATACGGCCGTCGGCTCCCTGTGGAAAGCCTGTGGAAGCCGTCGTGCTATCCGGAACCGAGATTGACGTGCCATGGGGAACCGGCCTGCCGTGCCATCGGGAACCCAAACAAGGGGTAAAGCACGAAGCCAGAAACGAAATTCGGGCGCCTAACTTAGAGTCTAACATAGAACATAGAATCTAACTCTGAAGAGCGCGGGCGCGATGTGGAAACCTCATTCTCGACGCCGCGAAAGCACTCGAGGTGTCGGCAAGAAAGCGAAGTCCAAGCGGCCGGCGAACGACTTCGTCACGATCATTTCACGCACCAACATCCTGCTGCGTCGCGCTGACAACCGGCGGCACGTCGCCAGCCGTCTGAGTGCCGGCTGCGAGTCACGCGCCTGCACGATGGAGCACCATCAGGCATGGCTCAACGGAGGAGGTTGAACAATGAGTCGCCTCGGTGATGGGCGTCGCCGTCGCCCTTCGTTCCGACTCCGCTGTGTCTCATCTGGAGCGCGTCGGCTAGTGTGCCGATCGGTCTCTATTCCATCGATTCACCACCCGGCATCAGGGGGGGCGATCTAGTCGCGGTTATGCCGGACAGGTCACTCGCCGACTTTATCGTGGAGCGCGGTTATATTGGCCGCGACCTGCTACTGATGAAGTATGTGGCGGCGCTTCCCGGTCAGCGGTTTGCCGCGCGGGCAACGCTGTGACGTCGACCGGTGCCAGTCGGCGACGCGCTCGACTTCGACAAACGCGGCTGCGACTACCCGTCTAGCAGGGCTGCCAGCGCCGTACTTCCGGTCCTCGCCACCCGTGGATGTTCCCATGCCGCAGATCGGCACATTCCCCGCGCGAGTAGGCCAGGCTCACCGCCGTATCCGCACGCTCTCCTTCGACCGTGAAACTCATCCTCGTCCGGACCGAGCCGTCCGAAGGGGGAGGTGCGTCCAACTACCGCGTTCATCTCAATGAAGAGGACGGGCCGAGGTTGGTGCTGACTGGAGTCGCGCCGGCGAACGGGAGTTGATCGCGCTCGCTCTACAATCCCGTCTTTCCCGCGCGAACTCGCCAATCTGTTTCGCCGACGACGATACTGCCGCGCCAGGTCGGCGCGCGGGAACCGTCCGCTCCATCGCGACGGGAGTGACTGACGGCCATGAGCCGCACCGTCTTCATTTTCATTGAGCGACAGTCTTGCCATCGAACGGTGCCAAACGTCTGGGCACGGACGCGCCGACGTGCGAGCAATTATTATGTCGCTCATATCGCTTAAAGCCTCGCAGCATTTCAACCTTGGTCGCACGGATCAGGGGGGGCTGCCGCCTAAAGCGGCGGCTACCCGTTGTGTCGTTCTCCGGTGCGATGAACTTGATGCCGGTCCGTGCACGACACGTGAGCCGATTTGCGCGCCCAGCATCGGCAGCCACCCTTAGGAACCGCGCACGCCCATGCTTGCCGCCTACAATTCGGATCCCGCTACGGTGCAGTTGAGCGAGCCCAGCAGCGCCAGAGCCTGGTCTCGGTCAATCGCGGTCCCGATCGCCGGCCGTTGCGGTCGCAGATGACGCTGAGGCCGGCGACATCGTACAAGCATCCGCGTCGTGTTGTGGTTCGAAGTAGAAACGGAATTTCACGAGCGCCTGGAACTGTTGGGCAATCGCCATCGGCATCGTCGCGATAATTTTTGGAGGTGTGCTCGAAATCAACGATGCCTTGTCGACTTCGACAGCGCACTCTCTTGTTCAAGAACTACGGCGGGCAGTAGGTTCGCTTCCAGCGCGGCAATCGCCGTGCCGCCGTTCTCCTGTAATTGTACGCCACACTACTACACCCATAAATCCCTGTTGAACGAACCAAATTTCCGAGTCTTTTAATCATCCCCATCCGGGAACCGTGTGTTTCTCCCGGCGAGATCGGGGACCGAATGGCAGCTTCTCGTCATAGCTCTAAAGGACGTTCGCGACGCGGGCGAATGCTGCGAACGGCTTTGGGATCAGCAATTTGCCGGTTCCTCGAAGACGCCGCCGTCGTCGAGGTAATGTTGAACCGGGGCGGCCGCATCTGGATCGATCGTCTGTCCGAAGGACTACCCCACACGGGTAAGCGCCTGTCTCCCGCCGATGGCGAACGCATCGTGCGGCTGGCCGCGCATCATGTCGGCGCTGAGGTTCATGCCAGCGCCCCGCGCGGTACGGTTTACGTCTCTGCGTCGGCGCTGATCGATGTAGAGCGCAAGGCGGATTTCGAGAAAGCGGGGGAGCATTTCGAGTCCAGCTACTTCCTGACCTTCTGCTATCTTCCACATGCCGAGGACGACCACGCCGAGGCATGGCTTTACGAGGGACGCGAAAAAACCGGCATCGATCCGCATGAGGTTATGAGCGGCTTCGCCAATCGCACCGACCGGCTGATCGAAGCCTTCATGCCGGAATGCCGCTGGCTCGATGACGGAGAGACGCTCACCTATCTCCACAGGTGCTCACCGCGTCCGTGTCCCCTAAACCCCGTCCATCTCGACGCACTGCTTGCCGATCGGCCGCTGATTGGCAAGTGGAGCCGCGCCTGGGGGAGCTCGCATCTGCGCGTGCTGACTTTCATAAGGAGCATTCAAGCCATGATTCAGTCAATCGAAAGAGCACTTCTGATCCTTGAAATCATTGCGAGGGAAGGCGGGGCAGCGAAACTCAAGCATATTTCCGAGAAAGCGAAACTTACCAAATCAACGACACACAATATCCTCAAAACGTTCGCTTCTCTCGGATATGTGAAGAGAGGTATTTGCGACACGCAATATTATCTTGGCGCAGGGATACAAAATATATCGCGGGCAACCGGCGACGATAATGCGCTAAAGGGTTTGCTGAGGCCGACACTCCACAGAATCGCAGAAAAATCGAAGGAAACTGTGTATCTGGCTGTGCTAAACGGCGATGAGGTTTGTTGCCTCGATGCAGTCGAGACCACGCAGATGCGCACCAGGCCGATCGGGGAGCGTGAGCCGGTCAGCCGCTCGGCCGTCGGACAAATCTTCCTGGCATTTGTGCCGGGACTGTTCGAACGTCTGAAAGCCGATCCGAACGAGTCGATCACCAAAGAAATTCAAGAACAAGTCGCGAAAGTGGCGAACATGGGCTTCTCGGTGGCATTGGAGACCATCCACCCCGGAATGAATTGCGTCGCCGTGCCGTGGAGGCAGCGCGGCGAAGTGCGGGCAGCAATTGGTCTCAGTGGACCGTCGGCACGGCTGTCTAACAAGGCGTTAATCTCCCACGCACTTATGATGATCCGCGAAGTCGAGCAATCTTTTGCCAGAACAACAAACTAGGATTAGTCACGCTTCCGTCTTGGCGCATGCTGAGGATGTATTCCAATGAAATCGTCTATCCCGCCGTTTCATCGCCGATGGCACGCCATTACCTCGGCACCATTTGCCCAAGTAGGTCAATGACAGTTCAGTGGGGATATCAATGTCTTCGTCGCAAACATCGACGAAACGTCGTAAAGGCGAATGAGACCTTTATCATTGCTGCAAACGCTCACCGCTTGTTGCGGACGCCACCCCTTCCGCTCTCCAGCCACAGAATGTCGCTTTGCGAAAAGCTGCTGCTACTTGTGGCGCTCGGGCGCCGTAATCTGGGACGGAAAGGGGTGGCGAGAGGATACCTTTCGGACATTGTCGCCTCTGACCTGCCACTGAACTTTCATCCTGCGGCGATTAGACCGTATGTTCACGGGGTGAGCGTGGCCCGCCCCCGCGGTAAGCTAAATCGGGGGTTGCTCTGGATAGGCCGGAGCCTTGCCCCATGCTTAGCGAGGGCGAACCATGAAAGAAGATAGCGTCATTTTCATCGGCCTGGATACTTCGAAGCTGAAGATTTCTGTGGCGATAGCCAATGGAAGCCGCAACGGCGAGGTACGGTTTTTCGGCGACATTTCCTCGGAGCCGGCATCAGTAGCATCGATGGTCAGCAAGCTTTCCAAGCGCGGAGCTAAGCTTCACTTTTGCTATGAAGCTGGTCCCACGGGTTACGGTCTTTACCGGCAGATTGTCGAACTGGGGCATGATTGCGTGGTCGTGGCGCCGTCACTGGTACCCAAGCGTGCGGGCGATCGGGTGAAGACAAACCGCCGGGATGCCATGAGTCTGGCGCGCCTGCACCGGGCGGGCGAACTGACCGCGGTCTGGGTCCCAGATGAAGGCCATGAGGCGATCCGCGATCTGGTGC
>Ga0209281_1000841_pt1 | contig 27384 bp, 20 predicted proteins | sample MedtruBG_FD_187514 | JGI IMG/M metagenome (GOLD analysis project Ga0209281, IMG submission 187514) | Root nodule microbial communities of legume samples collected from California, USA - Medicago truncatula BG (SPAdes) (version 2) | ecosystem: Host-associated > Plants > Roots > Nodule | place... | reverse complement strand
TCGGCGGTGGCGACGGCGCAATGCTGCGTGAAGTGTCTCGCCATAAATCTATCGAAACGATCACGATGGTGGAAATCGACGCCGGTGTCGTCTCGTTCTGCCGCCAGTACCTGCCCAATCACAATGCAGGCAGCTATGACGATCCGCGCTTTACGCTGGTTCTCGACGACGGCGTCAACTTTGTAAATCAGACCGATCAAACGTTTGACGTGATCATCTCCGATTGCACCGATCCGATTGGCCCTGGCGCAACGCTCTTCACCTCGTCATTCTACGAAGGCTGCAAACGCTGCCTGAACCCTGGTGGGATTTTCGTTGCCCAGAACGGCGTCTGCTTCCTGCAACAGGACGAAGCGATCGACAGCCATCGTAAACTGAGCCATTACTTCGGTGATGTCAGTTTCTATCAGGCTGCGATTCCAACCTATTACGGCGGGATTATGACCTTCGCGTGGGCGACGGATAACGACGTTTTACGCCATCTCTCCACCGAGATCATTGCTGCACGCTTTCATCAGACCCACCTGAAATGCCGTTATTACAATCCGGCCGTCCACACGGCAGCGTTCGCCTTGCCGCAATATTTGCAAGACGCACTGTCCTCTAAGGAGGTGAGCTAAATTGAAAAAACTGAAACTGCATGGCTTTAACAATCTGACGAAAAGCCTGAGTTTTTGTATTTACGATATCTGCTACGTTAAAACCGCAGAAGAGCGCGATGGTTATATCGCCTATATCGATGAACTCTACAATGCCAACCGTCTGACCGAAATTCTGTCAGAAACCTGCTCCATCATCGGAGCCAATATTCTGAACATTGCGCGTCAGGATTATGAGCCGCAGGGCGCGAGCGTCACGATTCTGGTGAGCGAAGAGCCTGTGGATCCACAGCTTATCGATCCGACCGAACATCCAGGCCCTCTGCCAGAAGCGGTGGTGGCCCATCTCGATAAAAGCCACATCTGCGTGCATACCTATCCGGAGAGCCATCCGGAAGCCGGTCTGTGCACTTTCCGCGCCGACATCGAAGTGTCGACCTGCGGCGTGATTTCACCACTCAATGCGCTGAATTATCTTATCCACCAGCTTGAATCCGATATCGTGACGATTGATTATCGCGTGCGCGGTTTTACCCGTGATATCAATGGCATGAAGTATTTTATCGATCATGAAATTAACTCGATTCAGAACTTTATGTCTGAGGACATGAAGGGGCTGTACGACATGATGGACGTGAACGTGTATCAGGAAAATATTTTCCACACCAAGATGTTGCTTAAGGAGTTCGACCTTAAGCACTACATGTTCCATACCCAGCCAGAAGACTTAAGCGAAGAAGAGCGAAAAGTCATCACCGACCTGCTCTGGAAAGAGATGCGCGAAATCTACTACGGCCGCAATATTCCGGCCGTGTAAAACACGCCAGGAGCAAGGATGCTCCGGTGGATCACTTCTGTTGCATAAACTCACGGTAGGCTTTCACGACCTGTAAAAAGTCCTCAACGCCGCACAGCGAGAAACTCTCCTCATCGTAATAGCTCATACCCTCTTCCATTTCGTCGCCCGAGATTTCCATCTGGTTGGCGCGCACCATGACTTCTTCACCGTCCATCCATAACGTGTATTCGTGTCCAATACGTTGCCAGGACCTTTCGCTGCCTTTTATCGTGCGTGCCGCTTGTTCCACTTCATCGAGCAACGCGAGGTTTTCTTTGACCTCTTCGTTAAACCAGTGCCCGACCACTTCGTGGCCCATCGACATACGCACTTTCACCACACCGGTGATATCGCGTAAGAATTCGTAATCCATCGTATTTTCCTCTGCAAAGCCAATAGCGTAATTATCGCAGCAGAGAGGAAGAAAAAAAGCGGAACGCGTGGGAGGAATGAAAATAAAAAGGTGAGAGCACGACGTTGCGGTCTGATGCCCTCACCTCTGCCCTCTCTCATGGGAGAGGGTTCAAACATTTAAACCGTCTGCGAAGAGACGGTTTTGCTGTTTATACCGCCGTCTGGAAAATCACGCCGTCCGCTTTCTCGGTGTACTGAGAGAGCTTATCGAAGTTCAGATAACGGTAGGTATCCACCGCCGTCTTATCTACCTGCGCCACGAAGGTCTGGTACTCTTCCGGCGTTGGCAGTTTGCCAATCAGCGCCGCTACCGCCGCCAGTTCCGCAGAGGCCAGGAAGACGTTCGCGCCCGTCCCTAAACGGTTCGGGAAGTTACGGGTCGACGTAGAAACCACCGTTGCACCGTCAGCGACACGCGCCTGGTTGCCCATACACAGAGAGCAGCCAGGGATTTCGATACGTGCACCGCTCTTACCAAACACGCTGTAGTAGCCTTCTTCAGTCAGTTGTGCGGCATCCATACGGGTTGGCGGAGCCACCCACAGACGCGTTGGCAGCTGGCCTTTATGCGTATCCAACAGCTTACCAGCAGCGCGGAAGTGGCCGATGTTGGTCATGCAGGAACCGATAAACACTTCGTCGATCTTTTCGCCCTGCACGGCAGACAGCGGACGCGCGTCATCAGGATCGTTTGGTGCGCACAGGATTGGCTCTTTGATATCCGCCAGATCGATGTCGATCACTGCAGCATATTCTGCATCAGCATCGGCTTCGAGCAGCTGCGGATCCGCCAGCCATTTTTCCATGCCCTGGACGCGACGCTCCAGCGTACGACGATCGCCGTAGCCTTCTGCGATCATCCACTTCAGCAGCACGATATTTGAGGTGAGATACTCAATAATCGGTTCCTGATTGAGCTTGATGGTACAGCCCGCAGCAGAACGCTCAGCGGAAGCATCGGTCAGTTCGAACGCCTGCTCCACTTTCAGATCTGGCAGGCCTTCAATCTCAAGGATACGGCCAGAGAAGATGTTGATTTTGCCTTTCTTCTCAACGGTCAACAGACCCTGTTTGATCGCGTACAGCGGGATCGCATGCACCAGATCGCGCAGCGTAATGCCTGGCTGCATTTTGCCTTTGAAGCGCACCAGAACGGATTCCGGCATATCCAGCGGCATCACGCCCGTTGCAGCCGCAAACGCCACCAGACCAGAACCCGCCGGGAAGGAGATCCCAATCGGGAAACGGGTATGGGAGTCACCGCCGGTACCGACGGTATCCGGCAGCAGCATGCGGTTCAGCCACGAGTGGATGACACCATCGCCAGGGCGCAGTGAGACGCCGCCACGGTTCATGATGAAGTCAGGCAGCGTGTGGTGCGTGGTCACATCGACCGGTTTTGGATACGCAGCCGTATGACAGAACGACTGCATGACCAGATCGGAAGAGAAGCCCAGGCACGCCAGATCTTTCAGCTCATCACGGGTCATCGGGCCGGTGGTGTCCTGAGAACCCACAGACGTCATCTTCGGCTCGCAGTAAGCACCAGGACGCACGCCCGTCACGCCACAGGCGCGACCCACCATTTTTTGCGCCAGAGAATAGCCGCGATCGCTTTCCGCCACGTCTTTCGCCTGACGGAAAATGTCGCTGTGCGGCAGACCCAAGGCTTCACGCGCTTTGGTCGTCAGGCCACGGCCAATAATCAGCGGAATACGACCACCTGCACGAACTTCATCGACCAGAACGTCGGTTTTCAGTTCAAACGTTGCCAGCAATTCGTTGGTTTCGTGGTTACGCACTTCGCCTTTGAACGGGTAAACGTCAATCACGTCGCCCATGTTCAGGTTATTAACGTCTACCTCGATTGGCAGTGCGCCTGCATCTTCCATGGTGTTAAAGAAGATAGGGGCAATTTTGCCGCCGAGGCACAGGCCGCCGCCGCGCTTGTTCGGGACATGAGGGATATCATCGCCCATGAACCACAGCACGGAGTTGGTCGCAGATTTACGTGAAGAGCCGGTTCCGACGACGTCACCGACGTAGGCCAGCGGGAAACCTTTTTTGGCTAACTCTTCAATCTGCGCGATCGGCCCAACAGCGCCTGGCTGATCAGGCACAATCCCTTCGCGGGCATTTTTCAGCATTGCCAGGGCGTGCAGAGGAATATCCGGGCGAGACCAGGCATCCGGTGCAGGAGACAGGTCATCAGTGTTCGTTTCGCCAGTCACTTTGAATACGGTGACGGTCATTTTTTCTGCCAGCGCTGGACGGTTCAGGAACCATTCAGCATCAGCCCATGACTGCATAACCTGTTTTGCGTAGCGGTTACCCGCTTTCGCTTTTTCTTCAACGTCGTAGAAGTTGTCGAACATCAGCAACGTTTGGGAAAGCGCTTTGGCGGCAATCGGTGCCAGCGTTTCACTTTCCAGCGCGTCAATCAGCGGATGAATGTTATAGCCGCCCTGCATGGTGCCGAGCAGTTCAATCGCTTTTTCAGGGGTGACCAGTGGGGAGGTTGCTTCGCTTTTCGCAATCGCAGCAAGAAAACCGGCTTTCACGTAGGCTGCTTCATCTACGCCAGGCGGTACACGGTTGATCAGCAAATCTAACAGGAATTCTTCTTCGCCCGCAGGCGGATTCTTCAGCAGCTCGACGAGCGCGGCCATTTGGGTTGCATCTAAAGGTTTCGGTACAATTCCCTCGGCGGCACGTTCTGCTACGTGCTTACGGTATTCTTCTAGCACGACGGTTCTCCTCGCTCTCATTATCATAATGCGGCATACACGTTGTGTATCCAGGCTTATCTTCACGCTCCTGTGAGACAGCAGTTTGTAGGGTAAATGCCCGATACCGCGTCGGGCAGCATAGCAGGATTTCTGCACAGTGTTAATGTGTTTACAAAAAAGCAACATTAAATAATTTGCTGAATCGTTAAGGATGGTATAGCGGGGAGAGAGGACAATTTGCAGAGGTAAAACTTGCCTTTTGAAATTCAAACGCCGTTTTATCTATCACGTATAATTTGTGTAATAAATGCTCACACTCTTTATCCGTACACTTCGGGTGGTTTCCCAAGATTCGTCAAAACGCAAAAACACGGGTGAATATACTCGCGGCAACAAGAACGCCAATCGACACTGCTTACGCTGGAGTCACACTATGAAGTTGCCCTTTAAGCCACACCTGATTGTGCTGTTATGCAGTGCCGGGCTGTTAGCCGCGTCCGGCGTCATGTTTGTGAAAAGCCGCGCGCCGGAGAGCGTATCCACGCCGTCAGTAGCAACGCCACCCACAGCGCCACAACCCGCGGCCCAGCCCCTCGCGCCTGTCGTTGCACCAACCTACACCGCCGCGCAAATCGATCAGTGGACCGCCCCTGTCGCGCTGTATCCTGACGCGCTGCTGTCGCAAATCCTTATGGCATCCACGTATCCGGCGAACGTCATCCAGGCCGCACAGTGGTCGCAGGATAATCCCAAAATGCAGGGTGATGCGGCTATTCAGGCGGTGAGTGGCCAACCGTGGGACCCGAGCGTCAAATCGCTGGTCGCCTTTCCACAGCTGATGTCGCTGATGGGTGAAAACCCGCCATGGGTCCAGAATCTCGGCGATGCATTCCTCGCACAGCCCAAAGACGTGATGGATTCTGTGCAACGCTTACGTTTGCTGGCGCAGCAGACAGGTGCGCTGCAATCGACGCCGCAGCAAACGGTAACGACCGAAAAGAAAAAGGAACCCGCTCAGACTGCCAATGCCGCGTCAAACGCGACCGTGACGGCAACCAATCCCACGGTGATCAAGATCGAATCCGCCGATCCACAGGTGGTGTACGTCCCGACGTATAATCCCGCCACGGTCTACGGGACCTGGCCCAACGCCAGCTATCCGCCGGTCTACCTGCCGCCATCACCCGGTGAGCAATTTACGGATAGCCTGGTGAAAGGCCTGGGCTTCAGCCTGGGTGTAGCAACAACCTACGCGATTTTCAGCAATATCGACTGGGATAACGACGATGACTGGGATCATCACCACCACGATAACGATTACGACCGAAACGGCGGTTATAACCGTAACGGCAATAACAACATCAATATCAACGTCGATAACTTGAATAAAATCAGCGGGGATCGTTTAACAGACGCCCATCGCAACTGGCAGCATAACCCGGCCTATCGTGACGGTGTGCCCTATCCGACCACCCCGCTCAATAACCGTTTTCATCCCACCAACACGGCGACAGGGTTGAGCGGTACACAGCAAAAACCAGTAAATCGCGATAGCCAACGGCAGGCGGCGCTGGCCCAGGTACAACAATCGACGGGCAAAACGCTTTCTCAAACGCAGCGCCCTGCGACAAAAGATGCGCAGCGTCAGGCGTCGAGTGCTCAGCTCAAACAGATTTCACAGCGCAATAATTATCGCGGGTACGACAACACCAAACCCCAGACCACGCAAAGAGCGGCCAATAAAGCGCAGCGTGAGAATCGTCAGACAACTTCTCAGCGTCAGGAAAAACGTGTTTCGCCAACCCTCCAGCAGCGAAACACGCAACCTCGCGCGAATGCCTTAAGTGGAAACGATAGTCGCTCAGGGAACTGGCAGTCGCAACAGCAGCGCGGATCGCAAAGCCGCCAAATGGCATCCCGCCCCCATCAACCGGCAAGACAAATGCCTGCTGGCCGGACTGAACATCGTGAACTTCGTCATCGCTAAGGGAATCGACATGAAAAAGAAAATACTCGGTGGAATGATACTGTTGATGGTTTCCACTTTTGCGATCGCACAACAGCACTTCAGCACGCCCGAGCAGGCGACCGACGCATTGGCAAAAGCCATCAGCGAGCAAAATGAAGGCGAAATGAAGAACTTGCTTGGGGATGACTGGCGCAATTTCTTGCCGCCTGAAGGGGTCGACCCAGACGCCGTGGACCGTTTTGTACGCGACTGGAAGGTAAGCCACTCGACGGTCATTGCGGGCGATATCGCGCATCTGGTGGTGGGCGACAGCAACTGGCAATTGCCTATTCCCGCCGTGAAGGGCGAATCCGGCTGGCAGTTTGATATGCGCAAGGCAGCCGATGAGATCCTGACGCGTGAGATTGGTCGCAACGAGCTGGCCGCTATCGAAGCGCTTCATGCTTATGTTGATGCCCAGCAAAGCTATTACGCGCTCAACCAAACCTTTGCACAGAAAATCATCAGTTCAGAAGGAAAGAAAGATGGCCTCTACTGGCCTGCCGTTCCTGGCGAAGCGCCAAGTCCGCTTGGCCCGGCGTTTAGCCCACAGGTGCCGGGCACGGGCTATCACGGCTATCGGTTTCGCATTTTACCTGACAAAAACAACGGTTTTGCGATGATCGCCTGGCCCGTCAGCTACGGTCAGACAGGGGTGATGAGCTTTGTGATTAACCAGGATGACAACGTTTATCAGGCCAATCTGGGTGAGGAAACGCAGCAAAGAGCAGAGGCGACAGCTGCGTACCCTCAGGATAAAAACTGGCAGCTTGTGACACCCTAGATAACGCGGGGGAGGAATTGTGTTTGCCGGGTCAACCAAGGTGTCCCGGCAAACAGCAACGGAGATTACAGAATGTTAGCGACGGATTTCGCCAGTTGAGCTTCCAGAACCGGCTTCGCTTCTTCGAACTTCAAGTTCACTTTGTTCGCGTTTGAAACAACACGCGTTTGATATTTCGCGCGATCGCCTTGTTCAGAGCTGGTCTGCAATTTCACACCAGAGGTGCCTTGACGCAGGGCGGCGATATTGTCGGTTGTCACCTTCGCTTTGCTACGCTCAGAAATCTGCAGGTCAGTCACCATGGTATAGTTCACGTCTTCAACCATTGCATCTGCAGCCATGCCAATCAGACCTGCGGCCAGACCCACACCCAGTGCAGCACCGGAAGAACTGCTGTTGTAGGCCGTGATCCCTGCACCCAGCGCAGCACCGACCGCAGCACCTTCGTAGCCGGTTTTCAGGTAGCCCTGAGTCTCACGCAGGTCCATTTTATTCGCTTTAAGCACGTTTGCCTGAACCCAGTAGTAAGCACTTTCTGGGGAGTTGGTCACTTTGTACCCTTTCGCGCTCAGATCGTTAGCCAGCAGCGTTTGCAGGTTGCTCATGTCTTTATCAGAGGTATTTTTTACCTGAATATAAACAGTTTTCTCGCTGGACGGCTCAAGCCAGATAGTCTCGCTCATCTGGGTTTTCACTTCCAGATTACGTTTTTTCACAGCGGTAGTCATCGCGCCGCACCCTGTCAACGTCAGCGCTGCCGCGACTAAACCAATCACAGCCACTTTTTTCAAAGACATTTTTTTTCCTTTTTGTGTAATAAAGAGTCCAGAACTTAATAACCGCGCAGCCATTAGCCACACAATGGTGAAAAAGTTATCGGCAGATTAAGGTAAACTTTTAATAAAAACATCAATGAAATAGCTACTAAATCGGGTAGTTTTCAGGCAAAAAAAAACGCCTCCGGAGAGGCGTTTTCATCGCTGCAAGAAGATTATTTCTTCTTGGCTTTCGCGTTCGGCAGGTCGGTGATGCTACCTTCAAACACTTCAGCCGCCAGGCCCACTGACTCGTGCAGAGTCGGGTGCGCGTGGATGGTCAGCGCGATGTCTTCAGCGTCACAGCCCATTTCGATAGCCAGACCGATTTCACCCAGCAGTTCGCCGCCGTTGGTGCCGACAATCGCACCACCGATGACACGGTGAGTTTCTTTGTCGAAGATCAGTTTGGTCACGCCGTCTGCGCAATCAGAAGCGATAGCACGGCCAGAAGCAGCCCACGGGAAGGTGGCGGTTTCGTAGCTAATGCCTTTTTCTTTCGCTTCTTTCTCGGTCAGACCCACCCAGGCAACTTCTGGCTCGGTGTACGCGATCGATGGGATCACTTTCGGATCGAAGTAGTGCTTCATGCCCGCGATAACTTCAGCGGCAACGTGGCCTTCGTGAACACCTTTGTGCGCCAGCATAGGCTGACCGACGATGTCGCCGATTGCAAAGATGTGCGGCACGTTGGTGCGCAGCTGTTTGTCCACACGGATAAAGCCACGGTCGTCAACTTCTACGCCCGCTGCGCCCGCATCGAGGTTCTTACCGTTCGGCACACGGCCGATAGCAACCAGCACCGCGTCGTAACGCTGCGCTTCGCCAGGGGCTTTTTTGCCTTCCATGGAAACGTAAATACCGTCTTCTTTTGCTTCAACGGCAGTCACTTTGGTTTCCAGCATCAGATTGAATTTCTTGCTGATGCGTTTGGTGAAGACTTTAACGATGTCTTTGTCCGCAGCCGGGATAACCTGGTCGAACATTTCAACCACGTCAATCTCTGAACCCAGCGCATGATAAACGGTCGCCATTTCCAGACCGATGATACCGCCACCCATAACCAGCAAACGCTTAGGTACGGATTTCAGCTCCAGCGCATCGGTGGAATCCCACACGCGTGGATCTTCATGTGGAATGAACGGCAGTTCAATCGGACGGGAACCCGCCGCGATGATCGCGTTGTCAAAGTTGATCACGGTTTTGCCGTTTTCGCCTTCAACTTCCAGGGTGTTTGCCCCGGTGAATTTACCCAGACCGTTAACCACTTTCACTTTACGGCCTTTCGCCATACCAGCCAGACCGCCGGTCAGTTGGGTGATAACTTTTTCTTTCCAGGTACGAATCTTGTCGATATCAGTTTTCGGCTCGCCGAAGACGATACCGTGATCAGCCAGCGCTTTGGCTTCTTCGATAACTTTTGCAACGTGCAGCAGCGCTTTTGAAGGGATACAGCCGACGTTCAGACAAACACCACCAAGGGTGCTGTAACGTTCTACGATGACGGTTTCCAGACCTAAATCCGCTGCGCGGAATGCTGCGGAGTAACCTGCTGGGCCTGCCCCAAGTACCACGACCTGAGTTTTGATTTCTGTGCTCATCATGACCTCTTAATTTATACCCGTCGTCCACCGGGTCGTTCTATCCGCCCGCAGTTTACAAAATTGTTAACAATTTTGAAACAACAAACGGCTCACGAAATATCGCTTTCGCCAGTAACCTCACAACCTTCATGAGATTAGAAGACAAAAAGCCGGCCGATTGGCCGGCTTTTCGATTACATCACCAGGCGGCGAATGTCGCTCAGGGTGTTGTTGATGATGGTGATAAAGCGCGCACCATCAGCCCCATCGATCACGCGGTGGTCGAAGGAAAGAGAGATTGGCATCATCAGACGCGGCACGAACTCTTTACCATTCCACACAGGTTCCATCGCGGATTTGGAAACCCCGAGGATTGCCACTTCCGGCGCGTTAACGATCGGTGCGAAGTGGGTTGTACCCAGGCCGCCGATGCTGGAGATAGTGAAGCAACCGCCCTGCATTTCGCCGGCAGTCAGCTTACCATCACGCGCTTTCTTGGAAATCACGGTCAGTTCACGGGACAGCTCAGTAATGCTCTTCTTGTTCACGTCTTTGAAGACTGGAACAACCAGACCATTTGGCGTATCAACCGCAACACCGATGTTGATGTATTTTTTCAGCGTCAGACGCTGCGCGTCTTCAGACAGAGAGCTGTTGAAACGTGGCATCTGCTCAAGCGCCGCAGCAACCGCTTTCATGATGAAGACCACTGGCGTGAATTTCACATCCAGACGGCGCTTCTCAGCTTCTGCGTTCTGCTGTTTACGGAACGCTTCCAGATCGGTGATATCGGTTTTGTCGAAGTGCGTAACGTGCGGGATCATTACCCAGTTACGGCTCAGGTTCGCGCCAGAGATTTTCTGGATACGGCCCAGCTCAACTTCTTCGATTTCGCCAAACTTGCTGTAGTCGATCTTCGGCCATGGCAGCATGCCTGGCAGACCGCCGCCGGATGCAGCAGCAGGTGCAGCTTCAGCACGTTTCACCGCGTCTTTTACGTAAGTCTGAACGTCTTCGCGCAGGATACGACCTTTACGGCCGGTGCCTTTCACTTTCGCCAGGTTGACGCCGAACTCGCGCGCCAGACGGCGAATCAGCGGAGTAGCGTGAACGTAAGCGTCGTTTTCAGCGAACTCAGATTTACCTTCTGCTTTTGCAGCAGGGGCCGCAGCAGGTTTAGCAGCCTGAGCCGGTGCAGCAGCAGGTGCTGGCGCAGCAGCCGGAGCCGCCGCAGGCGCAGCGCCTTCCACTTCGAAGACCATAATCAGAGAACCGGTAGACACTTTGTCGCCGGTATTGATTTTAATTTCTTTCACGGTACCTGCGAACGGAGCCGGGACTTCCATAGAGGCTTTGTCGCCTTCTACGGTGATCAGTGACTGTTCAGCGGCAACTTTGTCGCCCACTTTCACCATCACTTCAGTCACTTCAACTTCGTCACCGCCGATATCCGGCACGTTAACGTCTTTCGCGCCAGAAGCCGCTGGTGCAGCCGCAGCTGGCGCCGCTTCTGCTTTAGCCGGAGCCGCAGCAGGTGCGCTACCCGCGACTTCGAAGACCATAATCAGAGAACCGGTAGACACTTTGTCGCCGGTATTGATTTTGATCTCTTTGACCACGCCTGCGAACGGAGCCGGAACTTCCATAGAGGCTTTGTCGCCTTCTACAGTAATCAGGGACTGTTCAGCCGCAACGGTGTCGCCGACTTTAACCATGATCTCAGTGACTTCAACTTCGTCGCCGCCGATATCCGGTACGTTAACCTCTTTTGCAGCCGCGGCTGCTGGTGCCGCAGCTGGAGCTGCCGCTTCTTTCTTCTCTTCCTGCGCAGGTGCAGCTGCTGCTGCACCGTCGGCGGAATCGAAAATCATGATCAGTTTGCCCGTCTCGGTTTTATCGCCAACGGAGACTTTGATCTCTTTAACGATGCCAGCCTGTGGAGACGGGACTTCCATAGAGGCTTTGTCGCCTTCTACGGTGATCAGCGACTGTTCAGCTTCAACTTTGTCGCCTACTTTGACCAGGATCTCGGTGATTTCAACTTCATCAGCCCCGATGTCCGGTACATTGATTTCGATAGCCATTATTCTTTTACCTCTTACGCCAGACGCGGGTTAACTTTATCTGCATCGATGTTGAATTTGGTAATTGCTTCCGCAACCACTTTCTTATCGATTTCGCCACGTTTAGCCAGTTCGCCCAGCGCTGCAACCACCACATAAGAAGCATCAACTTCGAAGTGGTGACGCAGGTTTTCACGGCTGTCGGAGCGACCGAAGCCATCGGTACCCAGTACGCGGTAATCATCAGCCGGTACATAAGTACGAACCTGCTCGGCGAACAGTTTCATATAGTCAGTAGATGCCACTGCCGGCGCGTCGTTCATCACCTGAGCAATGTACGGAACGCGCGGAGTTTCCAGTGGGTGCAGCATGTTCCAGCGCTCACAATCCTGGCCATCACGCGCCAGTTCAGTGAAGGAGGTCACGCTGTACACGTCGGAACCGACACCGTAGTCGTTCGCCAGGATCTGCGCTGCTTCACGAACGTGACGCAGGATAGAACCAGAGCCCAACAGCTGAACTTTACCTTTGCTACCCGCAACGGTTTCGAGTTTGTAGATACCTTTACGGATACCTTCCTCAGCACCTTCCGGCATCGCCGGCATGTGGTAGTTTTCGTTCAGCGTGGTGATGTAGTAGTAAACGTTCTCTTGCGCTTCACCGTACATACGAACCAGACCGTCATGCATGATGACTGCCACTTCGTACGCGTAAGACGGGTCATAAGAGATACAGTTCGGGATAGTCAGAGACTGAATGTGGCTGTGGCCATCTTCGTGCTGCAGACCTTCGCCGTTCAGTGTCGTACGACCGGAAGTACCACCGACCAGGAAGCCGCGAGCCTGTTGGTCGCCAGCCTGCCAGCACAGGTCACCGATACGCTGGAAACCGAACATAGAATAGTAGATGTAGAACGGAATCATCGGCAGGTTGTTGGTGCTGTAAGATGTTGCAGCAGCCAGCCAGGATGCGCCTGCGCCCAGCTCGTTGATACCTTCCTGCAGGATCTGACCTTTCTCGTCTTCTTTGTAGTATGCAACCTGCTCACGGTCCTGCGGGGTGTACTGCTGGCCGTTCGGGCTGTAAATACCAATCTGACGGAACAGACCTTCCATACCGAAAGTACGCGCTTCATCGGCGATGATTGGAACCAGACGATCTTTGATCGACTTGTTTTTCAGCATCACGTTCAGGGCACGAACGAAAGCGATAGTGGTAGAGATCTCTTTGTTCTGCTCTTCCAGCAGCTGGGAGAAATCTTCCAGAGCAGGCAGTTCCAGAGTCTCAGTGAAGTTCACCTGACGGGACGGCAGGTAGCCGTTCAGTTTCTGACGCTGTGCGTGCAGATAGGTGTGTTCTTCAGAGCCTTCCGGGAAGGTGATGTAAGACAGGTTTTCTACCTGCTCATCGGTCACTGGCACGTTGAAACGATCGCGGACGTAACGAACGCCGTCCATGTTCATTTTCTTCACCTGGTGCGCGATGTTTTTACCTTCGGCGGTGTCACCCATGCCATAACCTTTAACGGTATGCGCCAGGATAACAGTTGCTTTGCCTTTGGTGTCTTGTGCGTTTTTCAGTGCTGCGTAGACTTTCTTCGGATCGTGACCACCACGGTTCAGTGCCCAGATCTGATCGTCAGACCAGTCGGCAACCAGCGCTGCGGTTTCAGGATATTTACCGAAGAAGTGCTCACGAACGTAGGCACCGTTTTTGGATTTGAAGGTCTGATAATCGCCGTCAACCGTTTCCTGCATCAGCTGCATCAGTTTACCGCTGGTGTCTTTACGCAGCAGCTCATCCCAACGACCGCCCCACATCACTTTAACCACGTTCCAGCCAGCACCCGCGAAAATGCCTTCCAGTTCGTTGATGATCTTGCCGTTGCCGGTTACCGGACCATCCAGACGCTGCAGGTTACAGTTGATGATGAAGCACAGGTTGTCCAGCTTCTCACGGGTTGCGATAGTGATCGCACCTTTAGATTCTGGCTCATCCATTTCACCGTCGCCCAGGAAGGCGTAAACGGTCTGCTGAGAGGTGTCTTTCAGGCCACGGTGTTCCAGATATTTCAGGAATTTAGCCTGGTAGATCGCACCGATTGGACCCAGACCCATAGAAACGGTCGGGAACTGCCAGAATTCTGGCATCAGTTTCGGGTGCGGATAAGAGGACAGACCTTTACCGTGAACTTCCTGACGGAAGTTGTTCATCTGCTCTTCAGTCAGACGACCTTCCAGGAACGCACGTGCGTAGACGCCCGGAGAGATGTGGCCCTGGAAGTACACCAGGTCGCCGCCGTCTTTCTCGGTGCGTGCGCGGAAGAAGTGGTTAAAGCACACTTCATAAACGGTCGCAGAAGACTGGAAGGAAGCCATGTGGCCGCCCAGTTCCAGGTCTTTCTTGGATGCGCGCAGAACGGTCATGATCGCGTTCCAGCGAATTGCAGAACGGATACGGCGTTCCAGATCCAGATTGCCCGGGTATTCCGGTTCGTCTTCAACGGCAATCGTGTTTACGTAGTTGCTAGCCCCTGCACCTGCTGCTACTTTCACGCCGCCTTTGCGGGCTTCTGAAAGCAACTCATTAATCAGATACTGAGCACGCTCAACACCTTCTTCACGGATGACCGATTCGATCGCTTGTAGCCAGTCGCGAGTTTCGATCGGATCCACGTCATTTTGGAGACGTTCTGACATGGGGGTATTCCTTATCTATCTAATACGTTGATTTGTCTGGAACCTGTCCCATTGGGCTTTCTGTTCTTCATCTTTCAGGCTGTCGCTTTGTTGGCGGCATTTGCTCACCGCTGCGATACAACTCAAACTATTTCGAACGACAAAAGCACAATAAGACAGGTTCTGCGTTTAGTTGCCGCGCTCTAAAAAAGGCGCTTAATCCTTTCTTTGCTGTATGCGACGCAGTGAACGTTCGCGACGCGATTGTTCACGGCTGCGGTCCAGCAAGATTTCCTCAATGAAAGCCAGGTGGCGGTGCGACGCTTCACGCGCATGCTCCGGTTCCCCGGCCATTATCGCCTCGAATACACGAGTACGATGGTTGCTGACCAGCGGAAGCATTTCCCGGCGGGCATACAACAATTCAAAATTTTGTCGAACATTCTGGGCCAGCATCGGCTCCATGCAGCGTAGCAGATGGAGGAGTACCACATTGTGAGCCGCTTCGGTGACGGCAATTTGGTACTGGACGACGGCATCGGACTCGGCGTCGAGATCGCCTGACTCTTGTGCCCGTTCAATGGCCTGATGAAGCTCGCGAATACGTTCACGGTCTTCATCATTGCTGCGCAGTGCCGCGTAATAAGCAGCGATACCTTCAAGCGCGTGACGGGTTTCAAGCAGGTCAAACTGGGATTCTGGGTGGTCAGATAGAAGCTCTACCAGCGGATCGCTGAAGCTCTGCCACAGGCTGTTTTGAACAAAAGTTCCGCCGCCCTGGCGACGAAGCAGCAAGCCCTTGGCTTCGAGACGTTGAATCGCCTCACGCAGAGAGGGACGGGAAACATCGAACTGTTTAGCCAGTTCGCGTTCAGGCGGGAGTTTTTCACCGGGGCGCAGAGTCCCTTCGAGGATCAAAAACTCCAGCTGCTGCTCAATCACATCGGATAGTTTTGGTTGGCGAATTTTGCTGTAGGCCATATTCCCTGTCTTACGCCTTTTTGCCCGGAGTCAATTGGTCTTACCAATTTAATATTCGTATCGGTAAAGTAACAAAGTATTCACCTTCTGTCCATCGTGGTTTTGATTGAAATCAGTAAACCCGGCACATTTTAACAACCTTACAGAAATAACGTTTCAGAAATGTAACTTTGCACAAATGAATTGATTACCCATAAAGAGGCGGTTTTAACTTTAATGAAACGCGAAATACGTCATTTGAACCGATTCACCATGACAAATAATGAATTTTTAACCCCCTAATGAAGCATTTTTATTCTATACCCAGATAAAAGGGGTTAACGGCAGTAACTTACAATTGCTTTCTTTTTATTCAACTCGTCATCGACCCTTTATAAAGCAGGTGCATTCGCGAGCGCTTACCACTATTCTGACGCTTAAGGAAGATGCCTTCCGTTTTTTAGGTCATTTGAACCGTAACGAAATAAATACATGAAATGGAATTTCATAATTACACACGCCATAGCGTGAACATAACAACCACACACGAGGTTTCACATAATGGAAGGTCAACAGCATGGCGATCAGCTGAAGCGCGGCCTTAAAAACCGCCATATTCAGCTTATTGCTTTGGGTGGCGCTATCGGCACCGGCCTGTTTCTGGGCAGCGCATCCGTTATTCAGTCAGCAGGCCCAGGCATTATTCTCGGCTACGCTATCGCCGGTTTTATCGCGTTCTTAATCATGCGTCAGTTAGGCGAAATGGTTGTCGAAGAGCCGGTAGCTGGCTCCTTCAGCCACTTTGCCTATAAATACTGGGGTGGCTTTGCCGGCTTCGCGTCAGGCTGGAACTACTGGGTGCTGTACGTTTTGGTCGCGATGGCAGAACTCACCGCCGTCGGGAAATACATTCAGTTCTGGTATCCGGAAATCCCAACCTGGGCTTCCGCGGCAGTCTTCTTTGTGCTGATCAACGCCATCAACCTGACCAACGTCAAAGTGTTCGGTGAGATGGAGTTCTGGTTCGCGATTATCAAAGTGATCGCCGTGGTAGCAATGATCCTCTTCGGCGGCTGGTTACTGTTCAGCGGCAACGGCGGCCCTCAGGCCACCGTGCGCAACCTGTGGGAGCAAGGCGGTTTCCTGCCTCACGGCATGACCGGTCTGGTGATGATGATGGCGATCATTATGTTCTCGTTTGGCGGCCTTGAGCTGGTGGGTATCACCGCCGCAGAAGCCGATAACCCGGAGCAGAGCATCCCGAAAGCCACCAACCAGGTTATCTACCGTATTCTGATTTTCTATGTGGGTTCGCTGGCCGTTCTGCTCTCTTTACTGCCATGGACACGCGTAACCGCTGACACCAGCCCGTTTGTGCTTATCTTCCATGAGCTGGGCGACACCTTCGTGGCAAACGCCCTGAACGTCGTGGTGCTAACTGCAGCGCTGTCCGTTTATAACAGCTGCGTGTACTGCAACAGCCGCATGCTGTTTGGTCTGGCTCAACAGGGTAACGCACCAAAAGCGCTGCTGAATCTGGACAAGCGTGGCGTGCCGGTGAACACCATTCTGGTTTCCGCGGTGGTCACCGCCCTTTGCGTACTGATTAACTATTTGGCCCCGGAATCAGCGTTCGGTCTGCTGATGGCGCTGGTTGTCTCTGCGCTTGTCATCAACTGGGCGATGATAAGCCTCGCGCACATCAAGTTCCGTCGTGCTAAGCAATTGCAGGGTGTGAAAACGCGCTTCCCAGCCCTGTTCTATCCTATCGGTAACTGGGTTTGCCTGGCGTTTATGGCGGCGGTGCTGGTGATCATGCTGATAACACCGGGTATGGCAATCTCCGTTTATCTGATCCCGGTTTGGGTCGTGATTCTGGGTATTGGCTACCTGTTCAAACAGAAAAACGCGAAAACAGTTAAAGCCCATTAATCTCGTCTGACTCAGTGCCCGGCCTCGGGCACTGAGCGTGTTACCTCCCTCACAAATTCTCACCCACAGCGATTTCATCCATATCACCGCCTTTATCTTGCTACGCAAATATTCATTTGCCAGCAAATAATTCTCTCCATACTGCAATTCGGAGAGCTGTCGATGAATAACAATAAACTGTCAGTCAAAGAAAAGATCGGCTATGGGATGGGCGACGCGGGATGCAACATCATCTTCGGCGCCATCATGTTGTTTGTTAACTATTTTTATACAGATATCTTTGGACTCGCACCGGCACTGGTCGGCGTTTTACTGCTGTCAGTACGCGTCATCGATGCCATTACTGACCCGATCATGGGCGCGATTGCGGATCGAACCCGGAGTAAATATGGTCGATTTCGTCCATGGCTGCTGTGGATTGCCTTCCCCTACGCGCTGTTCAGCGTGCTGATGTTTACGACGCCAGAGTGGACGTACAACAGCAAAGTTATCTATGCTTTTGTCACTTATTTCCTGCTGTCACTCACCTATACCGCCATCAATATTCCTTACTGCTCGTTAGGCAGCGTGATCACCAACGATCCTAAAGAGCGCGTGGCGTGCCAGTCCTATCGCTTCGTGATGGTAGGTATTGCCACCCTGCTGCTGTCGTTAACCTTGCTGCCGATGGTGGAGTACTTCGGCGGGGATAACAAAGCGAAGGGCTACCAGATGGCGATGACGGTGCTGGCGCTCATCGGCACCTGTATGTTCCTGTTCAGCTTCGCGACCGTGCGGGAGCGTATTCGCCCGGCGGTTCAAACCAACGACGAACTGAAAAACGATCTGAAAGACGCGTGGAAAAACGATCAGTGGGTGCGCATCTTACTGCTGACATTGTGTAACGTCTGCCCGGGCTTTATCCGCATGGCGGCGACAATGTATTACGTCACCTGGGTTATGGGGCAAAGTACCCACTTTGCGACGCTGTTTATCAGCCTGGGTGTCGTCGGGATGATGCTCGGAAGCATGCTGGCGAAAGTCCTGACCGACCGCTGGTGTAAACTGAAAGTGTTCTTCTGGACCAACATCGCGCTCGCAATTTTCTCCTGCGCGTTTTATTTCTTCGATCCCAAAGCCACGACGACGATTGTCGCGCTCTACTTCCTGCTGAACATTCTGCATCAGATCCCTTCCCCGCTGCACTGGTCGCTCATGGCGGATGTGGACGATTACGGCGAGTGGAAAACCGGCAAACGCATCACCGGGATCAGCTTCTCCGGCAACATTTTCTTCCTGAAGTTGGGGCTGGCGATTGCCGGTGCGATGGTGGGCTTTCTGCTCTCCTGGTACGGCTATGACGCCGGTGCAAAAGCGCAAAGCGCCGAGGCAATCAACGGAATCGTATTACTCTTTACCGTGATTCCGGGCGTCGGCTATCTGCTCACTGCGGGTGTGGTACGCCTGTTGAAAGTGGACCGTGAAACGATGAAGCAAATTCAGGAAGACCTTGAGAAGCGTCGCACCAACTATCGCGAACTGAGCGACTATCAGGAACTGAAAACGGCTGAGACAAAATAAGGAAGCCCCATGCGTAACTGGCCAAATCCCTTTATCGAACAACGTGCCGACCCGTATATTTTGCATCACGAGGGGCAATACTATTTCATTGCCTCAGTGCCAGAGTACGACAGGCTGGCCCTTCGCCGCGCCGACTCGCTGGAAGGATTGCGCAGCGCGCAAGAAGTGGCGGTGTGGCACAAACCGGACACCGGCCCGATGAGTGAGCTCATTTGGGCCCCGGAACTGCACCACATAGATGGAAAGTGGTACATCTATTTTGCTGCGACGCACACGCAAGCGCTGGATAAGTTAGGTATGTTCCAGCACCGGATGTTTGCACTCGAAGGCACAGGCGACGATCCGCTTAATGCACAGTGGGTCGAGAAAGGACAAATCAAAACCCCGTTTGATACCTTTGCGCTCGACGCCACCACCTTTGTTCATCACGGCAAACGCTGGTATCTGTGGGCACAAAAAGCCCCGGACATCTCGGGTAATTCCAATCTGTATCTGTGCGAAATGGAAAATCCCTGGACGCTGAAAGGCGATCCCGTGATGCTGAGTAAACCGGAGTATGACTGGGAATGCCGTGGATTTTGGGTTAACGAAGGTCCGGCGGTTTTAGTGCACGGCAACAAACTGTTTATCAGCTATTCCGCCAGTGCGACGGATGAGAACTACTGCATGGGGCTGCTGTGGATAGACATGAATGCCGATCCTAAAAACCCGCAAAACTGGCACAAAGCGCCGAGTCCCGTGTTCACCACCAGCTATGAAAATCGTCAGTACGGGCCGGGGCATAACAGCTTCACGCAGACGCCAGACGGCGAAGATGTGCTGGTGTATCACGCGAGAAATTACACTGAAATTGAAGGCGATCCGCTGTACGATCCCAACCGTCATACCCGTCTGAAATTGGTACGTTGGAACGAAAACGGAATGCCCGATTTTGGCATCCCGCCCGCCGATACGCTTTAATTGACGCGGTGCGCTGGGTTAAACCAGCGTACCGTAGATGGTCAGCAGCGCCACCAGCACCACAATCACAAATGACGTTTTCTTCGCCATCGACACCGCCGCTTTTGGGGTCTCGACTTTATCCGTATGCGGTTCGCGCGCGAGTGAGAATTGCGCCAGGCGGGTTAGCACCTGATATTGCGACGTATGGCGATCGGCAAGGGACGCAAACCACGCCGGAAGCGCTTTCTCTCCGTGACCGATCAACGCATACACTACCCCCACCAGACGCACCGGCAGCCAGTCCAGCACATGAAGAATACCGTCGATACCGGATTGCAAACGTTCATGCGGCGTCAGGTAGCGGGCAAGCCACGTCTGCCAGGCGCGTAAAAATGCATAGCCCATCAGCAACACAGGCCCCCACGCCCCGCCCGCCACAAACCAGAACAGCGGCGCCAGATAATAACGGAAGTTGATCCACAGCAGAGCGTTTTGCAGCTCGCGTAAATAATCGCGTTCGTTGCAATCGGGCGGTACGCCATGGATCAGCGTCAGCTCGCTCGCCATCGCGCCACGCGCATGGCTGTCATCACGGGAAGCCGCTCTCAGGTAGGCGTGATAGTGCAAGCGCACTTTCCCCGCGCCGATACACAGCACGCCGAGCAGGATCCACACTACCAACAGCGGAACGTTGAAAAATAGCCCATAAAGCGCGCGCAATAGCAGGTAAACCACCCCCATGACGACAGCCGTCATCAGGATCGTGCGCAACATTGAAAAGTGCTTAATCCGACGGAACAGCACTTCCATCCGGTGATCCAAATGCCAGTGTTCGCCCAGTTTGAACAACCGTTCGGCGATCATCACCAGCAGCATGGTGAACAACGTCATGTCATCTCCTTGTCTGACGAAGCGGTAAGCATGGCGCGAAACCTGGACCAGTCAAAAGCCGGTCCTGGATCGGTTTTTCTCACCGGTGCGATATCGCTATGCCCAGTGATGTTGTCGGAAATTGCCGGATAGCGCGCGATCAGTTCTCGCGTCAGCGTACACAGTGCCTGGTACTGCGCATCGGTGTAAGGCGTGGTATCGGTGCCTTCCAGCTCGATGCCAATCGAAAAATCATTGCACCGCTCGCGTCCATGGTATGACGACACACCGGCGTGCCAGGCGCGCTTATCAAAAGGAACATACTGGACGATTTCACCGTCGCGGCGAATCAGACAATGGGCCGAAACGCGCAGGTGCGCAATCTCAGCAAAAAAGGGATGAGCGTTGGGATCAATTGTTCCAGTGAATAATGCGTCTATCCACGGACCACCAAATTCGCCTGGCGGCAGGCTAATGTTATGGACCACCAGCAGTGAGGGCGACTCGTCCTCCGGGCGGCAATCATGGTGCGGCGAAGGTACATGCCGCGCGTCCACCAGCCATCCGTTTTGTAACTGCATGCTGGCTCTCCTTATATATGGTGCTGATACTCGGTTCAGAGTAGCATGTTTCAATCTTATGATTCGTTACCAATTTGGAGTTTTATCATGCCGCCTCGCCGTTACAACCCCGACCACCGACGTGACGCGCTTCTGGAACGTATTAACCTCGATATCCCGGAAAGCGTGGCTCAAGCGCTACGCGAAGATTTGGGCGGTGAGGTGAATGCAGATAACGATATTACCGCACAATTGTTGCCAAAAGAGACACGCTCGCACGCGGTGATCATCACCCGTGAGGACGGCATATTTTGTGGTAAACGCTGGGTAGAAGAAGTCTTCACTCAGCTGGCCGGCGATGACGTAAACGTGACGTGGCATGTGGAAGACGGCGACAGCATCACAGCGAATCAGCCTCTTTTTGAACTCGAAGGCCCTTCCCGCGTGCTGCTGACAGGTGAGCGTACCGCGTTAAACTTTGTCCAGACGCTGTCCGGCGTGGCAAGTGAAGTTCGCCGTTACGTTGACTTGCTGGCAGGCACAAAAACTCAGCTGCTGGATACCCGTAAAACGCTGCCAGGCCTGCGCACGGCGCTGAAATATGCGGTATTGTGCGGCGGCGGCGCCAACCATCGATTAGGTTTATCCGATGCGTTTCTGATTAAAGAGAATCACATTATTGCCTCTGGATCCGTGCGTCAGGCCGTCGAAAAAGCCTTCTGGCTGCATCCGGATGTTCCGGTCGAAGTGGAGGTTGAAAACCTGGAAGAGCTTGATGCTGCCATCAAAGCCGGTGCTGACATCATCATGCTGGATAACTTCGAAACGGAACAAATGCGCGAAGCGGTAAAACGGACTAATGGCAAAGCGCAGCTTGAAGTCTCGGGTAATGTCACGCAGGAAACCCTCCGCGCGTTTGCTGAAACAGGGGTGGATTTTATCTCCGTCGGCGCACTGACCAAGCACGTGCAGGCGCTTGACCTCTCCATGCGTTTCAAATAGTCAGCATTTTGATCCTCTCCTGCGGGAGAGGATCAATACAAGTTCAAGATGCCGCTCGCATAATTTTTACATCGCGATGTAAGTACCGCTAATTCTCCTGAATCCCCCTTCACGATCCGTTTTTTGCCGCTCGTTTCTCCTTTTCTGAACTGCCACATTTGCTCCACTTATTTAAGGAGCAGATATGAACAGACAAAAAGGATTTACGCTCATTGAGCTAATGGTGGTCATCGGCATTATTGCCATTCTCAGCGCCATCGGCGTGCCCGCATACCAAAACTATCTTCGCAAAGCGGCACTTACGGACATGCTGCAAACCTTTGTCCCCTATCGCACGGCAGTCGAGCTTTGTGCTCTCGATCATGGCGGTGTCGAGACGTGTGATGCCAGCGTAAACGGTATCCCCTCGCCCACCACCACGCGGTATGTCTCCGCAATGAGCGTCGCGAAAGGCACGGTTGGGTTAACCGGCCAGGAAAGTCTCAACGGACTGGAAGTCGTCATGACGCCAATCTGGGACAATGGCAACGGCATCACCGGCTGGACGCGCAACTGTAATATCAGCGATGACAGTGCGCTCAAACAGGCCTGTGAAGATGTCTTCCGCTTTGATAACAATTGAGGAAGCGAATGATGAATTCGGAACAACTGGTCATGCTGTGCCAACGCCATCATGCGCTTATTCTCAGTAGTGACGCTGAAATGGTGAGTATTGCCGTAGTGGGTACACCTGCAGCGGAAATGATGGAGGCCCTGCGCTTCGCCACACAAAAACGGATTGATATTCAATGCTGGACGGCAGAGCGCATGGAAAAGCATCAGCAGATGTCTTCGTCATCGCATTTGCCCACCATTTCGCAGGATACAAGCCCGGCGGCGGATATTCTTAACCGAACGCTGTTACAGGCACTCAGCCAGCGAGCCTCCGACATCCACGTGGAGCCAGCCGGAAGTGCCTGGCAAATCCGCCTGCGCATCGACGGCGTGTTATATCCGCAGCCCCCGCTGAGTGCGGCGACAGGTACCACCCTGATTGCCAGATTAAAGGTGCTAGGTAATCTGGATATCGCGGAGCGGCGGTTACCGCAGGATGGTCAGTTTACCGTTGAGCTTTCGGGAGTCTCGGTCTCTTTTCGCATCGCCACGCTACCTTGTCGCGGCGGAGAAAAAATTGTGCTGCGTCTTTTACATCAGGTGCAGCAGGCGCTTGAGCTTGAGGCATTAGGTATGACGGCCGCCCAGCATGCCCTTTTCGAGCAAGCGCTCCAGCAACCGCAGGGATTACTGTTAGTGACAGGCCCAACGGGTAGCGGCAAAACCGTCACGCTCTACAGCGCGCTTCAAGCCCGTAATACGCAAGACGTAAATCTGTGCAGCGTAGAGGATCCTATTGAGATCCCTCTCGCCGGGCTGAATCAAACGCAAATCAACCCACGTGCAGGCTTAACCTTTCAAAGTGTATTACGGGCACTTTTACGCCAGGATCCTGACATCATCATGGTAGGAGAAATCCGCGACGGCGAAACGGCGGAGATTGCCCTCAATGCCGCCCAGACAGGCCATTTGGTGCTCTCAACGTTACATACCAATTCCACCATTGAGACGCTGATACGGCTTCAGCAGATGGGCGTTGCACGCTGGATGGTTTCCTCTGCGCTTACGCTAGTGATCGCGCAACGGCTAGTCCGCCGCCTTTGTCCTCATTGTACGAAAGAGACCCATCAGGAAACACTCATCCCGCACAACGTCTGGCCGCGACAGCTTCCTCACTGGCAACCGACGGGGTGCGATCGTTGTTATCACGGGTTTTACGGCCGCGTTGCCCTGTTCGAAGTCCTGGCCATTAATAGTGATATCCGCCAGGCCATTGCCGGGGGTGCCTCCGTTGAAGAGGTCGAAATCAAGGCAAAAAACACCGGCATGACAACGCTGTTCGAACATGGCTGCATGGCCGTCGAGAAAGGACAAACCACCTTTGAAGAATTAATCCGCGTGTTGGGGTTACCGAATGGCAGCTAACCATCTTTGGCGCTGGCGCGCGATGACTGCCGAGGGCGAACTTCAACAAGGGACGCTATTAGCACCTGACCGCCAGGCGGCTTTGATCCGATTATCACTTAAAGCACTTTACCCACTTCGGCTCACGCGCAGTCCTCTGCGCCAGCAATGGCAGTCTCATCATTGCTATGAAGTATTTCGACAACTGGCCACCCTGCTCCAGGCTGGCCTCACGCTTGCCTATAGTCTGCAAATGTTGGCTGAGCAGCATCCCGTTAAACAGTGGCAGGCGCTGCTTAACAACCTTGCTGACGATCTCAGCGAAGGCTGTGCTTTCTCCGATGCCTTAAAGAAATGGCCGGAAGTTTTTAGCCCGCTTTATGTCTCCATGATGAAAACTGGGGAACTGACGGGCAAGCTTGAGGAATGTTGCCGGCAGTTAGCACAGCAACAAAAATTGCAGCAACAGCTGAGCGCGAAGGTGAAAAAAGCACTGCGCTATCCGACGATCATTCTCGCACTGGCTGTGGTCGTGGTACTCGCGATGGTGACGTTTGTCCTGCCGGAATTTGCCGCCATTTATAAAACATTTAATACACCGCTTCCGATGCTGACGCAGTGGGTGATGGGTTTTGCGACTTTCGTACGCCAGCAAGCTGTTGCTCTCATCCTTGCGCTATTTTTACCCGCCATCGTGATGCGTTGCCTACGGCATCATCTCGGCTGGCAGCGATTCTGTCAGCGCTCTTTACTGCGCCTCCCAATTATGGGATCGCTGGCTCGTGGACAAAAACTCAGCCAGATCTTTACCGTGCTGTCGCTGACCCAGCAGGCGGGCATCGCATTTTTACAGGGGCTGGAAAGTTCTCAAGAGTCCGTTCAGGGGGTGTACTGGCAGGAGGTCCTGAAAGGTGTCAGGGATCGCGTCACGCAGGGGGACCCTATATGGTCGTCATTAACGAAAGCAGGGATCTTCACGCCCTTATGCATCCAGCTTGTACGAACGGGAGAGGTATCCGGTTCCCTTGATAGCATGCTGACCAATCTTGCCCGCCATCATAATGAACAAACCTTCCAGCAGGCCGATGATCTCGCCTCGCTGTTAGAACCCTTGCTGCTCATTGTGACCGGCTTAATTATCGGAACGCTGGTGGTAGCGATGTATCTGCCTATTTTCCATTTGGGAGATGCGATGAGTGCCGGATAACGCTGGCACACGGGTGTGCGCCAGCGAAGCAATTACAAGCTGTTGAAAATGCGGTTTTCCTGTTCCTGAACGCGAATAAACGTTGTACGTTTAGTCAGCTCTTTCAGTCGCGATGCCCCTACGTAGGTACAGGCAGAACGCAGTCCACCCATAACATCGCGGGCGGTATTTTCAACAGGGCCACGCAGCGGCAGCTTCACGGTTTTACCCTCTGCGGCACGATACTGCGCAACACCACCGACGTGGCGGTTCATTGCCGATTCAGAGCTCATGCCGTAGAAGAGCATAAATTTCTCGCCGTTTTCTTCAACGACTGTGCCACCGCTCTCTTCATGACCGGCCAGCATCCCGCCCAACATCACGAAATCTGCGCCGCCACCAAAGGCTTTAGCAACATCGCCAGGCATGGTGCAGCCACCGTCGCTAATGATCTGACCACCAAGGCCGTGAGCGGCATCAGCACATTCAATCACGGCGGACAGCTGAGGATAGCCAACGCCCGTTTTGACGCGCGTAGTACAGACGGAGCCCGGGCCGATGCCGACTTTCACAATATCCGCGCCAGCCAGAATCAACTCTTCGCACATCTCACCGGTCACGACATTGCCTGCGATGATGGTTTTGTCAGGCCATGCCTCACGCGCTTTGCTAACAAACTGCACGAAATGCTCGGAATACCCGTTTGCCACGTCGATACAGAGGAAATTCAGTGCCGGGTTCGCAATCAGAATTTGTTTGGTTTTCTCGAAATCAGTATCAGATGTACCGGTTGAGACCATCACATGCTTGAGCACATCTTCGGAAGCTGAAGCGGCAAAGGCATTCCATTCTTCAACGCTGTAATGTTTATGCACTGCGGTGAGGATCTCGAACGACGCCAACGCCGTTGCCATCGCGAAAGTACCCACGGTATCCATATTGGCGGCAATGATAGGAACACCAGACCAGGTCTGACCGGAATGTTTAAAAGTGAATTGGCGTTCGAGTTCAACGTCTGAGCGACTTTTCAGTGTAGAGCGTTTAGGGCGGATAAGAACGTCTTTGAAACCTAACTTCAGATCTTCTTCGATACGCATGTGGGGATTCCTGGGGTTAGAGGCAAAAATGTGTAAAGCACAACTCCAGTGACGTTATCATACGCACTAATACCTGCTCCGCAAGACTGCGAATTTCTCTTTTTTTACGCTACAATCCTATAAATTTACCTGGTACAAAGCGGGTAATCAGAGGCAGAGCCACGCCACTGTAATTTTAAACTATAAACCAATGATTTTAATGATGAATAATTCCCAGGATTTTGTTTAATGGGGTACATTGTTGCGTTAACGGGCGGCATCGGGAGTGGTAAAAGCACTGTTGCTGACGCTTTCTCACGCTTGGGTATCGTGATTGTTGATGCTGACATCATTGCACGACAGGTAGTTGAGCCTCAAACCCCCGGCTTAAGAGCCATTGAAGCGCATTTCGGTAAAGACATCATCAACAGTGACGGCACTCTGAACAGGCGTTTGCTGCGGGAGCGCATTTTTTCTCGACCCGAAGAAAAAACCTGGCTCAATGCACTTCTTCACCCCATGATTCACCAGGAAACTCAACGACAGATATCTGCGGCCACGTCACCCTATGTTTTGTGGGTGATCCCATTGCTTGTCGAAAATCAGCTGCAGCATAAAGCCAACAGAATTCTGGTCATCGATGTTTTACCCGAAACACAACTTCAGCGAACGATGTTGCGCGATAACGTCACACGCCAACATGCTGAACAAATTCTTGCTGCGCAGGCAACGCGTGAAGCGCGACTTGCCGTCGCAGATGACGTTATTGATAATAACGGCGCACCCG
>Ga0209281_1000840_pt1 | contig 27410 bp, 30 predicted proteins | sample MedtruBG_FD_187514 | JGI IMG/M metagenome (GOLD analysis project Ga0209281, IMG submission 187514) | Root nodule microbial communities of legume samples collected from California, USA - Medicago truncatula BG (SPAdes) (version 2) | ecosystem: Host-associated > Plants > Roots > Nodule | place... | reverse complement strand
CTTCTCCCCGCGGGCGGGGCGAAGGGACAAGTGGCACGCTCCCCTCACTCCTCGGTGATCGCGGCGTAATGAGCGGATGCCCCATGTCCCTTCTCCCCGTGAAACGGGGAGAAGGTGCCGGCAGGCGGATGAGGGGCAATCGGATCAATGGCTGACGCCCGCATAGGCGCGATCGCCCCAGAGCTTTTCGACCGTCCGGTTCCTGCCGCAGCCGTTGCGGTAGTACCAGTAGCGGATGGGGTTCCGCTTGCCGAAGTCCTGATGGTAGTCTTCCGCCGGCCAGAATTTCGCTGCGCCTTCGACGGGCGTTACGATCGGTCGGCCGAGCTCCGCCTCGGCCTTGATCTTTTCCGCCTTCGCGTCCATCGCCTGCCGCTCGTTCAGCGCATGGATGGCGGTCGTATAGGCAAAGCCCCGGTCGCAGAACTGGCCATCGCCATCCGTCGGGTCCGTCGTACGGAACAGGACGCCGACGAGCTCCGCATAGGAGACCCGGTCCGGGTCGAACTTCACGCGCACCACCTCGCGGTGTCCACCCTTCGCATAATCTTCGTAGGTGGGGTTCGCGCTCTTGCCGCCGGCATAGCCGGAGATCGTTTCGAGAACGCCGGGCACGGCGTCGAAGTCGCTCTCGACGCACCAGAAGCAGCCGCCGGCAAAGATAGCATATTGCGGTTCCGCCGCCCGCGCCGGCAGCAGCAGGAAACACGTGACGAGGAAACCGAACAGCAGGCGAAGCATCGGCGGACCTCCATCCTCGGCTATTACCTAACTGCCTCGCCGCGCGTTTCAAATCACTTAGCAACACGTCGATGTGACGGACGTGAAAGCAAAACGGCGAGCCGAGGCCCGCCGTTGAAATGCTGCTGAAAACACCTGCAGGGCGGATGGTCAGAACCGCCGCTCGACCAGCATCTTCTTGATCTCGCCGATCGCCTTGGCGGGGTTCAACCCCTTCGGACAGGCCTGGGCGCAGTTCATGATTGTGTGGCAGCGATAGAGCCGGAACGGATCTTCGAGATTGTCGAGACGCTCGCCGGTCGCCTCGTCCCTGGAGTCGATGAGCCAGCGATAGGCCTGCAGGAGGACGGCAGGGCCGAGATAGCGGTCGCCGTTCCACCAGTAGCTGGGACAGGAGGTCGAGCAGCAGGCGCAGAGAATGCACTCATAGAGCCCGTCGAGCTTGAGGCGGTCTTCGTGGCTCTGCCGCCATTCCTTGGCCGGTGTCGGCGACACCGTCTTCAGCCAGGGCTCGATCGAACGGTGCTGGGCATAGAAATTGGTGAGGTCAGGCACGAGGTCCTTGACGACGGGCATATGCGGCAGCGGATACACCTTCACGGCGCCCTTCACCTCATCCATGCCCTTGGTGCAGGCGAGCGTATTGGTGCCGTCGATATTCATCGCACAGGAGCCGCAAATGCCTTCGCGGCAGGAGCGACGCAGCGTCAGCGTCGGATCGATATTGTTCTTGATGTAGAGCAGACCGTCCAGAACCATCGGGCCGCAATCGTCGATATCGATGTAATAGGTATCGATCCGCGGGTTTTTGCCGTCGTCCGGATTCCAGCGATAGACCCGGTATTCGCGCAGGTTCGCCGCGCCGACCGGTTTCGGCCACACCTTGCCTTCGGTGATCTGCGAGTTCTTGGGGAGAGCGAGTTCAACCATGTGCCTTAGTCCTCGAGTCAGTAGACGCGGGCCTTGGGCTCGATCTTGTAGGGATCGATGCCTTCGGCGATCAGCTCGGTGTGCACGGGACGAAAATCGAGCCGGACGTCGCCCGCGTCGTTGACCCAGGCAAGCGTGTGCTTGCGCCAGTTGACGTCGTCGCGGCCGCCGAGCGGGCCGTCCTTGTAGTCCTCGCGCGCATGCGCGCCGCGGCTTTCCTTGCGCGCCTCGGCGCCGTAGACCGTGGTGATGGCGTTAGCCATCAGATTTTCGAGCTCCAGCGTCTCGACGAGATCCGAGTTCCAGATCATCGAGCGGTCGGTGACCCTGACGTCCGGCAGTTCCTTCCAGATCGCCGAGAGGCGCCGGCAGCCGGATTCCAGCGACTCCTGCGTACGGAACACGGCCGCGTCCTCCTGCATGGCGCGCTGCATCTTGTCGCGCAGCACGGCGGTCGGCGTGGTGCCGTTGGCGTGCCGCAGCCGGTCGAAACGCTCCATGATGCGGTCGCAGGCGGCCGTGTTGACCTCCGGCACCGCCTCGTTGCGGTCGATGATCTGGCCGGCACGGATTGCCGCCGCCCGGCCGAAGACGACGAGGTCGATCAGCGAGTTCGAGCCGAGCCGGTTGGCGCCGTGCACCGAGGCGCAGCCGGCCTCGCCGACCGCCATCAGTCCGGGCGCGATGCGCTCCGGGTTCTGGCTGTCCGCGTTCAGCACTTCGCCCCAATAATTGGTCGGCACGCCGCCCATATTGTAGTGAACCGTCGGCAGCACCGGGATCGGTTCGCGCGTGACGTCGACGCCGGCGAAGATTTTCGCCGATTCCGAAATTCCCGGGAGGCGCTCATGCAGCACCGCGGGATCGAGATGGTCGAGGTGCAGGAAGATATGGTCCTTGTTCTTGCCGACGCCCCGGCCCTCGCGGATTTCCATCGTCATGCAGCGGGAAACGACGTCGCGCGAGGCAAGGTCCTTGGCAGAAGGCGCGTAGCGCTCCATGAAGCGCTCGCCCTCGGAATTGACCAGATAGCCGCCCTCGCCGCGGGCGCCTTCGGTGATCAGGCAGCCCGCGCCGTAGATGCCGGTCGGATGGAACTGCACGAATTCCATGTCCTGCAGCGGCAGGCCGGCGCGGGCGATCATGCCGCCGCCGTCGCCGGTGCAGGTATGCGCCGAGGTCGCGGAGAAATAGGCGCGGCCGTAGCCGCCGGTCGCCAGCACCACCATCTTGGCGGCGAAGCGGTGGATCGTGCCGTCGTCGAGGTTCCAGGCGACCACGCCGGTGCAGCGGCCGTCATCCGACATGATCAGGTCGATGGCGAAATATTCGATGAAGAATTCGGCATTGTTCCGGAGCGACTGACCGTAAAGCGTATGCAGGATCGCGTGGCCGGTACGGTCGGCGGCAGCGCAGGTGCGCTGCACCGGCGGTCCTTCGCCGTAGTTCTGCATGTGGCCGCCGAAGGGGCGCTGATAGATCTTGCCTTCCGCGTTGCGCGAGAAGGGAACGCCATAGTGCTCGAGTTCGTAGACCGCCTTCGGCGCCTCCATGGCGAGGTACTGCATGGCGTCGACATCGCCGAGCCAGTCGGAGCCCTTGACGGTGTCGTAAAGATGCCACTGCCAGGAGTCGGGCGTCATGTTCTGCAGCGAAGCGGCGATGCCGCCCTGTGCCGCGACGGTATGCGAACGCGTCGGGAAGACCTTGGTGATGCAGGCCGTCCTCAGGCCCTGCTCGGCCATGCCGAGGGTCGCGCGCAGGCCCGCCCCGCCGGCGCCGACGACGACGACGTCGAAGGAATGGTCGACATATTGATATGCCTTGCCGTTTGCAGCGGGTGAACTGATCGATGCCATGACGAAATTACCCTGCAAATGCGATCTTCAGGACGGCGAAAAGACAGAGCCCGCCGACCGCGATCGTGAAGAATGTGTTGAGCATGAGAAGCGCTATCTTGGCGCCCTCCCCATGGACGTAGTCCTCGATGATGACCTGCATGCCGATCTTCATGTGAACGAGGCCGGCGACGACCATCAGACCCATGGTCACCGCCACGAACGGGTTCGAAAGGGCCGCGATCAGTTCCGCATGCGGTGCGCCCGCATAATGGGCGAGAAAGACGACGAAGAAGATCGTGAGAGGAATGCTGGCGACGGCCGTGAGGCGCTGCCGCCAGAAGTGATCCGTGCCTTCCTTTGCCGAACCGAGACCCCGGACCTTGCCGAGAGGTGTGCGCATATTCATGTCGAAGTCCTTAACGAGCGAGGTAGCCGACGACCCAGATGACGAGCGTCAGCGTCGCCGATGCGACGATCATGGCCTTCGCCATCCTCGTCGCGAAGTGCTTCTCATAGCCGTAGCCGAGATCCCAGGCGAGGTGGCGTATGCCGCCCAGCAGGTGATGTACAAGGGCCCAGGTATAGCCGAAGAGGACGACCTTGCCGATGAACGTGCCGAACAGCCAGTTCACCCAGTCGTAATAGGCAGTGCCGGAAGCAGCGGCGATCAGCCACCAGGCCACAAGGACGGTGCCGAAATAGAGCGCGCCGCCGGTGATGCGGTGCATGATCGACATGATCATGGTGGGGATCGGCTTGTAGATTTGAAGATGCGGCGAGAGCGGCCGGCTTCTTGTGACATTCGTCATCGGAACCTCGCGGGATGACCGGATTTTCGTCCAAAACTGGACTGGTTTCGTCCGGTATCGCACCCGATTGTGCGCAATTCAGTCACCCGGACCTTTAATCACCATAAGGCTTCCCGACAAGTGTGTTTGCAGTGCAAAATCAATTTAATCGATTTGACGGAAAACGGCATTTTCCAGCCTTCGAGAGACATCGGGTCTTTTAACCGTACAGGGAAAAAAACCCAACCGAATCCGTGACATTTCCCGCCGGTTGCCGCAGGATGCACTTTAACTGTTTGTTAACGATGATCCGGAGGCAGCGAGAATGGACCTCTCGCGAATGATCCGCACGACCAAAGTTCTAGTCGTGGCCTTCGCACTTGCGATGCCCGCCGGTTTACCGGCACGGGCCGCCGAAAGCGACGGTTTCCGCAATGTGGAGACCCGAACCCGCCATGTCCGGATCAAGCATCGCACGCCCCATCACTCCTGGCGCAAGGGCCACCGGTCAATAACGACCATCGGCGGTTTCTCATCCGCCGATTCCAGGGGCCTGCCCGATGTTCAGACCCGCACCCGTCATGTGCGGCCAAGATATCCATGGCCGAGATATCCCTGGCATCGTAACGCCCGCCGCGGGCGGGATCGTGGTCCCGTGATCGTCATCAATGGCGGCGGATACGCATCCGGCGGTTACGACAGTTATGGGAGTTACGACTTCCCGACACCCATTCCGGATATCGGTACCTATGCCGGCGGCCTTTCGGCGTTCCGCGAGGAAGGGAACGGCATCTATTTCAGCCGGGACGGCGGCTACGCCTATCTCGCCGGGGAAACCGTCGCAGCCAATCCGTCTTCGAAGCGCGCGAAGATCATCATCGTCTCGCCGCAGGTAAACGCCAGCGCATGTTCGTGGGAGCACGGCGTCTGCGTCGTCCGGCCGTAGGATTTGCGGCTGCGCTGCGGGCCGTCCTTACCCCTCCCCAACCCCTCCCCACAAAGGGCCACAAAGGGGGGGGTGGAGGGGCTTAGAGCCTGTTGCGGCGCCAGTGCCATCCCGGCGTTCACACCTGCGAAACCGATGAAATATGAGCAATGGGCGCGGCAGATTAAGCCTCTCCCCCTTGTGGGGACCTACGGCATGCACATATCTCTTGTTGTCCAGCCCTTCGCGGACTTACTCCGGAGTGGCGGCATCTGTATTTCCAGCAGTGGCGAGGCTTGCGGATGGGTCCTTGGGGTCAAACCCGTATGCGCTAACATTGGCATTAGCGGTCACCCGCCCCTCATCCGCCTGCCGGCACCTTCTCCCCGCAGGCGGGGAGAAGGGACAAGCGGCGCCGACTGAACCCCGCATTCACCGCCCGCCCGAGGGAGCGAGCGGGCGCGGCATATACCTTCTCCCCGCCTGCGGGGAGAAGGTGGCGGCAGCCGGTTGAGGGGCAATCCCGACCGAGCGGGGTTGAGGCGGTTGGGTTCCCGAGGGATCCCCTTCATGAGCAGTATCCGCCGCACCGGCGCGCAAGGATATGTGCATGCCGTAGTTGTGGGAGGGGTTGGGGAGGGGCTTCCCTGCAAATCGCGGTCACCCCGTGAGGGTGCCGAACCGCCAGACGGTCGTGCGCTTCACCTCGCTGTCTTCGAGCGCCCGAGTCACCGGTACCTCGTAGGTCGCAAGGTCAGTCATCCGCCCGCGTGGACAATAGGCCCGGCCCGGATCGCCGACGAGAACGACGGCACCGGCGCGTTCGAGCGCTTCGAACCAGGGCAGAAGCAGATCGGCGAAGCTCTTGTCGTAGAAGACGTCTCCGGCGAGGTAGACGTCGGCCGCCCGTTCCGAGCCGACGATATCGTCGCCGGTGAAGGCGAACGATACGCCGTTGAGCCCGGCATTCAGCCGCGCGGCCGTTTCGGACCAAGGATCGATGTCGGCGGCGACGACCTCATCGGCGCCGGCCAACTTCGCCGCGATGGCGACGAGGCCGGAACCGGAGGCGAAATCGATGACGCGGCGGCCGCGCACCGTCTCGGGATGATCGAGGAGATAGCGGGCAAGCCCCTGCCCGCCCGCCCAGGCGAAGGCCCAGAAGGGCGGCGGCAGCCCGATCCGTTCCAGCTCTTCCTCGGTCTTCAGCCACAATTCATGCGCCTCTCCCGCAAGATGCAGGCGGATTTCCGGCACGTGCGGCGGCGCGAGAATGTCGGTGTTGGCGCGGATGAAGCTTTCGGGATCGGTCTTCACGATATTCAGGGGCGCTATCGGGGCGGATTGTCCAGCCCGCCCATGCGGCAGACCTCGATCCACTCGTCATCCGTCACCGGCTGCACCGAAAGGCGCATGGACGTAACGAGCGACATCTTGGCGAGCTTCGGATTTTCCTTGATTTCCTTGAGTGAAACCGGCCGTGGAATGTCCATGACGGCGCGAATGTCGACGCAGTCCCAGCGGGCGTCGCCCTCGGCCGTCGAATCCGGATGCGACAACGCGCAGACCTCGGTGATGCCGACGATCTCGAGCCCCTCGTTGGAGTGATAGAAGAAGCCCTTGTCGCCGATCTTCATCGCCCGCATGTTGTTGCGCGCCAGGTAGTTGCGCACGCCCGTCCATTCGGTGCCCTTCTCGCCGGCATCCTTCTGCATCTGCCAGGACCATTTCGCCGGTTCGGATTTGTAGAGCCAGAACGCCATCGCCCCTCAAGCCTCCGGATTGTTGAAGACCCAGTTGTAGGCCTTGATCTCGACATTGGCGAAGAGACCCACCTTCGCATAGGGATCGGCCTCGGCGAGCGCCCTGGCCTCTTCGAGCGTATCGGCCTTGACGATCACGAGGCTCCCCGTCGGCTTGCCGTCGGCGCCGAGGAAAGGCCCCGCGATCTTCAGGATGCCCCGGGCATTGAGGTCGTTGAGATAGGCGACATGGTCGGGCCGCGTGTCGAGCCTGAGTTGCAGCGCGCCGGGCTTGTCCGTGCAGAGCAGTGCGAAGAGCATGGATCCTCCTGAAGACATCATTCGTGGGTGATCGGTCTGGACATCAGTTGTTCGAGGGCCGAGCGGACATCCAGCTTTCCGTCGACGATGGCCGCGACGGCCTCGGTGACCGGCATCTCGATGCCGAGTGCGCCCGCCACGCGGGCGGCGACGGATGCGGCAAAGGCGCCCTCGACCAGCTCGCTGCTTCCGGCCGCGGCCCGGCCGTCCTTGCCGAGCGCTATGCCGAAGCGCAGGTTGCGCGACTGGTGGCTCGTCGCGGTCAGCACGAGGTCACCCAATCCCGAAAGGCCGCGCACCGTGTCCGCCTCGCCGCCTCTCGCAACGATGAAGCGCGACATTTCCGCAAGCCCGCGCGAGATCAGCGCAGCGCGGGCCGAGTCGCCGAGACCGGCGCCTTCGACGATGCCGCAGGCGATCGCCAGCACGTTCTTGAGCGCCCCGCCAAGCTGAACGCCGGTGCGATCCGCCGAGGGATAGAGCCGGAACGTCCGCCCGGAAAGCGCCTCCGCAAGCTCCGTCGCGATCGCCGTATCGGGGGCGGCGATCACCATGGCAGTCGGCAGGCCGCTAGCGATATCGGCGGCAAAGCCCGGGCCGGAAAGCACCCCGATGCGGCGGCCCGGCAACTCCTCTTCGAGAACGTCGGTGAGGAGTTGGCCGGTCGATTGCTCCATGCCCTTGGCGCAGGTGACGACGATCGCCCTGGCGCCGATCGCGGGACCGTAGCTACGCGCCGCGTCCCGATGCGCTTGCGAAGGCATCGCGAAAAGGACGATGTCGGCGTCTTCGAGCGCGGCCGCCTGCGAAGAATAGACAAGGCCCGGGGGAAGCGGAATTCCCGGGAGAACCGCGTCATTCCGCCCGGTACGGCGACACTCCGCGGCCGCTTCTTCCCGGCGGGCAAGCAGAGTGACATTCGCCTTGTCCTTCGCTGCCGCGACGGCCGAAAGCGCCGTTCCGAAGGCGCCCGCCCCGACGACCACGATTTTTGGCGCGCTCTTCGATTTGCCGCTCATCTTCTGTCCATCATGCCTTGGCGCCGCGTCTGCCGGAGCCGATCAATGCCTTGGCTTCGGAATCGAGCGGCCAGCGCGAACGCGGAGCTGCATCGAGCCCGTCCGCCGGCAGGCCCGCCGCGAGGCGCTCCGCACCGGCCCACGCAATCATCGCCGCGTTGTCGGTGCAAAGCTGGAGCGGCGGCGCGATGAAGCGGAAGCCGTGCTCGTCGCAAAGCGATTGCAGTGTCCGGCGCAATGTCTGGTTCGCGGCAACCCCGCCGGCCACGACGAGAGCCGGTTGGTCGACGGAGGCGAAGTCCGCCCTGAACCGCTTCAAGCCGCGCCCGACCCGATCCCTGAGCGTGCGGGAAATGGCGCGCTGAAAAGAGGCACAGACGTCGGCGATATCCTGATCCGTCACCGGCCCCAGCGACTGTGCGGCCTGGCGGACGGCGGTCTTGAGGCCCGAAAACGAAAAGTCGAGCCTGGCGTCGCCGACGAGCGGCCGGGGAAAATCGAAGCGCTCCGCATTACCGGCTTGCGCCGCCCGCTCGACGGCCGGCCCGCCCGGATAGGGAAGACCGAGCAGCTTTGCGGTCTTGTCGAAGGCCTCGCCGAGCGCATCGTCGATCGTCGTGCCCCAGCGTTCGTATTCGCCGACGCCCTTGACGAGGATCAGCTGTGTATGGCCGCCCGAGACGAGCAGCATCAGATAGGGAAATGAAAGGCCGTCGGTCAGCCGCGCCGTCAGCGCGTGGCCTTCGAGATGATTGACCGCATAGAGCGGCTTGCCGGTCGCCCGCGCGATCGCCTTGCCGGTCATCAGCCCGACGATGAGCCCGCCGATCAGGCCGGGACCACTTGTCGCAGCGACCGCGTCGATGTCCCGGAGTGTCACGCCGGCGCGCAGGAGCGCTTCCTCGATCAGCGCGTCGAGCGCCTCGACATGGGCGCGCGCCGCGATCTCGGGAACGACGCCGCCATAGGCACTATGCTCTTCCAGCTGGCTCAGCACCACGTCGCCGAGAATCCGGCCGCGGCCCTCTTCGTCACGCAGCACGACCGAAGCGGCGGTTTCGTCGCAGCTTGTCTCAATGCCGAGGATGCGCAAAGGCGGGGACGTCACGTGCTATACTCAAAGATTGCGGTCGCAGTGAAAGGTGGCTACACGAAACTCAAACAGCGCCGTGCGCCTTCAGACGCACAAGGGACGCTGTAACGCTTTGAACTGCTGCATGGTTTTGTCCTAAACCGGTTCCGATTTAAGGAAGCATGCAGTAACAACGGATGGCGAAGGATGCAAACGAAACCTTTCCGCATCGGCACGCGCGGCAGCCCGCTGGCGATGGCCCAGACGCATGAAACGCGCGATCGGCTCGCCGCCGCACATGGTCTGCCGCCGGAAATGTTCGAGATCGTCATCCTTTCTACGAAGGGCGACCGGATCACCGACCGGTCGCTTGCGGAGATCGGCGGCAAGGGCCTGTTCACCGAAGAGCTTGAGCAGCAGCTTCTGTCGGGAGACCTCGACTTCGCCGTGCATTCGTCCAAGGACATGCCGACGAAGCTGCCTGAGGGGCTGTTCCTTTCCGCTTTCCTGCCGCGCGAGGACATCCGCGACGCCTTTGTCGGCCGCTCGGCCAAAAGGCTCGTCGATCTCCCGCAAGGCGCCACCGTCGGCTCGTCTTCGCTGCGCCGTCAGGCGCTGATCCGGCGGCTTCGGCCCGATATCGACGTGATCACCTATCGCGGACAGGTCGAGACACGCCTGCGCAAGCTTGCCGAAGGTCAGGTCGACGGCACGCTTCTGGCCTATGCCGGCCTAAGGCGGCTCGGCATGGAGCATGTGCCGACGGAGCTGCTTGATCCGGAAGAATTTCCGCCGGCGCCGGCCCAGGGCGCGATCTGCGTCGAGGCCCGCATCGGCGACGACCGTATCAACACGCTGCTTGCGGCAATCGACGATCCGCGCACACACGAGGCGGTTTCCTGCGAGCGCGGCTTCCTGGCGACACTCGACGGCTCATGCCGCACGCCGATCGCCGGCTACGCGCAATCGGACGGGACACATATCCGCTTTGCCGGCATGATCCTGACGCCCGACGGCACCACCTCCCACCAGATCGAAATCGACGGCAGAGCGGCAGACGCGGAAAGGCTTGGGCAGGAGGCCGGCGAGCGTATCCGCGCCAAGGCCGGACCGGGTTTCTTCTCGAGCTGGAGCTGATCCGATGCGCGTGCTCGTGACCCGGCCACGCCCGGCCGCCGAAAGGACGGCGGCAAGGCTCAGCGCCATGGGTCACGAAGCGGTCATCCTGCCGCTTATGCAGGCGCAGCATCTCGCCGGCGCGGCCCGGGCAGCATTGAGTGAGCCCCACCAGGCGATCGCCGTCAGCAGTGGGGAGGCGGTCCGCGTCCTCGGCGCGCTCGGACCGGCGCTTGAGCCACACCTTGCAACTCCGCTCTTTGCAGTCGGCGAAGCGACGGCGCGCGCTGCGGGCGATCTCGGATTTACCGATGTCCGCATCGGACCGGGAACCGGCGAAGGACTCGCCGAGACGGTGGCTGCCCTTCTCCCCCCCGGCGAAACGCTGGTCTATCTCGCCGGTTCACCGCGAACCGACGGTTTCGAACGGGCATTGCACCAACGGCGGATCGAGCACAGGACCGCCGAATGCTACCGGATGGCGCCGGTCCACTATCCTGCGGAGACGCTGCCCGGACTCCTCCGCGCGGGCCCCTTCGATGCGGTCATGCTCTATTCCCGCGAGAGCGCGCGGCGCCTGGACGCAGCATTGCGGGAGAGCGGGCTTGAACCCGCGGACCTCGCCTCGCGCTTTCTCTGCCTGAGCTGGCCGATAAGAGAGACCCTGCCGGACGGTCTACCCTGCGGGGTCGCGGCGGTGCCAGACGAGGAAAATCTCTTGCGGCTTCTTTGAGGCCAAATCAGCAAAGTCGGCGCCGGTTTTCCGCCTGCCTTCTTCACATTGCTCGGGTCATCTGGGGCATTTCCGTCAAAAAGCACGGTCTGGGGCTTTCCCTCGTCATCCTCGCTGACTAGGTTTGCGTTTAGATCGGATGAGGAAAGTGCGGAGCGTTCCTGCTGCAGATCCGCTCAGGCCTACACCGACAGGCAATGAAACGGTAAAGAGGTGACCATGGCATCGGAAAAGCCGCCGCGCCGCTCGAAACCCGGGAAAGAACCGCTGACGATCGATCTCGAGGCGGAGAAGACCGAACCTGCGGCGGCCGAGGCAGCGGCCGGCCCGGATGCGGCGAAGAGCAAGCCGGCGGATATTTCGACGAGCGAGGCGGCTGAAGCCGGCGAAGTAAGAACCGGCGAAGTCGAAAGCAACGAAGCCGGTATCGGCGAACCTCCTTTGCCGGCGGGCGATCCGAAAGAGGGAACTCCGCAAGAGGAAACAGAGATGGAGGAGGCACGCGCCGACGCGGCTGCGGCCGCCTTCGACGCGGAGCTTCCGCACGCGACCAACGGCGAACTGCCCGAGGCAAAGAGGAGACAGGCCACAGGCGCAGGTGCGCTTGCAGCCGGCATCCTCGGCGGTCTCATAGCGCTCGCCGGTGCCGGCGTGCTGCAATATGCCGGCTACGTTCCGGCGCCCGGACCGGAGCAGCCGGGCACCGAGCAGAACCTTGCGAGCGAGATCGAAGCGATCAAGGCGGAGCTTCAGGCACAGGCCCCGGCGGCGCCAGTGGACGTCGCCCCTTTGGAAAACCGCCTTGCGGCCCTGGAACAGGCGGCCCGAGAGCCCGGCGCAGCTGCGGCGGGCGCTCCCGAGATCAAGGCGCTCGAAGCCGAGGTCACCAATCTGACGAATGAAATGGCCGCCCTGAAGACCGAGCTTGCCGAGGCTCGCCAGGCGGCGGACGCCGCCAGGGCGGAACTTGCCGGCCGTATCGACCAGGCGGAGCAGAAGCTCAACGAGCCTGCGAACGATATCGAGATGGCGAAAGCCGTTGCCGTCACCGCACTGAAGACGGCGATCGATCGCGGCGGGCCGTTCCTCGCCGAACTCGACGCCTTGCGCAGCATCGCCCCCGAGGATCCGGCCGTCAAGGAACTGGCCGATGTCGCCGCGACAGGGGTCCCCACGCGGACGGAATTGAAGGAAAGTTTCCGGCCGGCGGCGGACGCGATGCTGGACGCGCTGCACCGGCCAGATCCCAATCAGGGCATTTTCGATCGCCTCGTCTCCAGCGCAATGTTGGGCATCCGCGTGCGGCCGGTCGGCAGCGTCGAAGGCGACACGCCGGAAGCGGTGATCGCCCGCATCGAAGACAAGCTCGATAACGGCGATCTCAAGGGCGCATCGCTCGAATGGGACAGCCTTCCCGAAGCCGCGAAATCCGCCGGCCAGGGGTTCAAGGAGAAGCTCGACCGGCGGCTTGGCGTCGAAACGGTGATCGATGCCGCCGTCGCCGGCACCATGACGCGCACGGGCAAGCAAGGTTAGCGGGAGAAAGAAGACTATATGATCCGGATACTGTTCTTCGTACTGCTCGTCCTTTGCCTGGCTCTCGGCTTTGCCTGGCTCGCGGATCGTCCGGGGGAATTGTCGCTGATCTGGCAGGGCCAACTCATCGAGATGAGCCTGATGCGCGCCGCCTCGATCCTGATCTCGCTCTTCGCTGCCGTTCTGATCGTCGTCTGGCTGCTTCGCACGATCTGGTTGTCGCCGCACACCGTCACGCGTTACTTTCGCTCCCGCAAGCGCGACCGCGGCTATCAGGCATTGTCGACCGGCCTGATCGCGGCCGGCGCCGGCGACGCCAATCTCGCCCGCAAGATGGCCGCGCGCACGCGAAACCTCATCAGCTCGGATCAGGAGCCGCTCATCCATCTGCTCGAAGCGCAGACGGCGCTGATCGAAGGCAAATACGACGACGCACGCAAAAAATTCGAGGCGATGGCGGACGACCCTGAGACGCGCGAACTCGGCCTGCGCGGGCTGTATCTCGAAGCCAAGCGGCTCGGCGCCAACGAGGCTGCGCGCCAATATGCCGAGCGCGCCTCCGAGAAAGCGCCGCACTTGCCGTGGGCTACCCTGGCAACGCTCGACCATCGCAGCCAGGCGCGCCAGTGGGACGAGGCAATCCGCCTGCTCGACCAGAGCCGCGCCGCCCATGTGCTCGAAAAGAACGAAGCGGACCGGAAAAAGGCCGTTCTTCTGACCGCACGGGCAATGGAAAGATTGGATGCAGACCCGAAATCCGCCCGGGACGACGCGCAGGCGGCGCTGAAGCTCGACGACCGCCTCGTGCCGGCGGCGCTCGTTGCCGCCAAGGCGCTCTTTCGCGAGGAAAATCTGCGCAAGGGTGCTTCGATCCTCGAGAGGATGTGGAAATTGGATCCGCATCCCGATATCGCGCGTCTCTATGTGCGGGCGCGCGGCGGGGACTCCGCCCTCGACCGGCTGAAGCGGGCGAAGAAGCTTGAATCGCTCCGCAGCAACAATGCCGTCGCACTGGCGACCGTTGCCGAGGCGGCGCTCGACGCGCGCGAACTTGCTCTTGCGCGCACAAAGGCAGAGGCCGCCGCCCGCCTCGAGCCGAGGGAGAGCATTTTTCTGCTGCTCGCGGACATCGAGGAGGCAGACACCGGCGACGAGGGCCGCATCCGTCACTGGATGGCACAGGCGCTGAAGAGCCCGCGCGATCCGGCCTGGACCGCCGACGGCGTCACCTCACCGGTCTGGCTGCCGGTCTCCCCGGTCAGCGGCCGCCTCGACGCCTTCGAGTGGAAAGCTCCGCCGTCGCAGATCGCGGCGGCAACGGAGGACGGGCATCTGAACCCCGACCAGGCAATTCGCAGCCTCCCGCCAGTCGCGACCGTGCCCCGCCCGGTCGAGGAACCGGCTCCTGAACGGACGGTCGAGGCTGCCCCGACAGCCGAGCGCGATCAAACCGAGCGAGAACGGGTTGAGCGAGAACGGGCCGGGCCGGAGAAGGCGATCAGCGTTCCCGACCGGAAGGAACCGGCCGCATCGCCCGCAAAGGGCAAGGATGCCGAGGAGGCACCGGATCCCTTTTTCGGCCGCCCCCCGGACGATCCGGGCGTGCGCGAGCCGGCGGCGGCGGAACGGACCACCACCAACTTCCGTCTTTTCTGAACCCAGACATCTCCATAGGCTGCAGGCGATAGTGCATGTTTGAACGTTTTCGCGCATTTCTGGAAGGAATGACGGGCTCAGCGCGGATTGAAGCGGGGGACCCGCGCGTGGCGGTGATCGGCCTCTGCTTCCAGGTCATGGAAGCGGACGGCGCGGTCCGCAGCTCCGAGCGCCGCAAGATGCGCAAGCTCATCAAGGAGCATTACAAGCTCGACGATGCCGCTCTCAATGCCCTGATCGCGGCCGGCGAGAGCGCCGAAAGCGAAGCGATCGACTTCTACCAGTTCACGTCGGACATAAAGCGGCACCTGCCCGAGGAGCAACGCATCGAGCTCGTCGGCATGCTGTGGGAAATCGTTTACGCCGACGGTGCGCGCAGCGAAATGGAAGACCACGTGATCTGGCGGATTGCCGACCTCCTCGGCGTTTCGGGGCGTGACCGGGTCTTGAAACGCCAGGAAGCAGCCGCCAAGATCGACATGGTGGAGGAGAACGAGGCGCAACAGGAAAGTTGACGATGCCGCCAGAGGCCCCAGACACCAAGAGAGACGCCAAAAGACCCATCCTCATCGTGCTCCATCAGGAGCGCTCGAGCGCCGGCCGCGTCGGCCACATTCTCGAGCGGAAGGGCTTTTCGCTCGACATCCGCCGCCCCGCGCTCGGCGACGAGCTGCCGCCGACGCTGGAAGCGCATTCGGGGACGATCATTTTCGGCGGACCGATGAGTGCCAATGACGAGGAGGAGTTCGTCCGGCGCGAAATCGACTGGCTGTCCGTGCCGCTTCTGGAAAACAAGCCCTATCTCGGAATCTGTCTCGGGGCGCAGATGCTGGCCCGAAATCTCGGCGGCAGGGTCGAAGCCCATCACGAAGGCATGACCGAGATCGGCTGGTATCCCTTGAGAGCCACGCAGGCCGGCAAGGCGCTGATGGACTGGCCCGCGATGGTCTATCACTTCCACCGCGAAGGCTTCGACCTGCCGAAGGGCGCCGAATTGCTGGCAACCGGCGACACCTACCCGAACCAGGCCTTCCGCTACGGCGAGAACGCCTGGGGCATCCAGTTCCACGGCGAGCTGACGCGGGCGATGATGCATCGCTGGGTGGTGCACGGTGCCCATCGCTTCGAGCTCCCCGGTGCCCAACTGGGCAAAGCGCATCTGGAGGGCCGCATGCTCCACGACCATCCCTTGCGGACATGGATGGAGAATTTCCTGGAGCTGATTTTCATGAATGGTGAATGCGGGGAGGAATTCCGGAAGAGCTTGCAGTCGTGAGTTGCGAATGCCCCTCACCCTAACCCTCTCCCCGCAAGCGGGGCGAGGGGACGAGTTTGCCGCTTCCTTCTTCAACATCCCGCGATTCGGGGCGAGCGGGCGCGTCTTGTCCCTTCTCCCCGCCTGCGGGGAGAAGGTCGCGGCAGCGGGATGAGGGGCGGCCTCCAGTTCAGATGCTCACCCCCTCCGCTGCGCCTCCGGCACATCCAGCGTATCGATCCTGCGCAATTGCGGAAAGCCGAGTGCCCAGAGGAGCGACACGAGAAGCGTGCCTGCGCCGCCGAAGACGACCGCGAAAACCGTGCCGAAGCCGGACGCCATCATGCCGGCGCGGAACTCGCCGAGTTCGTTGGAAGCACCGACGAATACCATGTTGACGGCGTTTACGCGGCCGCGCAGCTCATCCGGGGTCCAGAGCGTGATGAGTATCTCGCGCACATAGACCGAGATCATGTCGGAAGCGCCCATGACGACGAGCGCGGCGATCGAGATCCATGGCGTCGCCGACAGGCCGAAAACGACCGTTGCCAGGCCGAAGAGGGCAACGCCGACGAACATGTAGAGACCGGCTCGATTGCGGATCGGATGGGCGGCCAGCCACACCGCCATTCCGACCGCGCCGACACCGGGCGCGGCCCGCAGGAGGCCGAGGCCCCACGGCCCGAGCGTCAGGACGTCCCGCGCGAAGACCGGCATGAGCGCGACGGCGCCGCCGAGCAGCACGGCGAAGAGATCGAGCGAGATCGCCCCCAGCACGATCTTCTCGGCCTTGATGTAGCGGAACCCTGCGGTGATCGTCTGCCAGTTTGCGGCCGACGGCGGCGAGCGCCTTGCGGGCTTCGGCACGGCGAAGACCATCAGGGCGCCGGCAGCGAAGAAGCCGAGGCTGACCGCATAAGGCACGGTCGGGCCGAATCCGTAGAGAAGCCCGCCAGCCACCGGGCCGACGATCATCGCCGTCTGCCACGAGGTCGAATTCCAGGCAATCGCATTGGGCAGATCTTCCGCAGGCACCAGATTGGGCGCCAGCGACTGTGAAGCGGGGCCCAGGAAAGCCCGCTCTATGCCGAACACGACAAGGATCGCGTAAACCGGCCAGGGTGAAAACAGTCCCGTCACCGTCAAAAGGAGAAGTGCTGCGCCGCAGAGCGTGCTGACCAGCATGCAGATGCCCATGATCGCCCGGCGATTGTAGCGGTCCGCCACGCTGCCCGTCACGAGAATGAGAACGAGGGAGGGCAGGAATTGGAAGAGGCCGATGAGACCGAGCGAGAAAGGATCGCGCGTCAGATCGTAGATCTGCCAGCCGACGGCCACGGACATGATCTGGACGGCGAAATAGGCGAGCAGGCGGGAGAAGAAATAGCGCCGGTAGCCGACGTGCCTGAAGGCGGCGAAACGGTGCGCGGCATGGACGGCCGACATGCTGGAATGCTCCTGCTGCAGGCTCCTGATACCGTCGCCGACCGAGCAGCGGGAGCGTGCAGAAATTGAAATCCTGCAGCGATCCTTGCGCATCGGAAAAACCGCGGAGCACTGCAGGGAAGGGAAGAAAGGCGCGCTCCGTGCCATTAAACATGATCACGCGAGGCAGGCCGGCGTACTTGCTCGTTTAGTTCCTAATGTCTACATGTCTGTCAACAACGAATTGGAGACCGGCATGCTTGCTGTCATCGGCACTTTGAATTTCATCATCAACATTGCGTGGTTCCTGATCATCGCCTCGGCCATCTTCTCCTGGCTCTATGCGTTCAACGTGATCAACGTGAACAATCAGGCGATCAACATGATCGGCCGCTCACTCTATCAGTTGACCGAGCCGCTCTACCGGCCGATCCGGCGCGTGCTGCCCGACATGGGCGGCGTCGACCTTTCGCCGCTCGTCGTGCTGGTGATCCTCTATTTCATCCAGCTCTTCCTGAACACCACCATCGCTCCGGCGCTGCTGCGTTAGAGCGGGAATGAGGAAAAGTGTGTGCGGTTTCGCCCGTGCAGGCCGACTCCACCTAAAATCATCGTGATCTAGACTAAAGCGCAAAAAACCTCCGGATCGAGGCCGAGCCGGAGGTTTTCATGTCTCAGTAAAACAGCGAAACGATTATTTCTTCGTCTTGGCGCGCTCGACCGCTTCCCGGATCAGCTGCTTGGCCATGCTGGCATCCTTCCAGCCGAAGATCTTCACCCACTTGCCGGGCTCCAGATCCTTGTAGTGCTCGAAGAAGTGCTCGATCTGCTTGAGGGTGATTTCCGGCAGGTCGGTGTAATCGTGCACCTTGTCGTAGCGCTTGGTCAGATGGGCGGAGGGGACCGCGATGATCTTTTCGTCCTGACCGGAATTGTCTTCCATCATCATCACGCCGATCGGGCGGACATTGATGACGCAGCCCGGAACCAGCGGACGGGTATTGCAGATCAGCACGTCGATCGGATCGCCGTCGTCGGAAAGCGTGTGCGGCACGAAGCCGTAATTGCCCGGATAGGTCATCGGCGTGTAGAGGAAGCGATCGACCACCAGCGTGCCGGCCTCCTTGTCCATTTCGTACTTGATCGGATGCCCGCCGACCGGGACTTCCACGATTACATTGACATCTTCCGGTGGATTCTTTCCGATGGAAATCGCGTCGATCCGCATGAGCACCTCCAGGGGTCGTTTGAAAAGTCGTCCCGTCGGATAAAGGGAAACATGCCGCGATGCAACATGACTTTGGTTCCGGGCGGGCGGATTTGCTGTAGGCACGCCGCGCGGCTAAAAAGGGGCAGGGCTGATATTTATCTTCGCAGGAGAGACAATGCGCCCGAAACTTCGCTATTTTCTTTCCGCCGCCCTGATCTCGGCGCCTGCACTTGCCAATGACAGCGCCTACACAGACGCCAGCCGCGACAAGTGCCGGCTCCTGCCCGAGTGGGAAGGCGCCTCGTCGCAGATGCTTTGTCCCGGCATATGCGACTATCCCGTCCATTTCATCGAGAGCGATATGCGCCAGAGCTTCTTCTTCGGCCATGCCAGGCAAAGCTATCTGGAGAACGGCTTCGAGAGTTTCGGTCCCTTCAACCATGCCGAAACGACCGTCGAATGGCGCCTCGACGCCAACGGGAAGCCGGTCGCCGCCATCCTGCGCTGGATCATCGAGAACCCGGACCCCCAGACGGACAGGAGCACCAAGGCGTTCGAGGGACAGGTTCTGGTGATCTCGAAGGTCGCGCAGAAGGAGGACGGCGACGGCTGCGTCATCGGCTATGTCGACGCGCTCGCCAATGCCGATGCGAACACGCTGGCGCGCAGGATAGCCGACGAAAGAGCCGCAAGCTTCCGCTGCGGCACGGACCAGGCATCCTATCACGGAAATCGCGGCGAGAAGGCGGGCGAACCCATGCACTTCCTGCCGAAATGAGGCTCTGCGAGACGCCCGGACCGATGACAGCGCCTTGCGGCACTCCTCAACTCCAGACGAAGCCGACCTTCTTCAGGTGCTTCTCGCCGAAATCCTCCATGCCTTCGGCAATGTCGCGACCGCCCGCCGAATGGAAGAAATTATAGGCATTCGCACTGTCTTCCAGGCACCAGACGACGAGCCCTTCGCAGCCGAGCGATTTCAGAAGGCTCTTTGCTTCGCCAAAGAGGACACGCCCGAGGCCGATGCCCTGATATTCGGGCCTCAGATATATCTCGTAGATTTCGCCTTCCTGCGGCAGCGCCCGCGCCCGGCTCAGGCCCAGCGTCGCATAGCCGGCTATCGTGCCGGCGACGTCGACGACGAGAAGGGTCGCCGGTCCGCGCGTGGCCTTGCGCCACCAGGTCTCGTCGCGGCGATTGACCATTCGGACAAGGGGGCGGTGCGGAATGATACCGCCATAGGCCTGCAACCAGGAAACGCGATGCACGTCGGCGATTGCCGCCGCCTCATGCGGCTCCCCAGGCCGAACCTCGATCGAAACAGTCTTCATGACTTGCGACTCTAATCACACGACGCGGCGGACAGGAATCCCGCCGGGCTGTCGCGCGGCGTTAACCCACAGGCAACTTTAACGGCACCTGCCCCAAGGTTAACGCCTTTTTAACTTTATCCGCAAGCCGCCCGCGAAAGGCACACACAGCAAAAACCCCGGATCGCTCCGGGGGTTTGTAGATCGACGAAATCAGAAGGTTGGACTTGCCCCTCTCCTCGGCTTTAACCCGAGGACTGGCCCGCTCGCGGGGAGAGCGGACGGAGGCGGCGCGGCATACCCCTTCTCCCCGCATGCGGGGAGAAGGTCGCGGCAGCGGGATGAGGGGCTCGCTTTTAGCCCCTTAAGCAGCGCCGGCCGTCCGCGACTTCTCGAAGCGCTTGCGCTCGTTCGGATCGAGATACATCTTGCGAAGCCGGATCGACTTCGGCGTGACCTCGACCAGTTCGTCGTCCTGGATCCATGACAGCGCCCGGTCGAGCGTCATGCGGATCGGCGGCGTCAGCTTTACCGCCTCGTCCTTGCCGGACGCGCGCATGTTGGTGAGCTTCTTACCCTTGAGGACGTTGACTTCCAGATCGTTGTCGCGCGTGTGGATACCGATGATCATGCCCGCATAGACCTTTTCGCCGGCGTCGATGATCATCGGGCCGCGATCTTCGAGGTTGAACATCGCATAGGCCACGGATTCGCCGGCGTCGTTCGAGAGCAGAACACCGTTCACGCGGCCGCCGATCTCACCCTTATAGGGCTGGTAGTCGTGGAACAGGCGGTTCATGATCGCCGTGCCGCGCGTATCGGTCAGAAGCTCCGACTGATAGCCGATGAGACCGCGGGTGGGCGCGAAGAACACCAGCCGGACGCGGTTGCCGCCGGAGGGACGAAGCTCGGCCATTTCGGCCTTGCGTTCGGACATTTTCTGGACGACGACGCCCGAATGCTCCTCGTCGACGTCGATGACGACCTCTTCGATCGGCTCCAGGAGCTGTCCGTTCTCATCCTTGTGCATGACCACGCGCGGACGCGAGACGGCGAGCTCGAAGCCTTCGCGGCGCATCGTTTCGATCAGAACCGCGAGCTGCAGTTCGCCGCGGCCCGACACGTAGAACGAGTCCTTCTCGGAGGATTCCTCGATCTTCAATGCGACGTTGCCCTCGGCTTCCTTGAACAGACGGTCGCGGATGACGCGCGAAGTGACCTTGTCGCCTTCGGTGCCGGCGAGCGGAGAATCGTTGACGAGGAAGGACATGGTGACGGTCGGCGGATCGATCGGCTGCGCCTTCAGCGGCTCGTTGATGGCCGGATCACAGAACGTGTCGGCGACGGTGCCCTTGGAGAGGCCGGCGATCGCCACGATGTCGCCCGCATGGGCTTCCTCGATCGGCTGACGCTCGATGCCGCGGAATGCAAGAATCTTGGAGATGCGCCCGGACTCGAGCACCTTGCCGTCCTGCCCGAGGACCTTGACCGCCTGGTTCGGCTTGATCGAACCGGAATGAATGCGCCCGGTGATGATGCGGCCGAGGAAGGGATTGGCTTCGAGAATGGTGCCGATCATCCGGAACGGGCCTTCGCCGACGCTCGGCTCCGGAACGTGATCGAGAACGAGATCGAGGAGCGGTGCCAGGCCCTGATCCTGCGGACCTTCCGGCGCGACGTTCATCCAGCCGTTACGGCCGGAACCGTAGAGAATCGGGAAGTCGAGCTGCTCATCGGTCGCATCGAGCGCCGCGAAGAGATCGAATACCTCGTTGATGACTTCCTCGTGACGGGCATCGGGCCGGTCGATCTTATTGATCGCCACGATCGGCCGAAGACCGACCTTGAGCGCCTTGCCGACGACGAATTTCGTCTGCGGCATCGGGCCTTCGGCGGCGTCGACCAGCACGATGGCGCCGTCCACCATCGACAGAATGCGCTCGACTTCACCGCCGAAATCGGCGTGGCCGGGGGTGTCGACGATATTGATGCGGGTACCCTTCCACTCGACCGAAGTCGCCTTGGCGAGGATGGTGATGCCGCGTTCCTTTTCCAGTTCGTTGGAATCCATCATGCGCTCGGCGACGCGCTGGTTTTCGCGGAAGGAGCCCGACTGCTTCAGAAGTTCGTCGACGAGCGTGGTTTTCCCATGGTCGACGTGCGCGATGATCGCGATGTTACGAATGCTCATTTTTTGTCTCGGAAAGTTCGTGGGCACGCGCGACGAGGCAGGTACCGCTTTTCAGTTGCCGCGCTCATACAGGTTTTTTCCCGGAAGCGAAAGGGGGCCGGCGCGCAGGGCTGACCTGCGTGAGGCGCCGCCGGCTCAAGCGGAAACCGCCGGATCGAGGGTTACCCGCCAGAGTTCCTGATCCTGCCGGTCCATCAGCCGCACCGTCATCTGCCGCGTCTGGCCGCTGATATCGACGATGCCGAAGAATTGAAGGCCCGCCGACGGCGGCAGGTTGCTGTCGATTCCTCCGCCGGACGCCTTCATGAAGCGAACCTCGGGGCCGAAGGTCATGTCGAGCTCCTTCGGGCCGTAGGTGCCGGAATGAAGCGGCCCGGAGACGAACTCCCAGAACGGCGAGAAGTCCTTGAAGGCAGCCCGCGAGGGATCGTAGTGATGCGCCGCCGTGTAATGCACGTCCGCCGTCAGCCAGACGAGGTTCTCGATCGCATTGTCGCGGACGAAGCGCAGGAGGTCCGCAAATTCGCTCTCGCGCCCCTTCGGCGCGCCATGGTCGCCGTCGGCAATGGCATCCGATCCGCGCCTTGCCGAATAGTCGTCCCAAACGATGAGGCCGATCGGCATGTCGCAGGCGATCACCTTCCAGGTGGCGCTGGACGCCGCAAGCTCGCGCTTCAGCCAGTCCGCCTGCCGCCAGCCGAAGAGGCCGCCCCCCCCCTCTTCCTGGTTGGGGCCGCGATAGGAGCGCAGATCCACGAAGAAGACGTCGAGCAGCGGACCATAGGCGATCTTGCGGAAAATGCGGCCGGGCTCCGTCGGCAGCGTGCGGATCGCCGTCATCTCGTGAAACGCGCGGGCCGCGCGGGCGGCATAGACGGCGACATCCTTCTCCGGATAGCGCGGGTCGTCGCTGAGATCGGTCGAGGCCGACCAGTTGTTCAGGACCTCGTGGTCGTCCCACTGATAGAAGGTGGGACATTCGGCATGGAGCCTCCGCACATGCTCGTCGAGCAGGTTGTATTTCCACTGGCCGCGATATTCCTCGAGCGTCCGCGCGACGTCTCGCTTCTCGGGCGTGACGATCCGGTTCTTCCACATGCCGCCGTCGCGCAGCTTGATCTCGTCGGGGATAGGATTGTCGGCATAGATCGTGTCGCCGGAATGGATGAAGAAATCCGGCTCGTGCAGCCGCATGGTCGAATAGGTCTTCATGCCGACCTCGTCGATGCCCCAGCCCTGCCCCGCCGTGTCGCCGGACCAGACGAAGCGCACGGAGCGGCGGCGCAAGGGAGCCGTCCGGAAGCGCCCGACGACCGGTTCGGAGACGCGATTGGCGTCGTAGAGATCGGTCGCGATGAAGCGATAGAAGATGTCCTGGTCCGGCAGCAGATTGTGGAGCCGGCACTTGACGGCGCAGTCGGTCAGCGGCGTCGCATCGATATCGGCAAGCCTCACGGCATTCGAAAAGCTTTCCGTGGTCGAATATTCGACGGAAACGCGCGCCGGCCGATCGACCCGCGTCCAGATCATCCCCGAGCCCGTATCGACGTCGCCGGACTGTACCCCATGGGCGAATTCCGGCCGCCCGTAGCCGCGCGCATAGAACGGCGTGGCGAGACCGGAAGAAGCGACAAGACCTGCGGCGCCGGCGGAGAAGAGGAAAGAACGCCTGGTGAGGGTGTTTCGAAGAGCGGCCAATCCCTGCCTCCGGTTCCGTTTCGCGAATCGTCGGTTCTCGCGAGCGGACCATTGGCGAGCCAGATGTCAGCGGCTTTACAGGCGGATGAAACTATTCGGACGGTTTGGCGACAGTTCTGTGAAGGGGGCTGCCTGCAGGCGGATAAGGGGCAATCCCTAATGCAGGAAACCGTAGTGATGGCGTATGTGCCGATTGAAATAGTTGCCGGCGGAATCCGCATGCAGCAGTTCCTCGTAAACCTCTTCCGGAACGTCGAGGTAATGATAGGGCCTGCGGTTGCCGAGGAACCAGACGCTCAACGTCCGGCGCGGCACATCGTATCTGACCTCATGGATCGCGGAGGAGTCGAGGATTGCGGAGGATCGTAGAATTCGCATCGGCGTCTTCCCGATTGCTTGTCGCTATCGCCCCTATTGTACATCAATCGTGCGATCCTTTAAATATTGGAACGCTTCCAAGGACTTCCTTCCGGACTTGGCCCGCAATTCACGAGGTCCTTCCTTGCCCCCGTCAGATGCGCCCTCCCGCGACCGCCTCGAAACCGTTCTCGCCCGCCTCGACGGGCGGCGGAACGATGAACGCGTTTATGTGAAGCTCTATCCCGAGACAGCCCGCGCGGAAGCGGACGCTGCCGACGGGAGGCGGCGCGAGGGCAAGAGCCTCGGGCCCCTCGACGGGCGGATCGTCTCCATCAAGGACCTCTTTGACATCGCGGGCGAGCCGACGCTTGCGGGCTCCATCATCCGCCGCGCGGCGCCTCCGGCAACAGCGGACGCGGCGATCGTCCGGCGCCTTCGCGCGGCCGGCGCCGTCATCATCGGCAAGTCTCACATGACGGAATTCGCCTTTACCGCCGTCGGCCTCAATCCGCATTACCCGGTGCCCGGCAACGCTATCGACCCGAGCCTCATTCCCGGCGGTTCCTCCTCCGGCGCCGCCGTCTCGGCGGCGGAGGGCACGAGCGAGATCGCCATCGGCTCCGACAGCGGCGGCTCGGTGCGCATTCCGGCCGCCCTGCAGGGCCTCGTCGGCTTCAAGCCCACCGCCCGCCGCATATCTCTGGAAGGCGCCTTTCCCCTGTCCCCCAGCCTCGATTCGATCGGCCCGCTTGCGCGCACGGTCGCCGGTTGCGCGGCCGCCGACGCGGTCATGGCCGGCGATACGCCGAGACCGCTCGAGCGCATGCCGCTCGCCGGCCTGAAACTCGGCATCCCCGAAGGCGCTCTTCTCGAAGGGCTTGCGCCGGAAATTGCGGCGGCTTTCGAAAGAAGCCTGCAAGCGTTCTCCCGCGCGGGTGCGAAACTCGCCGCATGCGGGATCGACGATCTCCTCGCCCGCTTCGCCGAGGCAACCGCGATCGGTTCGCTTGCTGGCCTCGAGGCAAGCCGTGTGCACGCGGACTGGCTCCTGGACGACAATGCGCCGGTCGACATCCGCGTAAGATCCACATTGCGCCGCCGGCTCACGGTCCCCGACGCCGCGATCGAGGACCTGCTGCGGACGCGGCAAGAGCTCATGCGCGCCATGGACGAGCGGCTGGCACCCTTCGATCTCACGCTGCTGCCGACCACACCCATCCCCGCCGTCAGCATCGCCTCGGTCGAGGAGGACAGGGCCGAATACCGCCGCGTGGAGGACCTGCTGCTGCGCAACACCCAGGTCGCCAACCAGTTCGACCTGACCGCAATAAGCCTGCCGATGGCAGGCACGAGCCGGCCGGCGGGGCTGATGCTGATGGGCCGGCACGGCGCGGACGCGATGCTGCTTGGCGCTGCGGCCGCAATGGAGGATCTGCTGAAGAACGGGTGAACGGCTTCGCGTTCCCTCGCGCGGGATGGCCGTTCGAGGGACAGGCTTTACCGGCAATACCTCAATGCATCGACCGGCTCGACCATTCCTCTTTGAGAATCCGGAACGCGTCTTCGAGCGCAGCGACCAGCACGTCGGTCAGCTCGCCGCCGTCATTGTTCATGAGGTACAGGGCCACGGTCGCATCCTGCGGGTCGCTGTAGCGCTCAAAATCGTCAGACATCGAATCGTCCTTCCTTCGCCGCATTCATTACGGCTGTCGGGCGACGTTAGAAAGGCTGACTTGTGCAGAACTGGAGCTAGACCGGCTTTCAAACGAAGGGCAGCGGACACCGGATATTTCGCTCGCCCCCATTCTCCCGGCGCGCTGGAGCGCTTCCAGGAAAGTGTGTAACGGTTTTCCGTCCGAAACTGCGTTGGATCCGTTAGAGCATTTCAGTGTTTCTATGAAACGTTGAAATGCTCTAGACCGCCCGGGAGAGTCACAAGCGGAGCCAAGATGGCGAAGAAAACCAAAGGCGACGACGCCCCCGACCTGCACCGCCTCAAGGCCGAATTTCCGGAAATCCACGCCGCCCTCGCCGCCGGCAAGATCCCGTCGCTGCGCCAGGCGCTGGTCCTCGCCGGCCTGAAGCCGGAGCGCAGCCGGCTGGAGAAGCTCAAGAACTCCTGGGCGAAGGCAAGCGACGCCGAACGCGAAAGCTTCCTCGCCTGGCTCAAAACCAAAAGCACGCTGCCCGCGCCCGCCGCCGCGCCGCCCGATGCCGGCCCGCAGCCCGCCGAAACTCCGATCGCCAACGGCCGCTACCTGCTTCCCTCGGCAATCGCCGAGATCAGAACGATAATGGCCCGGCGCGGGCTGAAACCTGACGACGTGATGGCCGAACTGGGCTTCCCACCCGACGGCCGCCCGCTTGCCCGGGCGCTGACGCGCAACGCCAGCTTGAGGCTGTCGGTGATCGCGGGGTTGGAGGCGTGGCTCAGGAGGAATGCGGGGGAGTGATGCGGGAGGGGATGCATAAGGACGCTTCGACCTGTGTCCTCATAGGCTAAACCTTATAGGATCGAGTTGAGATCCGCCTCCCTGCCCTGAGGATCGATTTTCCGGCAATGGAAGCGACGGGCCTGTGTCTGTGGCCTCTTCTCACGCAATCGCCACATCCCGCTGTCGCGCCGCTGCGCGCAACCTCTCATGCACGCCGCGCGTCGCCGGCGCTATCATATAGCCACTCTCCAGGTCACCGATCATCACCGATTGGTCACGCGGAGCGGCAAGCCAATGCAGCCCGATCAGGCTGCAGATCAATGCGTCGACCTTGTCCTGGTCAGCCTTCCTCGGCGCCTCGGAGCTTGCCGCTATCAAGCACCATTCGTCGAGGTGCCGCAGCGAGTTCAGCATGCCGAACCGCCTGACCGCTTCTGCGACTGCCTGCCAGTCGCTGATCTTGAAGCGCTTCCGGTTGGCAGGATTGTACTTCGGGGCTGCAAGCCTCGAACAGAAGGTTCCCTCGATAGCAGCCAGTGCCAGAGCCGGAAAAACCTCGATCAGGAAGAGGCCGCTGGATGCTGCTCGTGCGAGTTCCGGCTCTTCGGTCGCTGCCAAGGTCTGCTTGAACCGCCAGATCGGTGCGCCGTCATCGAACATACCCTTCTTCGACCGGCTTGCAGGCTGAACGCCGCCTCCAATCCAGGAGATCAGCGATCCGGCTACCCTGTCGACGGGACGCGAGCCGGTGAGGTTCGGGACGATCGTTGGCTGATCCAGTGCCACAAGGCACTTCTGGGCCTCCTTGCGCTCGCGCTCGATGACATCCAGAGCCTCCGCAAACGAGGCAAGCCGGGGTGCGAGATACAAATGAGCGCCGTCTCCATCCAGACGAATGACGCAGATCGCTCCGGGAGCTTTCGGGTTGTCAGTCCAGGCCGAGTCGAAGCCGACGATGGAAGTAAAACCGGTGTGCAAGCTCATCCCGCCTCATAAGCTCGGGCGTGCCGGAGTGTAACTAAGTGAGTGAAAGACCATCGGACGTCCAGGCCGCTCTCTTGGGAAGCAAAGCACTTGTAACCAGAGAATTTATGGCGGAGAGGGGG
>Ga0209281_1000838_pt1 | contig 27470 bp, 28 predicted proteins | sample MedtruBG_FD_187514 | JGI IMG/M metagenome (GOLD analysis project Ga0209281, IMG submission 187514) | Root nodule microbial communities of legume samples collected from California, USA - Medicago truncatula BG (SPAdes) (version 2) | ecosystem: Host-associated > Plants > Roots > Nodule | place... | reverse complement strand
TCTGCTGCCATCGCAGGGGTGCGCATACCTGCGCAAACACAAATTGCAAGTACAGACCATTTTGCCACAAAGGTCTTTGTGCACTTTTTATTAATGCATGTATTAACCATTACCTTAGTACCCGCTAGAGGATTAAATCAATCAGAAATACTCAACCCGATAGCGGAGAATGGCCTGGTAATCACCCACCATTAATTCTCGCATTGTGGTCTTTAACTTAATCTGGTAATCGAGGCGAATCTCATCTGCCGTAAGTTTTTGATAAGGGACGGTTTCACCTGGACGGATAATTTTACCGTTACTGTCTGTCAGTTCTAATGCAACGCCGGAAGCAACGCCGCTTACTTTAAATAACCCATCGCTCTTATCGCCATCAAACGTGATACGAATGAACTGCCAGGGTAAAGGATTGTCAGCATCTGCCAGTGAACAATTGGTCAGTGAAATAGAAAAAGGATGGGGTTCACCTTCACTTACCCGAACCATATGCCCGCGCGTCTCAGAGCCCATTTCAACGGTCTGGTAACCATTACCCGTATCAATGTCGCATGCGCTGGAAAGAATCGTTCCTTCCATATTTACTCGACCGGTAAGGCCAAGATCAAATTCACTTCCTGGGGTAGCGCTCTGCCTTGAGGCCTGCGCCAGACATGCAACCGCCATCAGCGAAAGGGCTGTCGTACAGCGCATGAAAGAATTCATAAGTCATCCCTGCGATTCGAAAAAGTCATACGCCCACTGTCGTGAGCGTATGTTTCAGTAGGAAAGTGCAATTACTCGTAAGCGAGAGTAAAGTCAGCTACTGCGGTGAAATCACCTGGGGTTACAGTCGCAGAAGCGCCATCGCCTTTCAGGTATGCAGAGAACAGCAGGGTGTTATTACCGTCCTGCAGCGCACGTGCAGCGGACGCCTCACCCATTTTGATCTGAGCGCCGTCACCGTTGGTCAGGATGATGCTCGCGCCTTTCGCGGTACCGGTGATACCCAGTGAGCCATCCGTTGCACCTTCAGCACCCGTGAAGGTGGTTTTAACGGATTTCAGCGTGGTGGTATCACAGCCTTCCAGTTTGATTTCAAAATTACGCGGCACGGAAGTACCGGAATTGCTGTTGGCTTGTAAAGCAACGTTAGAAATCTGACCCAGGTTCACGGTCTGATCAATGCTGTCTGGGTTGATGGAGCATGGCGCATCAATGATAGAACCGGTGAAAGTCACTTTACCGTGACCCTGGTCCTTCGCATTCGCTGCGCCAGCAACCAACATCATTCCCATAACAGAAGCTAAAGCCGCTTTTTTGAAGTTCATTTTTAAATCCTATTAAATAGTAAACTATTGGGGGTGTATAAATTATTAATTAAAAAATACTCCTATCTTTCATTAATAATCTATGAATCCTTTCTCATCATGACAGCATCAATAACACAAAAGACATCAGCAAATAAATCCGCCAGACCGATGGAAGCATTTTTAAAGCGAATCAAAAACAACAAATAAACACATATTCACGCCGTAAAAATAATAACGACAAATATATATCTTATTGAATATTATTTAATTCATGAGGCGTATTTTACGGATTCATTCACTTTCTAAAAGAGTTTAACAGTCCATTTTGAGACTCATCTCGACATCCATCGATAAAATCCATTTTTGGATTTTTTACGTCGGAAAAATATCAAAAAAAAACCACGCCGAAGCGTGGTCTTGTGAGGCGATTCTCAGTACTGGTCTCTGTCTAGCCAGTTACCGGTTTCAATCCGTTTCAATCCATCGACAGGACGCTGGTACACGTACATCCATGCACTCCCATACGGAGTCTGGACCAACTGACGTGCATATTCACCGCCCCTGGTGCGCAAGGCATCAAGTTCGGCAAGCGTGGCATTATCAATACGATAAACTTCACCCTGTACTGTTCCGTTCCCCGGAACCGCGCCTGGATAGTGGCCCAGACTGTACAACTGGTAGTTCTCGATATTGTAATTACCCAGCAACTGAGCATTGGTCATCCAGTGACTGTTGCCCTGCTTAGTGCGTAAACTACCGTAGACAAATATTCGCATTGCTAGAACTCAAACTGATAGAGCACATCCAGCGCCTGGTCTATACCAGACACTGCTTCCAGATATAGCTTAGGCATAAGGCGATAGCGTAACGTGAGAGTCGCCAGCGAGTCAAAGATCCCCACGCCATATTTCACTTGCAGACCCGGCAATACATAGCCGCTGACGACCACTTGCGAAGAATCGCCAACGCCCTGGGTGTCGAGCGCCAGATTACTGACGCCAAACGTCTCGCCGATTTTACCCACAACCTGACCACTTTGTGCAACCCCCAGACCCACTAACATTGACGTCATCGCCGCACTATCGCTCTGCTGGCTGTCCAGACCCTGCCCACGCAGGAGATAAGAGAGCGCCTCTTGCTGCGACATCGCCGGATCCGAGAAGATCTCTGCCTTCGGTTCATCGGCGGTTCCCGTAACACGCACCCCGGCAATCACGTCGTTCTCGGTAGATTCAGGGTTACGTATCGCTTCGATATTCAGCAGCGGCTGATCCGGCGGACCGGAGAACAGCAGTTCACCTTTACGCACAATCAGATCCTGACCATAGGCGTGGAAGCGCCCTTCAGGAATATTGATCTGCCCGTTCAGGCCAAGGCCTTGTTGGTCCTGCGCCACCTTCAGGTCACCCGTCAGGCGAGCCTTCAGGCCAAACGCATCAAGCCGCACGTTGTTCCCGACATGAACGATCAGGTTACTGTTAATCGGAATCCCAGCGCTTTTCGGCTCAGCAGGTTTCAGATTGTTATCCAGCATCACTTCATCGCTTGAAACACCTACGGCGCTTTCCGGCACGTCATGCACCACGATGCGTGCCCACGGCACATCGACGCGGCCATCGAGGGTAAACAGGCTTGGCGTCGCTTCAAATACCACGTCCGGCGACACGTCAAGACGCACCATCGGCGGCACGGTAATACGCACTTTGCTGCCTTTCGCGGCTACGCGCGCACGCCAGTTATCAATTTGGGTCCAGTCCGCATCACCGCTCAGGTTGATTTGCCCCTGCTGGGTACGCACAACCCCAGCCAGCGTCGAGCTTGTGCCGTTGAAGTTCATCGCAATCTGGCTTGGTTGCATATCAAATGGCATAAAGTTGCCGTCGATATCCACCCCGTTCAGCTGCATTTGACCAAACAGTTGCGGGCTTTGCAGATTTCCCGCCAGCCGCAGATTAGCGCTGAGCATCCCCGCCGCTTTTTCACCGCGCGAGAAGATAGGGTTCACCATCGCAAGGTTAACGTTGCGGATATTCACGTTACCGCCCAAATTACGCTGCCCTTGCGGATCGGTAATTTGCACCTGGCCGTCGAACTGGCCGTTATTGGTGAGACGAATCAACCAGCCAAGCTCAGCGCGATTGTTATGCAAATCGGCTTTCAGATTCAGCGTGTCAAACGCCACCGGCAACGGTGCGTCGTTCACCGTCTGCGTGACCTTCACGTTACGCCCTGAGAGCGTCACGCTGCCCTGCGGCAAGCCCTCTTTGGTGGTGTCCCATGCCACATCGGCCTTACCGCTGAACACACCGCTGGCCTGCGTGGCCTCCGGCATAAACGGTTTCAGCATCGCCAGATCAAAGCGGTTCAGATTCACCACCGCGCGGCCTTCTGCACCAGCATCGATAGTCTGCGGCACGCACAGCTCGGCATTGGGATTGGTCCAGCAGTGCGGTCCAATACTGATTTTCTGCTCCGCGTTGCGGTAATCCAGTGCAATAGAGCGCGAGAGCGCCAGCGGCCCGACCGGCGTCGTGAAGCGGGTATTATCGAGCAGGCCTTTCCAGCGCTGTTCTTTGCGGTCAAAACTGCCCGTTAAATGCAGCTGGCCAGAAACCGGCTCGCCCTGCACACGCAGCTGGAGATCGTGCTGTTTCTCGCTACCTTTCGCGTCCAGCGTGACCAGACTGAGATTCACATCCGGCTGCGAAATACGCTCAACGCGCAGGTTCAGTTTTCCGGCAATCTGATCGGTGGATTTCACGTCGCCCTCGACGCGCACGCGAGCAATGGACAACGCCTGCCATCGCAGGTTGTTGGCGGTAATGTCCGCCAGCAGCTGTGGCGCATCGACCGTACCGCGCACTTTCACCAGGCCTTTTGCCGTCCCGCCCAGGCCCGGCAGCGCGTTGTCGAGGTTTGGCGCATCAATCGTCGCATCCAGATTGAGATCTTTTACCCCCAGCTCGCCTTTGATATCGGCCGTATTGCGCCCCAGCGCAACGTGCATTTTAGGGATAATCCACTGCAAATAGCTGTTGCCGCGCAGCGCCCCTTCCACCAGCACCTTGTTCTGTTTCACGTTGCCGGTGATTTTGATTTCCGGGACCTCCATCTGCCAGCTTCCGCCGTACAGACTCCCGCGGGTTTTGATCAAACCGTCGAGTTTCGACGGCCAGTCCGGCACTTCTTTGGCGGTGTTGATGCCCGTCAATTTCAGCTCACCGCGCCAGCTGATCGCCTGCTGCCAGTCGAGTAGCGCAGTCAGCTCGGTTTTTCCTTCCAGCGCCGCGACGGTGAGTTTATCAAGATTGATTTGCTGCTCGTTGCCCTTCGCATCCAGCGTGATCGTCGCAGGCGGCACGCCCTCGCCTTTCACGGCGGTGCGGAACGACAGCGTGTAGTCGGTCATTTTGCCGCTGAGCTTCAGCTTGAGATCATCGGCCTGGAACTGTTTTTCGCCGGTGAAGGGCCAGTACAACTGCTGGCTTACAATTTCAATATTCAGCGGTAAACCGGCCTCCGCCAGCTGAGTTTGCCCGCGCAGCACCATATCCACCGGGCCTGACAGGTTAATGCCAAACTCCAGCTTCTCGCGCAGCGCGCCGCCCACTTTAAGCTTCACCTTCTCGCCTTTAAGCGGGTCGATGTTCAGCGTGCTGTTCAGGGTGATATCCACCGGCCAGTTGTCGCGCAACAGTGCGTTACCGGTCGCGTTCACGGTGCCCTGATTGGTATCGATATCCAGCGTATCGAGCTTCATATTGCCGTCAATGCTGCTCACTTTCAGCAGCATGTTGAACACCGTCAGATCGGTATCCCCCGTCAGGCGCAGCTGCTCGCCCTTAAACGCTTCGATATTCAGATTGAGCGGCAGATGAACATCGGTCATCTCCGGCAGAACCGGTTTGGAGAACAGATCTTTCAGCGTTTCGCCCAGCGGTTTTTCTTGCGGCTGCGGGTTCTGAATTTTGGGTTCGACGATCTCTTCCTGCGCCACTTTTGCCACTTTCGGCAGCGCAATCAGCAGCCCCTGTAGCGCGGTTGGCGTCAGGGTTAAATTCTTCTCCTGCCAGCGCAGGCCGGAGGTAAAGTCCATCACCGACACGGTGGTGTCGTCGATTTTGATATTGACGTTATTGAGCGCCACGCGATACAGCGCAATCGGATACGGCGTCGAGAGATTCAGCGGGCCGCTGTCTTCCTCTTCAACAGGCGCAGACTTTGGCATTTTTTTCGAATCTATCGTCACGTTAACGTCTTTTAACGACAGATCGTTGACGCACAGGCTGCTGTCACGCAGGCAGCGCAGTTTGACCGCAAGATGAAACTCACCCGCGTTAATCGCCACGCCAGGCTGCTGGTAACGAATGTTCTTCAGGCTCAGGTCGCGCCAGCCGCCCGTCACCTGGCCAATCTCCAGCCCAGGCACCCAGCGGTTTGCTGCGTTAAACAGCAGATGCAGGCCAGTTGTCGTCCCGACCAAAAACGCCACTGTGCCGAGCAACAGCACGATAAAAATCAACACGCCGAGGCTTATCTTCTTCCATAAACTCATAATTCAGGCCCCAGACCGATGTAAAACTGTAATCCGTGCTCGTCTTTGTCCCCGACCGGAACGGCGAAATCGAGCTTGATTGGCCCGACGGGTGATTGCCAGCGCACGCCGACGCCCGCGCCGGTTTTGAAATCGCTTTTGCGGATATCGTTCACCGCCTCGCCGCCGTCGACGAACATCGCGCCCCACCATTTTCCGCTGACGTTGTACTGATACTCCACCGAGCCGGTCGCCAGCTTGGACGCCCCCGTCAGCTGGCCTTTCTCATTTTCCGGGGAGATGGATTTGTATTTATAGCCACGAATGCTGCGATCGCCGCCGGCAAAGAAGCGCAGATCCGGCGGCACACGCTCGAAATCACCGGTTTCAATCCAGCCGAGGTTGCCGCGCATCACGAAGCGGTGTTTGTCATAGAGGGTACGTATCCAGACGTTTTGCGCCTGTACGACCGAGAAATCGACGTCCGAACCCCAGGCGGTGTTCGAATAATCAATGGAATAACGCTGGGAGTCGCCCCACACCGGCATCAAACCGCCGCGCGAACGGGTGCGGCTGATCATCACGCCCGGATAAAGCAGCATTGTGGTGTTGGTGACGTTGGCCTGCGTAAAGTGATCGAGACTCCAGCGCAGGTTGATCGCCCGCTGCCAGCCGCTGGAGAGGTCCCAGAAGCGAGAGACAGCAAGCGTGGTGGAATCCTGTTCGGTATCGTTTAAATCGGTGCGCTTAAAACCGCCCTGCAGCAGATAATATTGTTCCAGCGGATTTTTCAGCAGCGGCATTTTATAGCTGAAATCCACCTGCTGTTCCGGCGCGGAGATGCTGGTGCTGGTGGTCAGACTGTGACCGTAGGAGTTCATCCACGGTTTTTTCCACGTCGCTTTGACGCGCGGGCCGACATCCGTTGAATACCCGACACCCGTTTCGATGGTGTTCTCAGTGCGTGGAGACACCACGCCATGCAGCGGCAACACTTTGGTTTTACGCGCTTTGTCGAATTCAGGTGCAACAACGACCGAGTTAAACCAGCCGGTCGCCGAGAGACGGCGGTTCAGTTCAGCGAGGTCTTTTGACTGGTAATAGTCACCCTCTTTGAATGGCACCAAATTTTGCAGATATTCATCGCGGATTTGCGACCCTTCGAAGGTGACATCGCCAAAACGATAGCGCTCACCGCTGTCGAAATCGATATCCCAGAAGGCCTGACGTCTTTCGAGCGCCACACCCAGTTGGCTTTTGGTAAATTGGCTGTCGAAATAGCCTTTGCGCAGCGAGACGCTGGTCAGCTCTTTTTTGAAGTGGTCGTAGTCGCCGTGGTTAAGCACCGTGCCCACTTTGGGCCGCGTGCTCAGCAGATCCAGATAGTCGCGGTCGGTACGCGCGCCGCCGCGAAGCACAACGTTGGTGCCACCAATCAGCACCGGTTCACCCGCCGAGACACGGGCGATCAGCACCTGGCGTCCCTTGGCAGGCGGCGGACGTAAATCGAACTCGATCGTAGGTTCGTAGTAACCCAGGGCTTTTAAGCCATCGCGAATCGCATCATCCACTCGCGCACGAAATCGCCGGTCGGGCGTCACTTCGTCACTTTGGATGGTCGACAGTTGCGCACGCACGTTTTTTTCCAGCGCCCCGGATAACCCCTCAACCTGCAAACGGACATTCGCCGCGCTGGCGACTCCGCTTGTCAGCAATAAACTGACCAAACATAACTGGCGGATCTTTGGCACGTTTTCTCCTGAATATCCTTGTTTCCACCCTGGAAGCAATGAAGTGCCGCTCCGCGGCGTATCACGGCATAAAGCCCAAAACCCAATTCGCGGGTTGAAAAATGGCCGAGAGGCCTAATATTTCTTATGTTTAAATCTAGACTCATTCAGCGTATTTATTGTGTTCAATTAAACGCTTCGTGACAACCCTAACTGAAATATCGCTACCCGGGAGGCCCCACCGTGAGTTTATTCGACAAAAAGCAGCTTGTTTCTCAAGCCGATGCATTACCGGGACGCAACACTCCGATGCCAGTGGCAACGCTGCATGCCGTCAACAATCATTCAATGACCAACGTCCCGGATGGCATGGAAATCGCCCTTTTCGCGATGGGCTGTTTCTGGGGCGTAGAACGTTTGTTCTGGCAGCTACCCGGAGTTTACAGCACCGCTGCGGGCTATACTGGCGGCTATACGCCAAATCCAACCTATCGCGAAGTATGCTCGGGTGAAACCGGCCACGCTGAAGCGGTGCGCATCGTGTACGATCCGAGCGTAATCAGCTACGAACAATTATTACAGGTGTTCTGGGAAAACCACGACCCCGCCCAGGGAATGCAGCAGGGCAACGACCACGGGACACAATACCGTTCCGCGATTTATCCGTTAACGCCGGAACAGGACGCCGCCGCCCGTGCGAGTCTGGCGCGCTTCCAGGACGCCATGCAGGCGGCGAATGACAATCGCAAGGTGACCACGGAAATCGCCAATGCGACGCCGTTCTACTATGCAGAAGATGACCATCAGCAGTATCTGCATAAAAATCCGTATGGCTATTGCGGCATCGGTGGGATTGGCGTTTGCCTGCCGCCACAGCTCGCCTAAGCGTTGTAAATGCCGGGTGGCACATCGCCATCCGGCCTGCTTTTTCAGCGATGTGTCCACCGAAAAAAGCCGAAAATGTGCCCTCTGGCGGCTTTACACTCTCTTACGCTATACTACCCGCTGAAATAATCGGCTCAACGCTACGAGCTGACGTTCAATGTGTCTTCACACAAATGTAATTAACTTCCCTTCCGAGGATCTGGCGTTAGGCCGGATAAACTATGTTAAACAGTATTTTACTAATACTTTGTCTCATCGCTGTCAGTGCCTTTTTCTCGATTTCAGAGATTTCACTGGCCGCTTCCCGAAAAATCAAACTTAAACTGCTGGCCGACGATGGCAACATCAATGCACAACGCATCCTGAAAATGCAGGAAAACCCCGGTATGTTCTTTACCGTGGTGCAAATTGGCCTAAACGCTGTCGCCATTTTGGGCGGTATCGTGGGCGATGCGGCGTTCTCGCCGGTGTTTTACGGTCTCTTCTCCCGATACTTCGCACCTGAACTCTCCGAGCAGCTGAGCTTTATTCTCTCCTTCTCGCTGGTGACGGGTCTGTTCATCCTGTTCGCGGACTTAACCCCGAAACGCATCGGTATGATTGCGCCAGAAGCTGTGGCTTTGCGCATCATCAACCCGATGCGCTTCTGTCTGTACGTGTTCCGCCCGCTGGTGTGGTTCTTTAACGGCCTGGCGAACAATATTTTCCGCCTGTTCAAGATCCCGATGGTGCGTAAAGACGACATCACCTCTGACGATATTTACGCCGTGTTCGAAGCCGGTGCGTTGGCCGGTGTGCTTCGCAAGCAGGAGCATGAACTGATCGAGAACGTGTTTGAACTGGAATCCCGTACCGTGCCGTCCTCCATGACGGGCCGCGAAAACGTGATTTGGTTTGATCTCCACGAAGACGAGCAGAGCCTGAAGAACAAAGTGGCCGAGCATCCGCACTCTAAGTTCCTGGTGTGTAACGAAGATATCGATCACATCATTGGCTATGTTGATTCCAAAGACCTGCTCAACCGCGTGCTGGCGAACCAGAGTCTGGCGCTGATCAGTGGCGTGCAGATTCGCAACACGCTGATTGTGCCGGATACCTTAACGCTCTCCGAAGCGCTGGAAAGTTTCAAAACCGCAGGGGAAGACTTCGCGGTTATCATGAACGAATACGCGCTGGTGGTGGGCATTATCACTCTGAATGACGTGATGACGACGCTGATGGGTGACCTGGTTGGTCAGGGTCTGGAAGAGCAGATCGTCGCGCGCGATGAGAACTCGTGGCTGGTTGACGGCGGTACGCCGATTGAAGACGTCATGCGCGTGCTGGATATCGACGAATTCCCGCAGTCCGGCAACTACGAGACCATTGGCGGCTTTATGATGTTCATGCTGCGTAAAATTCCGAAACGTACCGACTCGGTGAAGTTTTCCGGCTACAAGTTTGAAGTGGTGGATATCGACAACTATCGCATCGACCAGCTGCTGGTGACGCGCATCGATAATAAGCCGACGGTACTGGTGCCGAGACTGCCGGATGCAGAAGAGAAAGTGTCCGCATAACGCGCCGCACAAACATCAACGGCTCCCTTTGGGAGCCGTTTTTTTTACTGCTTAACTACTGCATAGCACGTTGGTTAAGCCATCTCAGTCTGCAGACGCATAACCTGGCGGTTGACTTCGGACATCACAGAATAGTGCTGTTTGTCCTTCACTTTCGGGATAAGAATCTTACCCTTATCAAATTCGAAAGCGCCAACATCCTTGATATACAACCGTCCACGGAACAGGATCTTCACGTACTTCGCCACCTGAAGCGGGTTGTAGCGTTGGAAAATTTTCATTCTTGTATCTCCTGCGAATCATACGCTCTTGCGGCGCCACAATCGGCCCGACGGTCCTGAGCGCAAATTTTGTTGCCCAATGACTATAGACCAGAAAAACATTGATACCCAGTATGCATCAGTTTATTTACCGTTTGATTACAATTAATCAGAACATTCTTTGCATAGCATTACCGAAAGCAGTATAAGGCGTCGTTTTTTTAAGGATATGTGCGTTCGCCCGCAAACTGGCACTCAGATTGCGGGTAAAGCGTATTGATCGCACTTATGATTAAAACGTATGACCAAGTGGTCGGATCACCTGCATATAAGCACATAAAAAGGAAACACTATGACCCTTCGTAACGTCCTGGCCGCAGCCTGCCTGTTACTGCCGCTGATGGCTTCCGCGCACAACATTGAAAATGGACAACGTGTGCCAGCGGTCGGTATTACCGATCGGGGAGAATTGATTCTCGACAATAATAAGTTTAGCTACAAAGCCTGGAATAGCGCGCAGCTTCCAGGGAAAGTGCGAGTGGTGCAACATCTTGCCGGACGCTCCTCGGCAAAAGAGAAAAACGCCAGCATGATTGAAGCGATTAAGAGCGCAAATCTCCCTCATGACCGCTACCAGACCACCACGATTGTTAACACCGATGATGCGATTCCGGGTTCCGGCATGTTTGTGCGAAGCAGTCTTGAGAGCAATAAAAAACTCTACCCTTGGTCACAGATTATTGTCGACAGCAATGGCGTGACGCGCAAAGCCTGGCAGCTGGAAGAAGAGAGTTCTGCGGTGGTGGTGCTGGATAAAGACGGCCGCGTGCAGTGGGCGAAAGATGGGGCGCTGACGCAGGAAGAGGTGCAGCAGGTGATCGCGCTGCTGCACAAATTGCTCGGTCAATAAATCGAGACCCTAAAGCCCGGATTTAAGAACGACTCGCGCGGGGTATAGTCCAGTGGCTTACCCTGCCAGTCATGCACATGCGCTCCGGCGGCGGCGGCAACCGCGTGACCCGCTGCGGTATCCCAGACGTTGGTCGGCCCAAAGCGCGGATACAGCTGAGCCTGCCCTTCCGCCACCAGGCAGAATTTAAGTGACGATCCAATGGATGTCGTCTGGTGCTCACCGATATGTTGCAGATACTCCTGCAGTTCGTTGTCGCTGTGCGAGCGGCTGATGACCACCAGCGGTGGGCGAGCATCACGCACCTGAATCTGTTTACGAACCCCGCACTCCTCTTTCCACGCTTTGCCTTCTGCAGCGCTGTACATCACTTTCAACACGGGTGCGTAAACCACGCCCAACACCGCTTTGCCTTTTTCAATCAAGGCAATATTGACCGTGAACTCGCCGTTGCGCTTGATGAACTCTTTTGTGCCATCGAGCGGATCGACCAGCCAGAAGCGCTGCCAGTGCTGGCGCACATCCCAGCCCTGCGGGTCTTCTTCTGACAGCACAGGGATATCCGGCGTCAGTTCCTGCAAGCCTTTGAGGATCACCGCATGGGCCGCAAGATCGGCGGCGGTAACCGGGGAGTCGTCAGCTTTGCTGACCACGTCCATCGGCTTTGCGCCATCGTACACTTGCATGATGGCCTCACCGGCTTCCCGTGCGAGCTGACAAATTTTTTCTAACATACTCCACCTCTTCGTTAACGCAGTGGGCATAACTATTTGTTTTATTTATATCGTAATCACACTCTGTGAAGCAATTCTGGTTTCATTGCGCTTTTTTCTGGCAGGATTCACACTTCTGTAAGCAACAAAATGTACATACATATTCTTTTGTGGCTTGGATCGAAAAAAGGACTCCTCTGATGATTAAGTTTAGCGCAACGCTCCTGGCGACGCTGATAGCAGCAAGCGCACAGGCCGCGACGGTCGACCTTCGCATTCTGGAAACAACAGACCTGCACAGCAACATGATGGACTTTGACTATTACAAAGATACCCCGACGGAGAAATTCGGACTGGTACGCACCGCAAGTTTGATTAACGCCGCGCGGGGTGAAGTAAAAAATAGCGTGCTGGTCGATAACGGCGACTTAATTCAGGGTAGTCCTCTCGGCGACTATGTGGCAGCAAAAGGGCTAAAAAAGGGTGATATTCACCCTGTCTATAAGGCGCTGAATACTCTGGATTACGCGGTGGGCAACCTCGGTAATCACGAGTTTAACTACGGGCTGGATTATCTGCACAATGCGCTCGCTGGCGCGAAATTCCCGTACGTTAACGCCAATATCATTGACGTTAAAACCAAAAAGCCGCTCTTTACGCCGTACCTGATCAAAGAGACTGAAGTGGTCGATCAGGACGGTAAAAAACAGACGCTGAAAATCGGTTATATCGGCTTTGTGCCGCCGCAGATCATGACGTGGGATAAGGCTAATCTCACCGGCAAAGTGACCGTGAACGACATCACCGAAACCGCGCGCAAGTATGTGCCAGAGATGCGCGAGAAAGGCGCAGATATCGTGGTCGTCGTCGCCCACTCCGGGCTGTCAGCCGATCCGTATCAGGCGATGGCTGAGAACTCCGTCTATTACCTCAGCGAAGTGCCAGGCGTCGACGCGATTCTGTTTGGTCACGCCCATGCCGTCTTCCCGGGCAAAGATTTTGCCAGCATCAAAGGCGCGGATATCGAAAAAGGAACGCTGAACGGTGTGCCGTCAGTGATGCCCGGCATGTGGGGCGATCATCTGGGCGTAGTCGATCTGGTGCTGAACAACGACGCCGGAAAATGGCAGGTGACGCAGTCGAAAGCCGAGGCTCGCCCGATTTACGATGCGGCAGCTAAAAAATCGCTGGCCGCAGAAGATAAAAATCTGGTGAACGTGCTCAAGCACGACCATGACGCCACGCGTGAGTTTGTCAGTAAGCCGATCGGAAAATCGTCCGACAACATGTACAGCTACCTGGCGCTGGTGCAGGACGATCCGACCGTGCAGATCGTCAACATGGCGCAGAAAGCCTACGTTGAGCACTTCATTCAGGGCGATCCGGATCTGGCAAAACTGCCGGTTCTCTCGGCTGCCGCACCGTTCAAAGTCGGCGGACGTAAGAACGATCCGGCCAGCTACGTCGAAGTGGAAAAAGGTCAACTCACCTTCCGTAACGCGGCGGATCTGTATCTTTATCCCAACACGCTGGTCGTGGTGAAAGCGACGGGCAAAGAGGTGAAAGAGTGGCTGGAGTGTTCCGCCGGGCAGTTTAACCAGATTGATACCAAAAGCAGCAAGCCGCAGTCGCTGATCAACTGGGACGGTTTCCGCACCTATAACTTCGACGTGATTGACGGCGTGGAGTATCAGATTGACGTGTCGCAGCCGGCGAAATACGACGGTGAGTGTCAGGCCATTAACCCGCAAGCGGAACGCATCAAAAACCTGACCTTCAACGGCAAGCCAGTCGATCCGAATGCTACATTCCTGGTTGCCACCAATAACTATCGCGCCTACGGCGGCAAGTTTGCCGGAACCGGCGATAGCCATATTGCGTTTGCCTCACCGGATGAAAACCGCTCGGTGCTGGCGGCCTGGATTAGCGAGCAGTCGAAGAAAGCAGGCGCGGTCCATCCGGCAGCGGACAACAACTGGCGTTTGGCGCCGATTCACAGCGACACCAAGTTGGATATCCGTTTCGAGACCTCACCGTCCGATAAAGCGGCGGCGTTTATCAAAGAGAAAGCGCAATATCCGATGACCAAAGTCAGCACCGATGAGATCGGCTTTGCGATTTATCAGGTGGAGTTGAATCAGAAATAAACACAGCAGGCGCGCGGAGCACTCCGCGCGCCTTTGCGTTAGACGCCAGTCAAAGGCCTGCGGGCAGTAAAACATTGCAACGGGAGGCGTATGAACGGACCAAACCCATCAACGGCACATCCGATGGAGGGATTCCCTCAGGTTTGTTTTATCAAAAACACGGTGACCAATCCTAATATCATCGTGGGTGATTATACCTACTACGACGATCCGGAAGACTCGGAAAACTTCGAACGTAACGTCCTTTATCATTTCCCTTTCATTGGCGACAAGCTGATCATCGGCAAGTTTTGCGCGATAGCAAAAGGCGTTCAATTTATAATGAACGGCGCAAACCATAAGCTTTCTGGGATCTCGACTTTTCCGTTTTATATTTTTGGCAACGGCTGGGAGAAAGCCACGCCGCAGCCCGAAGATTTACCTTACAAGGGCGATACGGTAATTGGGAACGATGTGTGGATCGGTTATCAGGCACTGATTATGCCCGGCGTGAAGGTAGGCAACGGCGCGATCGTTTCCTCACGCTCGGTTGTGACCTCCGACGTACCGGCCTATGCGATTGTGGGCGGTAATCCTGCCAGACTCATTAAGAAGCGCTTTTCAGATGACACTATCGCGACGCTGGAAAAACTCGCCTGGTGGGACTGGCCGGTAGAAAAGATCACCCAAAACCTCACGGCAATCATGTCCGGCGATATCGACGGGTTACGCGATTAACTGCGCCGGGTCTGCATTGGGCGGCTTTGCGCAAGGCGCGGCCATTCAGAGAGAAAGGCTACGCCGTTTCCGCATCCAACAGAGCGGTACCGTACGAATTGTCGATGGTACAGAGCCAACGACCGTCGTTTTCGTGCCGGAAGACATAGGTGGCGCGACGGGTTATTTCCACCGTTTCGTTCTTACCATCCGGGAAGCGCAGTACCGTTTCCATGATAACCAGCGCGCTATCCCCTCCTTCTATAACCTCCATATTTCCCTGCTCCACAACGAGCTGGTCCTGAAAATAATCAGAGATGGCAATAAAGGCTTTGCGGATATTCTCTTTACCTTTGACGACCATACCTGGCTTAACCACCAGCGCAGCGTCTTCGCTATAATTTTCCATTAACGAATCATAATCTTTATCGGATATCGCTCTGTCACACGATTCAATCACCTGGCGTAGCGGATGCGAGTTCATGAATACTCCTGCTGTTAAATACAAGACCACCCCGTATTAGCATAACAACCCGTCGTAAATGTATAGCTACCAAATTTCATGAGTTTCCGGTTTTGCCCCTTAACTTTTCAGGATAGTGCTTTTATGCATACGATGAAAAATAACGTTATCCTGCCCGTTCTTAAGCGTACACCTTCTAAGGATGCGTTTTTATCATTGAGTCACTTCATGATTTTACATGCCATTTTTCAGCGAAAACGACGACACATTCAGGAGAAACGAAATTAAAGATTATTGACGGTTGACCGATATACTCTTTATTAGCGATGGATAACAGCGCTGCAGGTGTAGCCGCAGCAAAAGGAAAGACACCTATGCTCAACCCTGTCGGAAGTAAATCGAGTCTCAATAATGATTCAACGGATAACAGGCGCACCATGATGCAGCCAGAGAGAGCCGGTAATACAGCCGGTAAGGTCGACATGACGACCAAAAAAGACGTTGTGCTTTCCTCGCTTGCTCAACAATTCAGTGACAGTGCAAGTCGGGCCGATGCGGAGAATGCAGGCCTCAGCAGAAAAGAGTTGGGGGCAAAAGCAGAAACGCTGCTTAATAAAATTACCGGACCTGAATATAGCGCGAACCGGGCGATGTATAACGCCGAAATACCTGATTCTTCAGATCCCGAACGTTTAGCCAGAGCCGCGCAAGCCACAAAATTTGTTAATGGCGACGGCAGAAACCCTTTCGCTGGCTTTACACGCGAGCAACTGGCCTTAGTGACTTATGACGACAGCGGGATCTACACCACCAACGAAAGAAGAGCCGCATGGGAAGCGTCTACCGACCAGGAATACGCCTGGCGAAAAGAAGTTGTCGCCAAAGCGATGGCTGAATATAACAGCAGCGGAAAGCTGACAAATTTCTTTAGCGCCGTGCTGGAACACTTCAAAACGTTACCGGATATCGAGCAGGCGCAATATCCCGACAACTATGAAACTAAACTGCAGAAATGGATTGAGCTTGATTATAATTATTTTACCAATACGGTAGAAGGCAAAGGCAATCCGGCAGACAGTATTTCACTTCAAGCAAGTCTGAATATAGTGAATCGGTAACCATTATTACTTTAAAAATAATATATTCCCCTAATGAGCCATTTCGTATGTGCATCAAAATGCAGGGCAATGTCTTCTTCATGACTCGAATACGTTAACGTTACGGCATGCAGCATAGCTCATTCCCCATGATTTAAAATATTGTTAATACCATGGGGAAGTGACGCCATATCTAGATATATTTCTCGTTGCTTCACGTCTTCACTTTTTGATGCACCTTCAGCACGGATAAACTCCACCCGTTTAACGCCCAGGAAAACCATAAATTGACGCAGGCACAGCGCCTGAAAATCCATTTTTATTCGCCGCCATCCCTGCAAGACGCGCAGATGTTTCCTCAACGACTTTACGCTGCGCGTTCGTCCCGGTTAGTGAGCACTTGCGGGGTGTTCACCTCAATCCAGTCCGCCAGCGCGGCTACTTTCTCGCTCACCTCCGTGCCAAGAGGGGTCAGGCTATACTCAACGTGCGGAGGCACCACAGGAAAAGAGACGCGATTCACAAATCCATCCTGCTCCAGCGCCTGTAACGACTGCGCCAGCATTTTCTCACTGACGCCGCCCATTTTACGGCGCAGATCGCTAAACCGATGCGTTCCCTGCCGCAGCGCCACCAGAATCAGCACGCCCCAGCGGCTGGTGACATGCTTGAGCACGTCCCGGGATGGGCACTGCTCGGCAAAAAGATTGCCGTCGCGCATTTGCTCGCTGAGCGTCGGGAGGGTTGCGTTCATACTTACCTTTTTGTACGTACTTACTATAAGTTAGTTTGAGTGATAGTGTGCCACAACACCAGACAAACACGAAGGAGTTCCTCATGATCGCGATTACCGGCGCTACCGGCCAGCTTGGCCAACACGTTATCGAACATCTGCTTAAAACCGTTTCGGCCAGTCAGATTGTGGCTATCGTGCGTAACCCGGCAAAAGCCGATGCGCTGAGCAAACAAGGCATTACCGTCCGTCAGGCGGATTACACCGACCAGGCTGCCTTCACCGCTGCGCTGACTGGCGTGGAAAAACTGCTGCTGATCTCGTCAAGCGAAGTCGGCCAGCGTGAGCCGCAGCACAAGAATGTTATCAACGCGGCCAAAGCGGCGGGGGTGAAATTTATCGCCTACACCAGCCTGCTGCATGCGGATAAGTCGCCGCTCGGCCTGGCCGATGAACACGTCGCGACCGAGAAAGCGCTGGCAGATTCTGGTATCCCTTACGCCCTGCTGCGCAACGGCTGGTATACCGAGAACTATCTGGCAAGCGCACCACCTGCTATTGAACACGGCGTGTTTATCGGGGCGGCTGGCGACGGTAAAATTGCCGCGGCTACCCGTGCGGATTACGCCGCTGCGGCGGCAACAGTCATCGCGCAAGACGGTCACGCGGGCAACGTGTACGAACTGGCTGGCGACAGCGCATGGACCTTAAGCGAGCTGGCGGCAGAGCTGAGCAAACAGAGCGGCAAACCCGTGACGTATCAGAACCTGAGCGAAGCGGATTTCGCCGCCGCGCTGAAGGGCGTGGGATTACCCGCAGGCCTGGCGGATATGTTGGCCGATTCTGACACGGGCGCATCAAAAGGCGGTCTGTTTGACGATAGCCATACGCTGAGCAAATTGATTGGCCGCGCCACTACGCCGCTGGCGGAAAGCGTCAAAAGCCTTCTGTAACGGTTAAGCACAGGTTAATTTTTGTGGCATCCCCCAGGGTCATCTCTGATAATCAAAGGATGACCCTGAAGGAGACTCACCGTGCAAGGCGTACCCGAACAGTTCATCGATGAGAGAGACAGCGCGCGTTTTCGCCATCTGGCGCAGGTGCCGGGCATCGAGCTGTATCACGCCCATATCTCTCGCTACGCCTTTGAGCCTCACACGCACGAAGCCTTCGGAATCGGCGCGATTGAAGCCGGTGCCGAGCGCTTTCGCTATCGCGGCACGCAATACATCGCCCCTGTCCATTCCGTCGTCACCATGAATCCAGATGAGCTGCATACCGGTGAATCCGCTACGGACGAGGGCTGGCGCTATCGTATGGTTTATCTCGAGCCTGATTTACTGGAGGAGGTGACCGGTATTCGCCACTGGTGGTTCAGCGACGTGACGCGCCACGATCCGCAACGCTCACAGCAAATCTGCCAGCTGATTTATGGCCTGTGGCATACGGACGATCCGCTGGCGCAAAAAGGGTTGCTGCTGGATCTGATCGACACCTTTACGCCGCTGGCTCACCATGCGCCAATGGTGCAGGAAGGCGCGCACCGCTTTGAGCAGGCGCGTGACTATCTGCACGACAATTATATGCATCCGGTTACGCTCGACGAGCTGGCACGCGTGGTGTCGCTGAGCCCTTATCATTTCCAGCGTCAGTTTAAGGCGCACTTTCACGTTACGCCGCATCAAATGCTGATGGCGATTCGTCTGTGGCGCGCCAAAGCGTTTCTCACCCACGGCATGCCCGCGGCACACGTGGCGGCTGCGACGGGACTCACCGATCAATCACATCTCACCCGCGCGTTTACGCATCGCTACGGTATTACGCCCGTGCGCTATCAAAAGCAGGTCGCTCAGCGTTAATGCGCAATCTCATACAATACGCCAGGCGCTGGTCTTCCTACACTTCACGCAGGTTTACAGGTTGTGGAGGGAAAAATGATTAGCGGCGTGCTGTATGCCCTGCTTGCAGGTTTGATGTGGGGACTGATTTTTGTCGGCCCGCTGATCGTCCCGGAATACCCGGCGGTTTTGCAGTCGATGGGACGTTATCTGGCGTTGGGCTTGATCGCTCTGCCGCTGGCCTGGCTGGGCCGTGCACGTTTGCGGCAGCTACGCCGTCAAGACTGGATGACCGCGCTGGCGCTGACCATGATGGGGAATCTGATTTATTACGTTTGCCTGGCAAGCGCCATTCAGCGCACCGGCGCGCCAGTATCGACCATGATTATCGGCACGTTACCCGTGGTGATCCCGGTGTTCGCCAACCTTCTGTATAGCCATCGTGACGGCAAGCTGGCGTGGTCAAAAATGCTGCCCGCGCTGGTCTGCATTGCGGCCGGACTGGCGTGCGTGAATATTGCGGAATTGCGTCATGGACTGGCCGATATGAGCGGATGGCGCTATGGCTTAGGCATTGTGCTGGCAATGATTTCTGTGGTGTGTTGGGCGTGGTATGCCCTGCGTAATGCCCAATGGCTGAGGGAAAACCCAGATAAAAACCCGATGATGTGGGCGACTGCGCAAGCGCTGGTGACGCTGCCCGTCTCACTGGTGGGTTACCTCGCCGCATGCGGATGGTTAGGGCTTCAGCAGCCGGAGTTTGCCCTGCCGTTTGGGCCGAGGCCCTGGGTGTTTGTGGGGTTGATGATCGCCATCGCCGTGCTGTGCTCGTGGGTGGGTGCGCTGTGCTGGAACATCGCCAGCCAGAAATTGCCGACGGTGATTTTGGGGCCGCTGATTGTGTTCGAAACGCTCGCCGGTTTGCTGTATACGTTCCTGATGCGTGAGAGCGTGCCGCCGCTGTTAACCACCTGCGGGATTGCGCTGTTGGTGATTGGCGTGGCGATCGCGGTAAAAGCGAAGCCGGAAAAACCCACGGTCGTTCCGGTTTCGCTGAGTTGAATAATGCCCGGCAGGCGATGTGCCGCCAGGCAACTTATTAGAACGTTTCCCAGTTACCGTCAGAAACCGTTGCCGTCGGTTTAACCTTCGCTGCGAAGGTTTTGACCGGCGCGGCTTTCACAGCCCGACTACGGTTGATTTTAAACACCGCAACCGCTTCGTTCAGACGTGCAGCCTGATCTTCCAGCGCTGCGGCCGCTGCCGCTGACTCTTCAACCAATGAGGAGTTCTGCTGCGTCACGCGGTCCATTTCCGCCACCGCCAGACCAACCTGGTCGATACCACGGCTTTGCTCATCAGAGGCGGAAGCGATTTCGCCCATAATGTCGGTCACGCGCGTGACGGCACTGACAATTTCTGCCATCGTGCTGCCCGCTTCGTTAACCAGCTGGGAACCTGCGCTGACGCGCTCGCCAGAATCATCAATCAGCGCTTTGATCTCTTTCGCTGCCTGCGCGCTGCGTTGCGCCAGGGTGCGGACTTCACCGGCAACCACCGCAAAACCACGTCCCTGCTCGCCTGCGCGTGCGGCTTCTACCGCCGCGTTGAGCGCCAGGATATTGGTCTGGAAAGCGATACCGTCGATCACGTTCGTGATCTGCGCAATTTTGCTGGAGCTGGTGGCGATCTCATCCATCGTACGCACCACGCCTTCGACCACATTGCCGCCTTTTTTGGCGGTAGTGGATGCGTCTTTCGCCAGACGTGACGCCTGACGGGCGTTGTCCGCATTTTGTTTAACGGTGGCGGTCAGCTGTTCCATGCTGGCTGCGGTTTCTTCCAGAGAAGCGGCCTGCTGCTCGGTACGGGAAGAGAGATCGTTGCTGCCTGCAGAAATTTCACCTGCGCCCGTAAAGATAGTGTCTGCGCCTTCACGCACGACACCGACGGTATTCGCCAGCGCGGTTTGCATTTCCTGCACGTTGCGCCCCAGCACGGCCATTTCGTTTTTGCCGTGAGCTTCGATTGGCTGCGTCAGATCGCCTGCGGCAATCGCGCGGATATGGCTAATGACCTCGTCCAGCGGCTTAAGCAGCACGCGACGCATTGCAATCCAACTGGTGATAATCACGCCCACCACCACAATCATAATCGCAGAGAGGATCCACAGGATGCGCTGATAGTCCTTTTCGTTATCCGCAATCCCTCTGTTGGTCAGCTTAGCCTGCGCCTCGCGCCATTCGCGATACACTTTTTGCATCGCCTGCTGCTTTGACTCGGCATTCTGTTTAAACATATCTTCCAGATTACCCTGCGCCAGCAAGCTGTTCATTTGCGCCAGCGTGGAAGAGTAGACGCGATATTGCTCTTCCAGTTGTTTACCCAGGTTTTCGTCCATCCCCGGCGTTTCCGGCAAGGCGTAGTATTTGTCGTAATGTCCTTGTGCGTTCGCCAGCAGGTTTTTCGCCGTGGCGACCAGTTCGCTGAGCTGTCCGCCGTTTATCTGGCTCGCTGTGCTGCTTTGCAGGCGGAGCATGCCGCGGTTGAGGGTTACGCGCGCCTGGTTGAGGCTGATCCATGCGTCGGTAAACTCTGCAACGTTCTGACTGGACACCTGTGAAACGGTGAAATTGTCTTTGTCATTATTCAGCGCATTTATGAATACGCCTGCAGAGATAATTTGCATGGCACCCAGCACCAGCAACACCGAAACAAGTAGTGTGATAACTTTAATACGCTTAAACATTGTATGCCTTTGTTATATGCAGGATATTGTCTGACGTGTATCTATCGGCAGGTGCGCTGGGTTGTTTAACGCTGTAAATTCTCTAATACCCACACTTTCTGAATTTCTCAAATTCATTCAGCATCTTAATACTTCAAAATAAATTTGTGATACACCTCACATTTTACTCTTTGCCACTAAAGGGTTATAGCCTTCACTTAAAGATGCATTTAATATGCATCTTATATTATTGATGATGAGGTAACTGCTGATGGCCTTTCGCGACCAACCTTTAGGCGAGCTGGCGCTCTCCATTCCGCGCGCATCTGCGCTGTTTCGTAAATACGACATGGATTACTGCTGCGGCGGTAAGCAAACGCTGGCACGCGCGGCTCTGCGTAAGGAGCTGGATGTTGACGCGATTGAAGCTGAACTGGCGCAACTGGCCGAGCAGCCCATCGACAAAGACTGGCGTACCGTCGCGCTTGCCGAAATCATCGATCACATCATCGTGCGCTACCACGATCGCCACCGCGAACAGTTGCCGGAGTTGATTTTGCAGGCGACGAAAGTCGAGCGCGTGCATGCCGATAAAGCCTCTGTCCCGCGCGGACTGGCAAAATACCTGACCATGCTGCACGAAGAACTCTCCAGCCACATGATGAAAGAAGAGCAAATCCTGTTCCCGATGATTAAACAGGGAATGGGCAGCCAGGCGATGGGACCTATCAGCGTGATGGAAAGTGAGCATGACGATGCGGGCGAACTGCTCGACGTGATTAAGCACACCACCGATAACGTGACGCCGCCCGCGGACGCGTGTACCACGTGGAAAGCGATGTATAACGGCATTAACCAATTGATCGACGATCTGATGGAACACATCAGCCTCGAAAACAACGTCTTATTCCCGCGAGCCCTCGCAGGCGAATAAAAAAAGACGCCCGAGAGCGTCTTGTTGGAAGTCCTTGCTTTAGGCCACCTCACGTGGCCTTTTTTCTTTAGCGCATACCGGCCATACGTTTCTTACCGATAAACAGCCAGCCGAGACCCAGCGCAATGAACCACAGCGGCGTGACCATCAGCGCCTGACGGGTATCATCTTCCAGCGTCAGCAATACCAGCACAAAGACAAAGAACGCCATACACACCCAGCACATCAGTTTGCCGAGCGGCATTTTGTATTTGGATGACGCATGCAGCTGCGGACGCTGTTTGCGGTACACAAGGTACGAGCAAAGAATGATCGTCCAGACAAACATGAACAGAATCGCGGATACCGTGGTGATCATGGTAAACGCGCCGATCACGCTAGGATTGACGTAAAGCATCACCACACCGCCCAGCAGGCAGATGCAGGAGAAGGTCAGCCCTTTCGCGGGAACCGCACGCTTAGACAGCTTAGCGAATGCGCCGGGTGCAACACCTTCCTGCGCCAGGCCAAACAGCATACGGCTGGTGGAGAACACGCCGCTGTTCGCAGAAGACGCCGCAGAGGTCAGCACCACGAAGTTAATCAGGCTTGCCGCAGCGGGCAGTCCCACCAGTACGAACAGCTCGACGAACGGGCTCTTTGTTGGCACCACGGAACCCCATGGCGTCACGGACATGATCACGATCAGCGCGAACACATAGAACATAATGATGCGAATCGGAATCGAGTTAATGGCGCGCGGCAGGGATTTTTCAGGATCTTTGGTTTCCGCCGCCGTTGTCCCCACCAGTTCGATACCCACGAAAGCAAAGACCGCAATCTGGAAGCCTGCGAAGAATCCGCTCAGGCCTTTCGGGAACCAGCCGCCGTCGTTCCACAGATGGGTAAACGATGCCTGAACGCCGGTTGGTGACTGGAAGTGCGTCAGTATCATCACCAGACCCACCACGATCAGGCCGACGATCGCGACGATTTTGATCATCGCAAACCAGAACTCCATCTCACCGAACATTTTGACGGTCGCAAGGTTGAGGCTCAGTAACAGCACGATCACCGCCAGCGACGCGACCCAGTCAGACAATCCGGGGAACCAAAATTGCGCATACGCGGTAATGGCGACGACATCGGCCATTCCGGTTACCACCCAGCAGAACCAGTAAGTCCAGCCGGTAAAATAGCCCGCCCACGGTCCGAGCAAATCGGAGGCAAAATCGCTAAACGATTTGTACTCGAGATTCGAGAGCAGCAATTCACCCATTGCCCGCATCACGAAGAAAAGCATAAAACCGATGATCATATAGACGAATATGATCGATGGTCCGGCAAGGCTGATGGTTTTACCCGATCCCATAAACAGCCCGGTGCCAATGGCACCGCCGATGGCGATAAGCTGAATATGACGGTTTGTGAGATTGCGCCGCAGCGACTGTTCAGACGAAGCCTCTTCAGCGGCGACGACTTTAACCTGATCTACCATGTGATTTTCCTGTTGTACCTGTCTGTGTTGTTTAGGCTCTTCTGGCCTTTAATGACGTCAAAATGCAACGATCCCTATACAAGGACTCGTCGATAGTAGGTAAGAATCGGCAGGATGAATACTGTGAATTAGATATTATGTTAACAATATGTTTAAAGTGAGTGTCATATCACTTGTACAATGCAAAACAGCTCACAAAAATACACGCAAAGTGTGCATATGCAAAATAAAATGTTGATATCGCTGTAACTTTAGGTTTTATCACGCATTTCCTCTCCCAAAGCGGGAGAGGAAATGCACGTCGATTACAGGATTTCCAGCAACTCGACTTCAAATACCAGGGTGCTGAATGGTGGGATAGAGGCACCCGCGCCACGCTCACCGTATGCCAGGTTTTGTGGGATCGTCAGTTCCCATTTAGAGCCAACCGGCATCAGGGTCAGCGCTTCGATCCAGCCAGGAATCACGCCGTTAACCGGGAATTCAGCCGGTTCGCCACGCGCAACGGAGCTATCGAACACGGTACCGTCGATCAGTTTACCGGTGTAGTGCACGCGAACGTGGTTGGTGCGAGCCGGGATTGCGCCTTCACCCTGAGTGATCACGCGGAACTGCAGGCCAGATTCGGTGATGTTCACGCCTTCGCGCTCACGGTTTTCTTCGAGATATTTCACGCCGTCAGCCGCCATTTCTTCAAAACGCTCGCGACGAACGGCATCAGCACGCTCGTGGATTTCACGCAGTGCGCGATGAACAACGTCGACTGGCACTGCCGGCTGTTTGCCTTCCAGCGCGTCAGCGATACCCGCCACCAGCGCTTCAGGTAACAGTCCTTCCAGGCCGGATTCGCTCAACTGCTGTCCTACCTGCAAACCGATACCGTAGCTTGCCTGCGCTTCGATAGTGTCAAAAGTCGGGGTGGTCATGGGGGGTTTCCTTCCATCACATTTAAAGTAGCGGGCAGCATAGCAGCCACGCCCTTACGGGTAAAACTTTGTCTTAAGTTAAGATGACAAACCGCCGCGAAACAGAAACAATAGGGCGTACCAGGATTTTTCCCAAACGTGGGACAATGAAGGCGGCTTTGCTACGCCATTCAGGCAGTTAGCGAACTATACTTCTGAGACAGGATATCTACCCGTGGATGACGGGTAAAAGACGCGGAGCAGGAGGAGAGCCATGCCCGGGCGATTTGAACTGAAACCTACCCTGGCGAAAATCTGGCATGCGCCAGATAATTTTCGCATCATGGACCCGCTGCCGAATCTCCATCGCAGAGGCATCATCATTGCCGCCCTGCTGGTGGTGGTAGGCTTCCTGCTTCCTTCTGGCGATGACAGCGATACCGTACCAGCGAGTCGCAACGCGCAGCTGGATATCCAGTCGCAATCACAACCACAACGCGATCAGCAGCCCATGCAGACACAGCTGGTGACGCCGTCAAACGATCCCGGCCAAGTTGCGCCGGTAGAGCCTGAACCAATCCAGGACGAACAGCCTCAGGAACAAGCAGCCGCACCACAGGCCCAGCAACCTTCGGGTATCGAACAGCAATGGCGTTCGTATCGCGTTGAGCCTGGGAAAACAATGGCGCAGCTGTTCCGCGACCACAATTTGCCACCGACTGATGTCTATTCCATGGCGCAGGTAGAAGGTGCAGGGAAACCGCTTAGCAATTTACAAAACGGTCAGATGGTGCAGATTCGCCAGAATGCCAGCGGCGTGGTGACGGGTTTGACAATTGATACCGGAAATGGCGAACAGGTGTTATTCACTCGCCAGACTGACGGCAGTTTTATCCGCGCGAAATAATTCTCCGCCCGGTGACGCGACGTTCACCGGGCAGACGTTTTAGACTGCTTTTTTACTGATCTTATTCACCCACCAAATTCCTGAACACACCAGTACCAGCGCGATGGCATATTTGATGTCCAGAATGTTTTCGCCCAGGAAAATAGCTGACAGCACCGTCCCGGCCACCGGTACGACAAAGTTGAATGGGGCGATCATGCTGACGCGGTTAACTTTCAACAGCACACTCCACAACGCAAAAGCGACTGACGATAACAGCGTCAGATAACCCAAAATCGCGACGGCTTCAATACTGTGCACTTCCAGCGTCCCGCCCGTCGAGTAGCCGCCCACAACCAGCACCAGTCCGCCAATCGCCAGTTGCCAGCCGGTCATCACGGTCGGATCGACCGTTTGAGAAATACGCTTCCCGTACAACGTGGCGGCAGAGAGGATAAAGGCGGCCAGAATCACAAAGCCATCGCCGTTCCAGACAAAGCTAAAATCCATCAATCCACTGTTGAAGTTCACCAGCATCACGCCCGCAAACCCCAAAATACAGCCAATGGTTTTGTTATAGCTGAGCTTGTCGTTTTGGTAGATAAAGTGTGCCAATAGGACGCTGAAAAAAGTCCCGGTGGCGTTCATGATTGAACCTTTCACGCCCGTGGTATACGCAAGACCAATATAAAAGAACGTGTACTGAATCGTGGTTTGCGTCAGCCCCAGCAGGGACAGTTGCCCAAATTGCCGCGGCGTGAGTCTGGCGATGGGTTTACGCTGGGCAAGCGCAAAAATCAGCAACAACAGGCCAGCAAAGAGAAAACGATACCCTGCGAATACGACTTTTGACGGGATGTCGTCGGTGGCTATCTGGAAGAGTTCATACCCGCTTTTTATTGCCGGATAAGAGCTACCCCACAGCAGACAACAGAGCGTCGCGCAAGCATAAGCAACATTTTTACGGGCAAAAACGGGCACAGGCGGAGCGGAGTTCATGGCGAATCTCAAAAATAAAATGACGTTTCAATTCATTATCAGAGATTGCGGCAGCAATTGCTACCCTATAGGGAGAGTTGTGAGAGGTGCGGTGAGACAAAAAGCAAAACGCCGGCACAAGGCCGGCGCTTTTACGCTAACTCAGTAATAAATTACTCAGCTACAACGTTTACTACCAGTTTAGCGAACACTTCGCTGTGAACCTGGAAGTCCACTTCGTGCTCACCAGTGGTACGCAGAACGCCGTTCGGCATGCGAACTTCGCTCTTAGCCACTTCAACGCCAGCTGCAGTTACAGCGTCAGCGATGTCGCGGGTACCGATAGAACCGAACAGTTTACCTTCGTCGCCAGATTTAGACGCGATGGTAACGGTGCCCAGTGCATTGATTGCTTCAGCACGAGCGTTAGCAGCCGCCAGAACGTCAGCCAGTTTGGCTTCCAGTTCAGCACGACGTGCTTCGAAAAACTCAACGTTTTTCTTAGTAGCTGGAACAGCTTTACCCTGTGGAACCAGGAAGTTACGTGCGTAACCCGCTTTAACGTTAACCTGATCACCCAAGCTGCCCAGGTTTGCTACTTTATCAAGCAGAATAACTTGCATTACCTTATCCTCTTAAAGTCGTATTAATGGACCGTGCCCGATTACTGATGACGATCAGTGTACGGCAGCAGGGACAGGTAGCGAG
>Ga0209281_1000834_pt1 | contig 27596 bp, 23 predicted proteins | sample MedtruBG_FD_187514 | JGI IMG/M metagenome (GOLD analysis project Ga0209281, IMG submission 187514) | Root nodule microbial communities of legume samples collected from California, USA - Medicago truncatula BG (SPAdes) (version 2) | ecosystem: Host-associated > Plants > Roots > Nodule | place... | reverse complement strand
AATACTGTAAAAGTTTATTGTAAGGGAAGTTCAGAAAAGGCAAGTTTATTAATGGCAAGTAGCATGAGTATGTATTATCATTTTACAGAAGGTCAAGTTTATTATTCTAATTATGACAGCGATAAACATATGAGTTTTTATAAGGATCCAAATGTTGCTCTTGGATATATTGTAGAGTTTAATAATGTAGAAAAAGATAAAGCATTAGATATAATTTCTAGAGATAATATAGAACAAATAGATAGATATAATCTAGGAAGTGAAATACAAATTTCTAAATAAAATAACAAAATAGAACTATTAGCTTTTTAAAAGCTAATAGTTCTATTTTCTCGAAGAAATTTAATATAAAAAACTATTAGAATACTTCTACTGATCTTAACACCTATTCTTTGCTAAATAATAAAGAGTCCTTACACCAACTCCTGTACCACCTTTTGAGCAATAGCTAGTTTCCTTCTCAGTCCATGCTGTACCTGCAATATCTAAATGTAACCAAGGCTTATTTTGTACAAATTCACCTATAAATAATCCAGCAGTAATAGTTCCTGCATGCATGCCTCCAGTATTTTTTAAATCTGCTATATCGGACTTAATAAGTTTTTTATAATCATCAAAGTTAGGTAATTTCCAAACTTTTTCATCAGCTTTAAGTGATGCATTTTCTAACTCTTTATAAAACTCATCATTATTAGACACTACAGCTGTTGTAGTAACTCCAAGTGCAACTAAGGCAGCTCCTGTTAATGTAGCTAAATCTATAACCTTATTAACTTTTTCCTTTTCAATTATATAATGTACTGCATCTATAAGAGTAAGTCTTCCTTCTGCATCTGTATTTAAAACTTCAATATATTTACCAGCCATAGAACCAATTATATCTCCTGGTTTATATGCTTTGCCAGATATTAAATTCTCGCATGCAGCAATTACTCCTACAACATTTATCTTTAGCTTTTTCTTTGCTATAGCACTTATTGCTCCAATAACTGATGCAGCTCCACCCATGTCTGATTTCATTGAATCCATGCTGCTAGTTGGCTTGATAGAATATCCACCTGAATCATAAGTGACTCCCTTTCCAACAAGACCTAATATATCGTCCTTTTTGCTTTCATCTCCAAAATATCTCATTACAATAAGTCTAGGAGGAAGTTCTGAGCCTTTAGCCGCTGATAGGAAAGATTCCATTCCAAGTTCATTAATTTTCTTTTCATCGAATACTTCAACTTCAAATCCATATTTGTTTCCAGAACCAATAACTTTTTCTGCAAGAGTTTCTGGATATAATACATTAGCCGGTTCATTAACTAAATCCCTTGCAAATTTAGTTGTTTCAACAAGTATCAAAGCTTCATCTATATACTCATCTATTGAGTTTGGCTTTCCATTTTCATCAGTGAAGATACTTACTTCAATTTCCGAATTTTCATTAGCTTCAGTCTTGTATTTGTCAAATCTATATTCTCCAAAACCAATTCCTTCAACCATAGACTTCGTAATATCTTCAACTGATAACTTCTCATTAGATATAATATTTAATGCTATTTTTTTAGCTTTTAATTCAATTGCCTTTTTTATTGCCTTTCCCAAAGAGCCTCTTATAATTTCTGCTGTCAACTCATCCTTGCTTCCAAGTCCAATAAATATTATGTCTTGAACTCCACTTTCAGCTACATTGGTAGCCACACATATTTCCCCAGCATTACCTTTAAATTTATTACTTTCTCTAAAATGCTTATATATAACAGTAAGTTTTTCATCTTGCAACTCTTTATCTTCACTATAAACCGGAAGCATAACCAAGTCAGCTTCATTAGATTTAATTGTATTAATTTTAAATTCCATACTATTCCCTCCATCTATAAAAGTTAGTCGATATTCATAATTTTATATTTACTGTTCACTACTGTACATACACTGGAAATATTTTTATTCCTTTATAGTTTATTATTTCAATCATAAGCTCTTTCTATGTTATAGATAACACAAACATAAACTATACTTAAACTATGAAATATCTTCCAACCAGAAATGGGTAATATCCTTTTGTGGAATGTTTCATTGGTAATTTTGATGGATGTGATTCTTTGGCTATAAGTTGTTCCAAATGTGCTAGTTCAAAGCTTGTTCTTTGAGGCTAGCACTTTGGGTTCAACTTTATAGCCTTAGAATCACCCATCAGAATTACCTAGAAACTGGAACAAAAGTATGTTATTCATTTCGGCGAGTTATATGCATAAGTTCGAGCCTTAGTTTGGTTATCTATATTCCAATAATAAATCTGCAATAAGTGCTCACTTAAGACTGAAATTTAGAAACTTGATTGCAACATACATATTAAAATTGTAAACAGTATAGATATAATTTGTTTAGGCCTTAACATCTATCATTAATGTTACGCTTTTATTGTAGTTATTATACCATATTGAAGAAACTAAATACTTCTTTCCTATGGTATAAAAATGTATAATAGATAAGAATTACAATTGGAATATCACTTAACTTTTATTAGGAGCAATGCCTTGTTTTTTGAATATCCTATTGGAGTGAACCTATATAAAAATAGATTGAAAATAAAGCAATTATTCTCAGAATTGAAATTCGACAATATGATTCTAATTTAACTTTTTTCTGTTTTCATAAATAAACCTCTTACAGTTCATTAATTGTATCAGTTACCGCCATATTCCTAATCCGTTTTGACGGAGCATAGATTGCAACGATAGCCGTAATCGAAACAACCAAAAGTATAATAATTATAGGCATAATAGGAATACTCCAAGTAGCGTAGTTAAAATGATCAGTAATAAGAATGTTATATAGTAACTTGTTAATGAACAGACCAATTACAATTCCGACAATACAACCTGATATAGAATAGGTAAAAGCTTCAGCGGCTATCATTTTGGTAACTTGATGTCCGTCCATACCGATCGCGCGCATGGCTCCATATTGCTTTATTTTTGCAGATACACTCATGGAAATACTGTTCATAATATTTAATACAGTAACCAAGGTAATAATCGCCAAAAATCCATATACAAAAAACATAAATGCCATATATGTGTTGGATTGCATGTTCCGTAGGTCGCGTTGGTCACTAAACTTATACTTTTCGCCTACGGCATTATTGATGACTTCAACATTTCTGTCCGTTACATCCTTTGTCATTTGTATTATAATAAGTGAATAGTCGGTTACGCCGGTAAGGCGAGTAAAAGTTTTCCCAGAAGTAATGAGTGTTATTTTCCCATTTGGAGCACCGTTATCACTAAATGGGTTACATTTTAACAGCCCTGCGATTTCTACTTCCTTATTTCCTACTTGTATTTTATCGCCTATTGCTAAAGGATTGTCCTTGTCCCAGATTGTAAGTACATAATTACTATCCCCATACACTTTTGAAATATCGCTACCTTTTCTAAGCATATTATCTTTTGTAAGACAATCCAAATCATAATCATCGTAGGAAATCATATCAATCATATTTGTTTGAAAATTTACTTCTGCCGGAATATCAAGACAGCTCCTTCGTCCAAAAACATGTTTTACACCTGACATACTACTTATTTTATCAAGCAGTTCACTATCTATGGAATTTGAACTGTTATTACTAGAAATGTTGATGTCAGAAGCATTCGACGACTGGGGCATAATATATCCGATAAACTCTATTAAAACTGAAAAGCTCAAAAACAGGATTATGCTAAGAGAAAACGAGCTTGTCATAAGTATTAAATTTTTCTTTGCCGATACTGCATGATGAATACCGAGGGCAGTTTCAATTTTTGAAAAACGGTTATTCAACACATGGGTTGCATTTTTTGTGTTTTCTAAATTGCCTGATACTGCTGTTACAGGCGATACCTTTGCAGCTCGTTTTGCAGGAGAGCTGGCGGCGATGAGTACTGTAACAACTCCCACAATTATCCCGCTGATAATGCCTGGTGGACTGACTTCCCAAAGGGGCATATCGGAGAACTCTGTCGCGACAAGAAACCGTAGACCAGCACATAATCCCCATGTGACTGCAATCCCAAGTATCACACCTATTGGAACCGCAGTTTTGCACCAATTAAGGGCTTCAAGTTTGACAAAACGGACAATTTGTTGTCTGCTCATTCCAATGCAGCGCATCATTCCGAAAAACTTTGTCCTTTGGGCAACATTACTGTTTATACTGCTTGAAATCATCAGCACCCCCGCAATCAGTATAAGCACAAACAGCACAGCAGCTATAGGATATAAACTTTGTGCCATTGCACTTTTACTAAGTTCTTGTATAGATTGACTGACATGCTTATTAAGTAATCTTTTTGCTTCCATTCTAACCCCCATATCTGCCATACTAAAAACAGCAGTCACCAAAAATACAGCAAATATAATACATAGAAGCGTCATACGGTTCTGCCGTCTGTGTACTTTTGCAGAAATCGGAATTAGACTAAGATAGCTTTTCATTCGCGGTACCTCCCTAAATCGGTTAGTATGCCATCAGACACTTGTAATATCCGATCTGCAGCCTGTGCGATACTTCGGCTATGAGTAATCATAACAATGGTCTGCTGGTACTTTCTTGCAGCTTCTTTTAGCAAAGTAATCACTTCACTGCTGTTTTGCGTATCCAGATTACCCGTCGGCTCATCGGCAAGGATAAGCGATGGCCTCGTAATTAGCGCACGTCCTATTGCTACACGCTGTTGCTGCCCACCTGATAATTGACTTGGTAAATGGTCACGGCGTTCTTTCAGATTAAGCACCGTAAGTAATTCCTCAAGATACTTTTTATCGGGCTTTTGATAATCAAGTAGTACGGGAAATATGATGTTTTGCTCAACATTCAATTCTGGAATTAGATTAAAACTCTGAAAAATAAATCCAATATTTCTGCGCCGAAAGATTGTTAAGTTACTATCTTTCATGGAAAAAATATCTTTACCATCAATAAATATCTTGCCGGAAGTGGGTATATCAAGCGCACCTACCAGATTAAGAAGTGTGCTCTTCCCGGAGCCGGATTCTCCGACTATTGTGACAAATTCTCCTTTCGGAACAGAAAAGTTGATATCTTTTAATGCATGTACAGCAGCTTCACCGTTGCCATAGATTTTAGAAATTGATTTAACTTCCAATAAATTCATAGATTATTCACCTCTTTCTATCTTGATATTGAAATATTATCATATCAATCTTACTGTTATATGACGCTTACCCTACAATTTTGTAGGAATTAAAAAATTGATTATAAAAGTAGTGCCAATACCCAATTCGCTGTCAACCTCGATTGTTCCACTGTGTGCTTCAACAATAGCTTTTGCAATTGGTAAACCAAGTCCGATACCTTGCGTGTCTTTAGAAAAACGACTGCGATAAAATCTTTTGAAAATATGATGTAAATCCTCTGGATGAATACCGCTTCCATTGTCCTTTATGATGACTTGAATAATAGACCCAAATTGTTTCCATTCAATATGAATAGCATTTCCTTTTTGCGTATGGTCAAAAGCATTTCTAACAATATTACTGATTGCTTCAATTAGCCAAGTACAGTCACATAATAAAGTAATATCATCATCCCCATATAGATATATTTCCTTTTCCTCCTGTTTGGCACGAAATGAAAAGTGCCTTTCTATACTTTCCATCATTTCAGATAAATTTTCTTTAGCTTTCTCAATCATGATTGTTCCGGCATCGAGTTTTGTAATTTTCAAGAGGTTTTGCACCAGTATTTCTATTCTGTCAAGCTCCTGTTCTGAAAGATCAGTAAACTCTTTGATTGTTGGTAAACTCTTTGCTTCTTCTTGCATAATTCCATTATATATATTAAGGGCAGCAAGAGGAGTTTTTAACTGGTGAGAAATATCGGAAATGGTATCTTTCAAAAATTTTTTTTCTTTTCCCTCATTTTCAGCATGGGCATTTAAAATAGAAATTACGGAATTTACTTCATGAAATAGTATGTATAGCTCTCCTTCATCATTACATTCAATACGTGCATTTTTATTTCCAGAAATATATTCTTTGATTTGGGTTACCGCATTCTCCATGATTATATTTTGTCCCTTAAAATACCTATAGCCTATTACCACTATCGAGATACTCATGCACAAGGAACATACCAATATATACAATGCTGCATTTTTAAATTTTAAACCTATTAAGGTAGCAGAAATCAAGGTAAAGGCTACTATAAGAAGCAATACCAAACCAAAAAGTTTTTTGATTTTCCTGTTTACCAGTATTTTCATCTTACGCCCCAATCAACAGCATTCCATTTATACCCCATACGCCGAACAGTCACTATTTTTTTAGGTTCGCCCGGATTATCTTCGATTTTCGTGCGCAGTCTACGTATATATACGGTAATAGTATTCTTATCTATATAGTTTTCGTTGCAATCCCATAATTTGCTTAAAATCTGTTCAGGAGACAGAACAATATCGGGATTTTCCATAAACAGGCATAACAATTTATACTCACTTGTTGTTAAGTCAAGTTGTTCTCCATTTTTATAAACTTCTCCTTTTAGCAGTTGTACGTTTATGCCATTAGAATTTAACTCGGTATCAGCTTGAATAAAATTCTCACTTCTGCGAAGCAAAGCATTTATTCTGGACATAAACACTGCCAGTTTGAACGGCTTTGTTATATAATCGTCGCCACCAATATCAAGCCCCATTATCATATCCGTTTCTTCATCAGCAGCAGTAAGAAACATAAGCGGCACCTTTGATGTTTTACGGATTCTTTTGCATAAATCATAGCCGCAGCCATCGGGGAGCGACACATCCAAAATCACCAAATCATATTTCTTATCTTCCCATAGTGCTTCTGCTTCAAGAATTGTACGGGCAACATCTATTTCGTATCCTTGCTTTTTGATTGCAAAAGATAAACCATTAATTAAACTCAAATTATCTTCAACAAAGAAAATGTGTTTCAATTGTTTTCACCGTCCTTCATTTTCTGCGTATATGTTTTAGTCGTATATGGCTTGTCCTCATATTTAAAATAAACCATATACGGCTAAAACATATTCCATAATTTTATCATCCTATCATTTACAAACAATACCACCATAAATTATATATAGTTACCTGAACAATTACAAGAAACTCCAAATGTTATAATCCAGTAATATGTATAGATAAAGCTTTCTAATATAATTAATATTCATGCTTCAAGTATCTTCAGCGTCTATTGCTTTGTAAACAGCAATATTACAAATATAATTTTTAGATGTTAAATTTATATTATAAAAATGTCTTCCTTCATATTATGAGTAATGGGTATAAGAGAGACACTAACTATTCACCCTCCTAAGTTATAATTAAAATATCTTCAAGTATTTATTTTTTCTATTATGCTATAGCTACCTTAAAAATTATATATACCAATACTATCCATATTAATATAATTTGTATTACAAAATACCAGCTTTTAGGTTTCCCATTAGCCCATAAGTTTTCTGCTTCAGTCCGGCATTTATTAAATATTTCTTCTGGTATAAATTCTATCATTATTGCTCTTAATAACAATAAGTATACCCTCCATTTCCTCTAATACTTCATTTGCAATTCCTTATATAAGAATCCTGTTGTTGGAATTTCTATTTCACAGTTTTATGCTAATTGAAGTAATTTTCCTGAGAATACCTCTAATTCATTTTTTTTCATCTGCAATATCTCTCTTTAATGAACTTGTTGCTAAGTCAGACTGTTTGTACATTATATAATTAAAATGGAACTCTTCTAAATTATCATCAATATTTATTTTTAACTTTCGAGCCACAATGCAGGCTTCATGTGGAACACAACACCATTAAGCAATGTGATGACTACAGTATCTTTATTAATCATTGAGCCAATGTATCCTACAACTCCTCTAATTCCAACAACTCAAATCTTTTTATTATCCATATAAAATCTCCTTCTATCTAGCACTAATATGAAAATATAATGTCAAATAGACTTATTATCTAATTAATTGTGCCTTAATAAGCATACGTGCATTAACTTCTAAGCTTTTTTCTACATTAATTATAGCATAAACTAGGATTGTAACTTTAATTTCTATACTGCAATTATGTTTATCAAAGTTTTATATATCAATTAGATCTCCTAATTTAAATGTGCCCATATCTTTGTATCACCCATACTCTATCACCTTCCACATAATTTAATAATACAAAAGAGTATCAATTATTTAATTACTATTGATACTCTTTCTAGATATTTGATTCTTTCTAGATTTAAACTATTTTATAAAACTATAGAATTGTTTTGCAAATCAAAGCTTAAAATAATTGCCACATGAATCATACTACTTATTAATCTTGTTATATTCGCCAATTGACTTATTAATGCTATCTGCCATTGCTTTTACAGTTTCTTCTGGAGTTTGTTTTTCATTAAGCATATTTTCAATTTCAGTTTCAACTGTTTGCCTAGCTTCTGGGAATACGCTTAACAGTGCTCCTGCATACTCTGGTGATGAGCTATGAAGCTGATCAACTGCTGTCTTAAATTGTGGAAATTTATTAATATTATCTTTATATACTTGTTCATTTTGAGCATCAGTTGTAATAGGGAAATATCCAGTGTTAGCATTCCAATAAGCTTGTGATTCTGCAGAGATTAAGAATTTTACAAATTCCCATGTGGCCTTCTTTTTGGCGTCATCTTTATTATCTAATGCCCATAAAGAAGCACCTCCAATTGAAACTCCGCCTTTTGAACCATCAACAGCTGTTGGAAAATATGCGGTGCCAACTTCAAATTTACCATTAACATCAGTTAATATTTGTTTTAATGAAGCTGTTGAACCTAATGTCATTGCTGATTTCCCTGCTGAGAAATCTGCAAGCCCTGCATCTCCGCCACGACCTACATTAGCTGTACATCCCTTATCATATAAACTCTTCCATGAATTTAAAATACTTAAAGCTGCACCATTTTTATCAAAGTCAACTGCAGTTGCTGCACCCTGTCTACCATTTCCGTTATCTGCATATTTAAGTCCTTGTTTAGCAATAAATTCTTCAAAGAACCAGCCGTAAATACCAAGAGAAATTGCATTAGCAGCTCGACCTTTAGACTTTAAATCACCTGAAATGTTTTCAATTTGAGAAAAACTTTGGGGTACATCTTTAATACCAGCCTTAGTAAACATATCTTTATTATAATATAGTATTGGTGTAGATGAATTAAATGGCATTGAATATAATTTCTTATCTACAGTATAATATGCGGCTATATTAGGTTCTATTTTTGAAATATCATAATTATCCTTATCAATTAGTTCCTGCATCGGAACTATATATCCTGAATCTATCATAAAGCGAGTTCCAATATCATAGATTTGTACTAAATCTGCTCCCATGTTTCCAATCTGTGCACTTTTAAGCTTATTTATTGAATCATCGTATTCTCCTTGATATTGTGCTTCTACATGAATTCCTTTATCATTTTCGCTGTTAAATTTATCTACTAAATGAGTAAGAGCTTCTCCATTTACTCCTCCCATAGAATGCCAGAATGTTATTGTTGTTTTTCCTTTATTATCACCATTCGATAAGTTATTCCCAGTTTCTTTACTAGCGCCGCCGCACCCTGCAAGTAAAGTCAAGGCCATTGTAGCCGTTAAAACAAGTGGCAAGAATTTTTTAAATTTCATTTTTATTTTCTCCCTTCAATTTTGAAAATCATAATATTCCTATATTCAAACAGCTTATATTTTTTTAATTAATTGCTGTTTTTTAACCATTAACATTACTTTAATAAATCCAACTTTTTAATTTAGCCTTTAACAGCACCAGAGAACATACCTCTTATAAGTTGTTTTTGCCCTGCAACAAAGATTAATAGTGATGGTATTATTACCATTACAACACCTGCAATCATCATTGTTATGGACTGTGAATCAATACTATTAAGCATACTTATACCAATTTGAACTGTTCGCATTTTATCAGATCCAGTTACAAGAAGTGGCCACATATACATATTCCAAGCATTTATAAATGTATAAACTGCCATTGCACCTATTGATGATTTTGTAAGAGGCATTAAAATTTTACATATGAACTTTATATTTGAGCATCCATCAATCTTTGCTGATTCATAAAGTGCAACTGGAAAGGACAAATAAAATTGTCTAAATAAGAATATCCCCATTGCTGATGCCAAATATGGAACTATAAGTACTTGATATGAATCTAACCAGTTCCATGAACTTACTGTTAAGTAGTTTGAAATGATAGTTGCTTCTCCTGGTATCATCATTGTTGACATAACAATCATAAACAATAATTCCTTGCCTTTAAAATTTAAGAATGAAAATGAAAATGCCGCTAGTGAACACGATACTATTTGTCCAACTGTTATTAATCCTGCTACTAAAAATGAGTTAAATACAAATTTAAATAAGGGAACCTTTTTTAATACATCTACAAAGTTTGATAATGTAGGATTTTTAGGTATAAAATTTAAATCTGATGAAAATACCTCACTTGATTCCATAAATGCAATGCTTAAAGCATATAAAAGAGGTAGAAGTACAATTAAGACAACAATCAAATTAATTAGTAGTCTCAAATAAGAGTTAATTCTTTTTCTATTTTTATATCTTCTTCTCATCTTAGTTTGAATATCTTCTATTTCCTTTTTCGTTATATTTTCATTAATTACAGCTTCCATTAATACTTAACTCCCTTCTTTTCTACTCTGAACATTATTAATGTAAGTATCATTATTATTGCAAAAAGTACAACTGATTGTGCGGCTGCACTACCAAATCGATAATTGAAAAATGCATCCCTATAAATTGAATAAACAAGGAGATTTGTTGACTCCCCTGGTCCTCCTTGAGTTAATATTTTAACTTGTCCAAATGCTTGAAATGCTTGGATGATATTTACTACGAACGTATAGAATAGAATTGGACTAAGTCCAGGCAAAGTTAATTTGAAGAATTTATGAAGTGAGTTTGCACCATCAATTGATGCTCTTTCATATATAGATTCATCAATATTGCTTAACCCAGCCGAAAAATATAGGAAATTAATACCGCTATTAAGCCATGCAGTTAATACTGCAACACAAATTAATGCATACTTAGGATCAGTTAACCAATTTATATTAACATTGAGAATTTTATTTACAATACCTACAGATGGGTGAAGAATAATTTTAAATATCATTGATGCTGATGTAGATGCAATTGCCATTGGAAGAGCATACGCAGTGCTAAAAATTCGTATTCCCGGAAAGGTTTTATTACATAATAAGGCTGTTATAAGTCCTAAAGCCATGCTTACTAAAACAACTATTGCCACAAATATAACTGTAACAATTAGGCTATTATAAAATGATGATGATGAAAATAAATCTGTATAATTCTCAAATCCTACAAATAATTTTGGCTGTCCCATTTTATCTGTTTTGTATAAACTTAAATATATTGTTTTAAAAAATGGATAAAATAAAAATAATATAAAAATTATAAGACTTGGTATAATAAAAAAATATGGTCCAATTTCAAATTTTCTTATTTTATTCACCACATAGGCCCCCTTTAACTTCATCATGCAAAATATTCTTTTCTGTGGTTTCATCAAAAATACAAATATTTTTTGTATTTATTAGAATCTGAGCCTCATCTCCCGTGCTTAAGTTAACGCTATCTTTAAAAATTGCTGTTAGCTCACTATTTCCAACTTTAAAATAAACATTTGTCTTGTCTCCAAGCATTTCGCTTAATTCCACTTTTATATCAATTACTGAAGATACATGTTCTTTATCTTCGTCCTTTATATCTGCACTTTGTGTAATATGTTCTGGCCTTATGCCGATAATCACATTTTTATTTTCATAAGATTTTTTTATTAATAGCTTACTTTTACTTTTAGGTAAATACACTTTTTCATTACCAAATATAAAATACACTTCGTTATTCTCAATTTTTAATTGGCATTTTATAAAATTCATTGATGGTGATCCTATAAAACCTGCAACAAATTTATTGATTGGATTATTATATAATTCCTCCGGAGTATCTACTTGATGTACCACTCCACTTTTTAATACTACTATTTTGGTACCGAGTGTCATTGCCTCCGTTTGATCGTGCGTTACATATATAATTGTATTGTTTAATTTTTTATGAAGTTTTGACATTTCAACTCTCATATGATTTCGTAATTTTGCATCTAAATTTGACAACGGCTCATCCATAAGCAAAATTTTAGGTTTTCTAATTATTGCACTTGCAATTGCAACTCTTTGCTTCTGACCTCCAGATAATTCTTTTGGCATTCTCTTTAATAATTCTTGTATTCCCAAAATTCCCGCAACTTTATTAACATTTTCTTTTATGGTAGCTTTATCAACTTTTCTCACCTTTAAAGAAAATGCTATATTATCATAAACGGACATCATTGGATATAGTGCGTAATTTTGAAACACCATGCTTAAATCTCTTTCTTTGTGAGTAAGATAATTTGCAAACTGTCCATCTAGCCACATTTCACCTTCGCTTATTTCTTCAAGGCCAGCTATCATTCTAAGTGTTGTTGATTTACCACATCCTGATGGCCCAACTAAAATCAAAAAATCTTTATCGTCAACTTCTAAATTGACATTTTTAACTGCATATGATTCATCATCGTATTTTTTACATACGTTTTTGAGCGATAATTTTGACACTAATTTTCCTCCTTAAACATTACTTTTAACAAATCTTCCAACAATTTGAATATTATCATTGTAAAAATTCAAAGTCAACTTATAGCAAACGTTTAACACGAGTATTTACATAGTATTAACCTAAGCTTTACAGTTATATGCCAATACCTTTACCTTAATTTAACAAAAAGCACTGTACTAAATATATCGATTTAGTACAATGCTTACATATTAAAATAGTGGCAATTTTGTAGTTTTTAATAATCTATTTTTATACTCCTATATCATTTGGTAGTGATATAATAATTATTATATCAAGCTATAATCTATTGAATAATATGATTTCTTCAAAATTTATAAGTGAGGCAAATTAAAAGCAGTATAGAAAAGAGGAATATATTTGGAAGTAGTAAATGTAACCCACAAAAGTATCGATATTTTTTCAAATGTTCTAAATGAGTCTGCCACATGGCTTAATTCTATAAATCAACCAATGTGGAAGTATGAAGATATAACAAGTGAAGAATTGCTAAAGAAATATAGTATCGATGATATGAAATTATGCTATGAGAATGGAACCTTCATTGGAGTATATATTTTGCAATGGCATGATCCTCTATTTTGGGCAAATTTACAAAAGAATGAATCTGGAATACTGCACAAAGTGTAAAAAAGGGATATGGACGCAAACTAATACAATCTGCTGAATTAATTTGTAAAGAGCATAATGTAAACTGGTTAAGGTTAAATTGTGGAACATTTAGAGACAGACTACGATACTTTTACGAAAGCAATGGTTTTAAAATGGTAGACAGAGTATTTATTGATAATAGAGATCAAATTAGATATGAAAAATTTCTAAATCTATAGGAACTATGAATATGTTTAAATATTCTTATCTATAATTAAATGACTTTAAATTTAGATAAACATTATATATGTCTATGAAAAAATTTGAATATTTATAGTTATGTTGTGCATAACTAATGTACTATAGGGAGGTGACGCCATGACATATATATCAATTGATTTATTAATTGCATCTGTATTTATAATTATGGGTATATTATTTATAAAATCCAATGGAAAAGGTTGTTATTTTATTTCAGGATATAACCTTGCATCTCAAGAAGAAAGAAAAAACTATGATGAAGTAAAGATCTGTAACTACTTTGGAAAAACAATTTTGCTATGGTCAATTTTCTTTATCATCGGAGCTCTTGTGGATTACTTCTATCATGGAACTGGAATGAAACTTGCATTCTTACTTTTAATAATTGCCCTAGTATATCACATTTATATACGCTATAAAAAGTTTGATGAAAAATTTAAGATATAAAATTTTCTGTATAGATACCTAATTTAGACCTGAATTTATGCATATAGATCATCGAAACAAGAATTATGCTGTTGTTCAAGTTTCTAATGAAACATTTCACAAAAGCATAATTCTTATTTCTAGTTGAGATATTTTTCATGGTTTTTCTGAATCAAAATATTTATGATTTCGGTGGTTTATAAACTTAAAGCTCTTTCATCTTCCCTTTGATCAAGCTAACATAACTTCCAAGAACCGCAAGAATTTTCACCACTTCATCTAGTTCAAAGTTTAAAGTATGTCTTTTCATTTTTAGAGCTTCCTCTAGCTTAAAAAGCATAGATGCTCCTTCCTTTAATCCAAATTTATCGCAACTTACCGCAAGTCTATTCACTTCTCTTAAAGTACTATCTAAAGTTACGCTTAATCCACTTAATAAAATTCCATCCAAAAACACTTCGATATCATCAATCACAATTTTTAAGTCTTGATTATTTTCCATAAAATCACATCCTTTATGTAATTGAATTAAACAAACTACCGTATACATATTGATAGCTATATTACGCTGTCTTTTCTGTAAGATAAGAAGATAAGGCAAGTTAACTCAATTACCATCTATATAGTCAAATTCACTAACGTACCATTTTTATAATAAGCTGTTATAGGGATTGCTGTAAGTCCATTTTCGTTAATGAATACTTTACTCAAGAGCATAAACGGATAGTTTTTCATTCTTTCCATTCTCTCTAGCTTTTCTATGAGCTTCTTATTATAACTAGAATACTTAACTTCGATGGTTACACATTCTTCTTTTTCGTCATATAATGGCATTTTGAAGAGCTGCTGTATTTTATCAAAGCTGCTCTCTCCAAACTTTGTTGGATTTATGAGGAATAAATTATAATTTTCTTCTCTTTCATTAAAATATAATCCTGAGTTATTAGAAACTGCTAAAAATAAATCCTTCCAAGAATTAAAGGTCTTGTCCTTAAGATAAATACTTTGAATATCTGTGGTTCCTACAATTTCTCCTTTGCTACTTTCACTAGAGGATAACCTAAAATCTCCATTTATTTTTCCATTAATAAGCTTTACTCTAGCTTTAGAGAAGCTTTCTATATCAGAAGCAATCCCCCAAGGACAGCTTTCTCTGCTATTGCTGTTTTTATTATTGTAGGATGAATTTCTAGATATAGTATAAGTAAACCATTTGTTAAAGCCTTCTACTATAAAGTAAAATGTAGTTCCTTCATAGCCTGATTCTGTTATCCATTTGCTAGCTCCTACTGCTATAAGTTCTATAGGAGGAATTTCATAATAAGAACTTTTATGCTCTCCAATTAATTCTACTAAAGTTTTTTCATCACTGCAGTTTTCAATAACCATGGTCCAGACATAAATGCTTTGAAGCAAATGCCTAAAACTTTCTACAGAAAAGGAAGCATTTTTATTAATATATAATCTAAGTTTTCCTTGAAGTGCTCTTATCTTCTTCTCAATACTTGGAATATCGCTATTATGACAAATAATTGATACCTGTTCCAACTTATCTAAAAAGCTTTCAGGAATTCTTGCAAGACCTGTAAAATATATTTCCTCTAGAGTTTTTCTAACTTCTTTTATGCAGCTTTCTAAAGTTTCTTTACTTACAATTTTGTCCTTAGCAATTAAATAAATAACTTCTTCTTTCTTTAACATGCCTTTGTAAAGACCATAGTGAATTACTGCCTCTGCCTTGTGTCTACAAAGCGCTTTACTCTTGCAGCTGCACAAAGCATTATTGACTATACTGCTATCCTTTATGGATATATCTTTCTTTTTTTCGCCATTCACAGAAATAAACTTTACAGTTTCTTCTCCTGCAAATTCCACCTGAAGAAGGGCATCTTCTTTTATATCTGCTTTTAATCCAAACTCCATTCTCTTAACAATATTTCCAAATTCTCTGTCACCCAAAGCAGTTTTTATACTCTTTAAGTTTATATTTAAAAGTTCTGAATAATCTGGACTGAATCCCTCTTGTTGTTTTGATATTTCCATTTCTTCACTAGAATCCCCATTTAAAGAAGAGAACTCTCCAAAGATTTCTTCCATATGATTCTTTATATATAAGTAACTCATTACAGTATGCTTACAAATACTCCTCGAAGGACAGCTACACTTAAACGCTTGTATATCTTCATTTACGCTGCATGAATTTCCATCTGGCAGTTCACATTTTATAGATGCTTCTTCCACTGTAATTTTAACACCAGCACCAGAGCTTAAATCCTTTGAAGCTCTATTAAATATACCTTTATTAGTAACTCCAATAAGATACTCATCATTAATAGAAAGAATATACGATTTTAACTTACTTAAGAAATTATCTTTGCTATCCATTTCGCTAACCCTCCTGGCGTCATTGCTGCAACATCTGCTCCAAGTGCAGTCATTTTAGCTGCAGCCTTCTTATCATAGAATCCATTCGCTTTATCATCCAAAGCTGTAAGAATTATAAGCTTAGCTCCAGTTTCAATTATTGCCTTAGCCCTTGCATACATTATGTTGTAATTATACCCATCATAAAGGTCTGTCACCATTACTACCATAGTTCTTAAAGGACTTTCTATCAATTTTTCCGCATAACCTAAAGCCTTTCCTATATTAGTCCCTCCTCCCAGCTGAACACTCATAAGTGTTTGAACTGCATCATCCACATAAGAAGTTAAGTCTACTATTTCCGTGTCAAAAATAAAAAGACTGGTTTTTAACATAGGGAGCTTTGAAAATATGCCTGCCATTATAGCACTGTGAATAACAGAAGAGAGCATACTGCCACTTTCATCTACAGCAACTACTATGTTCCAAGGATTATATTTTCTTACTCTTCCATAAAAATAAACTTTGTCTACAATTATTCTCTCTTCTTCTTTATCATAATTTTTTAAATTAGCTCGTATAGTTCTTTTATAATCAATATTTCTAGCAGACTTCACAGCACTTCTTTTGTTTCTGTCCACTTTCCCCATAATAGTAATCTTTACTTCATTTTCTAGACTTTTAGTTATTTCATCGACTACTTTTTTAACTATTTTTTTTGCAGTATCTAAAACCTCACCCTTCATTAAATGTTTCATCTGCAATATATTTTTTAAAAGTTCTGCATTAGGCTCCATGGCCTCTAGCACTTTTTTATCTGTTAAAAGCTCCTTCATGTTATACTTTTCTAGAGCATGTTTTTCTAATATTTCCACTGTTTCTTTAGGAAATAAGGTTCTAACCTTTGTTATCCAAGAAGGCACTGTAAACTTAGAACTTCCTCTTCCTCCTCTTGGGTCATCTACTCTTATTCCTCTTTCTTCATCATAATCTCTATCATATAAGAACTCTAGCAAATCACTAAGCTCTGAGTAATTGCTGCTATCTTCTGAAAAACCTATTCTATCCTCTGCAAACTTTCCAAGTACCAATCGCCATCTATTTAAACCAATTAAATCTTCATTCATACCTTACCCTTTCTTTTATAAAGTAAAACTTACACTTAGCATATATTATTTTTACCTCATATAACTGTTAACTCAAACCAATTACCACCACATAAGCCATTTAATCTACACTTTATCTGGAGTCTTGCATATGGTGTTTTATGGATAGATATTCCACTTCTTCAAAAGCTCCACTGCATATTTATCTAATGATACTGCTAAGTTTATATCTTCTTCTTTTAAAGCCTTTTCATATAGAATATCATCATCATCAGTGCTGTACACTTTTGCTGCCTCTTTAGCAATGCTGTCAATTTCAAAAGGATTAAAGAATGTAAAACTAAATCTCAAATCTGGAAGAAGTGCCATGAAGTGTTCCTCTTCTATGTTTCTCATAAAGCTATCTATTCCATTAAGTAAATCCTCTTCAATAAGTAATAAGTCTTTAGCTGTAGAAAATAGTCCTTTTAAAAAGCTTCCTGACTTCATAAGTTTTTCCCCAGTTCCATAAAGATACTGCATTGCCTTATGTGTTACTTCCTTAGAATTAATAGAATTTAATCCGTATAATATACCTAAGGCTGCTCCTTCGACTGCGCTGTTTAGATTCTTCTTATTAATAAGCAGTTTTAAGCTGTCGATTAAGGTTTCACTATCAAAATCAGCTTTATTAGAAATATGATAAATATCCTTTAGCTTTGATATAACTTCATTTTCATTGTCATAATCTACAGTGATTAAACTTGTTATTTGAGACACAGCTTTATTATAGGAAGCAGTAAAGAATTCTTTAAGCTTTTCATTCATAGTAATGTTAAGCAAATCCTCTGAATTACATAAAAAATTTAGATTGTAACAGGAATTTGTAACTGATACAAAATCTTCATCTCCATTTAAGATCTCACCAAATGAAGGAAGAAGTCCCTGGAAACTGCTTTCAAGGCCCATAAGTGCAGCTTCTATTAAAAGCAGTGAAGCTTCTCCAGATGCATTTTCACAAGAGATAAACCTCTTTGTAAGCATAGAACTTGCTGCCTCCTTTAAGCTACCACCATGCACTGAAAGTTCTATAAGTGTAGCTTGAAGTTTAGTAGTCCATTTATACTTCCATACTTCTCTTACTAAATTGGTATTTTTCCTTTTAATAAAATCAGGTCCCTTTTCCATTAAGCAAAAGTTAGTATTTAAAAACTTCATTATATGAAAAAACTTACTTTGCTCCCTATGTTTTTTACTCTTATAAATGCCTAATGGCACTTCATTTTCTAAAGTAGTGGTTTTTATGTTAAACTTTTTGCACAATTCATTAAAATCTTGTACTATAGGTGGCACTTCTGCTAATGCACATAGCTTACCTATTTTATTTCCTGTAAGCAGGTCTCTCAAATATTTTAAAGAAACTTGTGCCTCTGCATCCATTTCACCTTTTACAAAAGAAGATGTTATTCCATCCTTAAGCTCATAAACTCCACATTCATACTTGTTTCTTAAAGATTTAAGTCCATTTGCCATATTAAAGGCTTCAATTTCATCTGCTGTAGAAAGATTTCCGTGATTTTTTCTTATAAGTTTCCCGCAGTGTACAATATAATTAAGAACTGCTTCTTCATAAGGTTTATCCACCTTTTTCTGAATATTTTCAAAAACTCGTTGATAAAAAGCTGGATGAGGCATTCCGCTGGCATAACCATTTAATTGATCACTTTCCTCAAAAGAATAGGCCATGGCATATACTCCTGTATCCTCTTGTGGTATATTATGAAGAGTTATTTCCTCATTAGATTCGAGTCCATCAATAAGAGCAGAAGTATGGAATCCTCCGCTTACTACAAGAACTTTATTGTATTTTTTAACAGTTTCCCTTATTTTCATACTCATAAATTTTTCTCTAGAAAGACATCCATCTTCTTTAAGCATTTCTTCATTATAGCTTGCTCTAGAAAGATAACAGGAAAATATCATATTTTCTATGAACTTCTCAGTACTTATCTTTAGTCCATCTATTTCAAATAATTTTTCCCAAAGCTCATTATAATTTCTGCAGCCTTCCTTTTCACAAAGGGTTTTAATAAAAATACTTTCCTTCATTAAATAATCATCATTATAGGTATTTTTCTCCTGAGCTTTTCCCATAATCTCTAGTTTTTTGCTGTTTATAAGTATTTCAGCATATGATAAATCTATGAACTCGCAAGCAATATTTTTCTTTTTTCCTTCTCTCAATGCTAAAAGCTCTGGAGAAAAATCTAAAAAGGGATAATAGCACCTATACTTTTCTTTGTTTTCTTCTATAAGCGCATTTCTATCATAGTAACTATAGTAAATACATACAGGGGCTTTCGTTTCCTCATGAGCTATATACTTTATCACTTTATTAGCCTCTGCAGGCCCTTCAATTAATATAATTTCAGGATTATAACTCTCTATTACCTTTTTCAGATGAAAGCTACAGGCAGGACTGTGGTGTCTTACTGGGAAAAACATTACTTTGCTTTCTAAATTATAAGCTTTTTTCACATAGTTTTTTATTTTATTATCTATATCCCGATCACCTATATTTTTACCCATGCTAGCTCCACCTTTATTTAATCCACTTTTTAGCTTCATAGAAATCCTTCCAGTTACCACCCATTTTTGTACTTTTACCTTTAACTACAATGTTAAAATAACTCCTTAGTTTATCCACATCTTCACGGCTTTCCTTAAGGACAGAACCTAGTATGTTTTGTACCATAGTACTCATGTCAATTTTAGAATCTCCATAGTAAAAGCTACTCATAAGAGTTTGATAATAAACTGACACTGCCTCGGCTGTACTCATTACTGCAGAAGGCTTGTCAATTCTACTACCTTCAGAAGATATTCCTTCCCTTAATTCATGGAATGTTGTAGCAAGAATTTCAGCTGCATCTCTATCCACTTCCATATCAATATTTGAATTCTTAATAAGCTTTTCAACTTCTCCTTCTATAATCCTAGCTTCTAAAGAAACATCACTTATTGGGAATACAGTTTCAAAATTAAATCTTCTTTTTAAGGCACTACTCATTTCATTAACTCCACGGTCTCTAGTATTAGCAGTAGCTATAACATTGAAACCAGGAGATGCACAAAGCAGCCCTTCTTCTCCAAACTCTGGTATATTTAAAACTTTATCACTAAGTACACTGATTAAACTATCTTGCACCTCTGCTGGGCATCTAGTGATTTCCTCAAATCTAGTTATAATTCCCTTTTGCATGCCTATATACAAAGGAGAAGGTACTAATGCTTCTTTAACTGGTCCTTTAGCTAAAAGTAAAGCATAATTCCAAGTATACTTAATCATGTCCTCTGTAGTTCCTGCTGTTCCCTGTATAGTATTTGTGCTGCATCCACAAATAGCCGCCGATAAAAGCTCGCTTAACATGGTTTTAGCTGTTCCAGGCTCTCCAACCAGCATAAGTCCTCTATTTCCAGCTAAAGTTATAATACATCTCTCAATAAGAGTATCATCTCCATAAAATTTCTTTGTAATATTAACATTCTTTCTTTTTAGCTTTAAAGGCTTACTGCTTCCTAAAATAAAAGTCCTTACAGCCTTAGGAGATAATCTCCAGTTTTCTGGTTTAGGCCCGTCATCGTTAGCTTCTAATGCAGCTAATTCATCTGCATATAATATTTCAACGGTAGGTTTTAATGCTTTCATTTCACTCATATATTATATTTAGTGAGAGAGTATACTAAAAATTATCAAGCCCTCACTAAATCCTCCCTTCTTTATTTTCAAACTTAAATATTTCATATCTGGGATACCCAATAGCCACTTTTAATTTATCGTTAAATTCCATTCTCAAACCAAGCCCATTTGAACTTTATATACGCTCAATCATTCCTTATCTAGTAACTTCTCCTATGGCAAGTTTTCTTTTCAATTCTGGATAAATCTTATAGTAAAGATTTTTACGCAAAATAGAATGATAAATAGCAAGAATTATAGTAACACCAATTAAAATAGCAGGTATTATATATAGTACAGGATTATTTAAAAAGAATCCGAACACGTCAAATTTTTTATCAATCCACTTTGCATATACGTAAACCATCAAAATTATAATAAAAACAGGAAACGCAAAAATTCCTGACATAATATTAACAATATTCATTTTTTTATGAATAGATTGAAAGTGCTCCTCACCAATATAGCACTCTAACAAAAAGCATTGTTTGTCAAAGGAATCACTTTTTTGAACTTGAAGATTATTTTTAGTAATATGCTTATGTAAAATGTCTAACTCATTACTGAATTCTAAAGTTTCATATAATATTTTTCCAAACCCCATAAATGTACCTCCATGTAATTTAATAAAATTATTTTCTTTTTCCCTCATTTACTATTTTAAAACCCAATCTGTAAATTCTTTAATAACTTCTTCAGGATTAGCTCGCTTGTTTTGTTCTGCAATTAAATCATAATATTCAAGTTCATGTATTATTAAAGGTATAGCTTTTCCAAACTTTTGTTCAATTACGCCTTCTTCATGGAGATTTCCTCCTAATTAATACTGCCGCTCTGTTTCTATGCTTACTATCAGTTATTCCATCAAAGTATAATGAATAACTTTTACCACAGGCCTTTAATTTACGAAGTATTATATTATCCATATTAAGTGTAATCTTTTCCCCTGAAACTTGATTAATATAACTCTTTTTATCTATATGCTGTAACCAGCATTCAATAAGTTCTCCAGATTTAACTACAAGCCATCCGTTACCTCCTTTTATTGGTTCATCATCGCTGCCATATGTAAAGGTTAATGCATATGTATCATTATCCAACTTCACACTTTCCATATAATATATAGAACATAATTGAGTAAATTCAAATAGCTTCTTTTCCTCTATCTGTTTACCATCGATACCGTAAACTGCGTAGAATATTTCACTAGGCCTTTCTACATGAAATATGCTTCCGCCATTTGCAGTTACCTCAATTGTCTCATGATTTTTCCAATTGATAACAGAACTATTCTTTTCAAAATATGCATCCAAAAACATACCTTCTACTAAAACTTTACGTTCCCTAATAGATACTCCTTTATCATCAAGTAAGCGATGCAATATTACATTTTTATCAATTGTTGAAAAGGCCTGTATTCCTTCTTCATTATACAAGCATCTACTTACCAATGGCTCTTCTATTTTCACACGCTTTACTGACTGAAAGTATTTAGTCTTAGAAAATTTATATTCACCTAGTTTTGTAGGTTTTTTACTAAAGGTTCCATCAGTATAAGATAATATCTTATCTCCATCTCTAAAGATATGCTCAGCTACTGATGCCATTAGTTTACAATCCCCAATATCTTTTCTATCCCCTATTGGCAAGCATACAACCCTGTTTAAAGATGTTTTGTTATATCCAATTATACACCAAATTTCATTATTGGGGCCTTCGAACAAATCATATGGTACTCCATCATATTCGCAGTAGCATGTTGTTTGTAAGTTTTCTAAATCCATTTTAATATAGCAAAAGTTATCTTTATGTTTATCTAGTTCATCTAAATGTGATACAATGTCGGATGCATCTTTATAGTTATTTATACTAAAAAACACTTGATTCTTTGATGGTAAGTAGCACATATCCCCTGTGCTCAGGCGATAATCAGCATCGATATATATACCATAAAATTCATTCATATGATAATTGCTGATTTTAAAAATATTATTATCTATAATTAAATCATCCAAAGTTTTCCCTCCTAAATTCAATCTAATTATATCAACCACTTATTTGCTATTTCTTCAAACCAATCTACAAAATTATTTCATCCATTAATTATATAAAAGGTATATTCAAAACATTTTTCATAGCAAGTAACATAAAACCGTATGTTTCCTATAAATTGTTTTGTTTTTATTCTTTGCTACACTCTTTATTTCAGTTTTATCAAATAAACCTTTTTACATATTTTAATTTTCTCTATTTTGTTACCTATATTTTCTTCGCCAATATATATTCTTTTACCCTGCAATATCTGCTGACTCAAAACTGCCGTTTATATTTCCACTAACTATGATGCAGTGTCCTGCAAACAAGTCTCCATCAAAAAAGAAAATCTCAAACTCACCTTCAGGATAAACACTTATGGTATCCAACTCTATAGATTTAATAAACATTTCTTCTGCGACCTCGTCAATTTCATCTGCTTCATCAATCCAATCATTGGCAAGTTCTAAAAGTTCACTTGCAGCATAAGCTCTAATTCTATCGCTCCAATCTTTTTGATTTTTGAAAATCTCATGAGCAGTTTTAAGAGAATCTTTCATTCTTTCGTCCTCATCTAGATTAAAATATAATCGCCCTTCTTCTCCTGCCCAAATGATATCATTATGAAAAGTCTTAATACCTTTATCTAATTGAAATTCTCCAAGGATCTCATCTTCATAAAATACCGGTTTAAGTTCTTCTGCTAATATATCCTGAAGCTCCTCATCCTTATAGTTTGCATCCATTAGCTCCACAAGCATGAAGGATTTTTCGCCTCTTCTAAGTTTAAGTTTAATTATTGAATTTCCTTTAATAGTCTTTTGCCATTCCTTTAATCCTTCGTTATCAGTAAGCCACGATAAATTAATCTCCTCTTTTACTGATGGCTCATTGCTGTTTAAATCCTTCCAAGCAATAAGGTTTATAGAAGCCCTCCATAACTCTTCTTTTCCTCCTTTGCCTGCACCAACTCCTAGAGAGGATGTTACAGCAGCTACCTCAAATATCTCCTCTTTGAATCTGCTATCAAAGGTTTTTATCTCTTTATTTTTACTCATACTTTCCTCCTACCTCAGCTAACACCATTATATTTAACTTCAAAATCTGATTTAATCACAACATTCTAAGATTAAATTGTAAATTCTATCGTATGCGTCCCAAATTTTTTGATTCCAATTTTCATCAGTTTCGCAATAAACTTCATTGTCTATATAGTTTAGAATAGATGGACTGATTTCTACTAATAGACTTACCCACCTTTTAGGTAATTCATCTCTATTGTTACATTCCGCAGCAAATTCTTTTAATATTAAGCAAACTTGTTCATACTTAATTTCGTCAAATCCATTAAACATTCTTAATTTAAGAATAAATCCATCTTCCCCCAAAAGTGCTTCTTGTAACATCTCAAAATTAGTTCTTGTTATCATTTCAAATCTCCTACTTAAAACTTTTTATTATACTTATAAAAACAATCTATTATTTCTCAACCATATTTATAAACAAGTTATTTTCAAATTTTTAATTTCTCCAAATACAAAGTTCGTTAATGTTCTTTAATTCCTCTACACCATCAACACTTTCTAAAGAAACAGTACCTAATTCTAAAATTCTAAGCTTATTCAAATGTTTCAAGAAATCAATTTTATGAATCTCAATACAACAATCCATAAATCTCAATCCTTCTAATTCTGTAAAACACTCAAAATCATCTGTATTTAATAGGCTCTCATTTTCAGCATCATCTTCATACTCTTCTTCCATATGACAGCCTTCATAAGGATCAAAACTTACTAAGGATTTTTCAAATTCACTACTTTCCATTGATATTTTCTCAAACTCTTCCTCAAAAATATGTGATTGTTCTTCTACTGCCTCTTCCTTTAATTCTAAAGAATAACTTTCACCCCATTTACTTACTTCAAGAAATTCATCTATAGAATTGAATTTTTTTATATTGTATATACAGCAACATTCATATTCATCACCACAATCACTTGGAATAAATTTTTCAGGCGGTGCTTGGAGACTTAATTGAAGTTCGTAGTCATTGCTTGTCCCAATTCTAATGTATTTTATTTTCTTAAGATCTTCTTCCTTTAATATGTTATCTTTCTTATCTAAAAATTTACATAGGCAATCTTCTAACCATTTTGATTTCAACCTTATTTCCATTTGTCCCTCCTATTTTTTATAGATATCTATAGGCAAAACTTTACTTATACCTGTATATATCTATAACATACACTTATAAAATTTTAAGTGTATTTACTCACATTCATCTTTATTTTCTTCATATTCTGATCTCATAGCTTCTAAAAATTCTATAATATTTATATATATCGCTCCGTCTATATCTGCTCCACTTTCATGATCCCAACATGTAAATGATAAATCATCATTATCAGGTGTAAATAAGCACAGCCAAAAAGAAAAGTATCCATCAAAGCCAAACGAAAACCACCCTTCACTTTTGAAAGGTTCAGCTTCTGAATCCTTTAGTGAATTTTCGATAGAATATATACATCCAAATGGTAAATCTACCACTGAGTATTTAGCATAAAATTCTCTTAAAACCTTAGGTACTAATGTCAAGGTATTTTCATCATAGTTGCTTTTGGTAACTTCTACCTTATAACCATATATCTTAAGCATCTCATCCATATATTCACTAATTCTGCTCATTACAAATTCCCCTTTATTCAATAACAATACCTTGTTTTTTCATTGGCTCTAAAGCTTCTTCCTCCACCATACTAATAAGCTCTACAGATTTTAGATTTTCAATTACTTCAAAGCCTTTTACTGATTTAACATCAAAATAGTAATCTTCACCATCCCAGTCAGGTTGTATAACTCCATAAATTTCATTGCCACCATCAAAACATAATTCCTTAATCTTATCTAAATCTTTCTTTTCTATATTTAACTGTGCAAAAAACTCAAGTATTTCTTCAATGGGCCCTGCATCTGTATACCATTGGTAATTTTCAGTATACTCTTCAATTAATGCTTCTACTTCTTTTTCAAAGGATGGATTTTTATCTAACAAAGCATCAATTACTACAAGCTTGAAATTAAAATCTTCAAATATTCCACTTTTATCTGTATATATTTTCACTTTTAACATCTCCTTATTTCTCTTCTCTCCACTTATCATTGTTTCCTGTTTTAGAAACCAAAGCTCTACTCACTTGATAAAGAATTTCACTAAAGAATCTCTCGGGCAGTGTACCTATGGATATAGTATTTTGTTTATGTGTTTTCTCATTTATATACGCATACTTAGACATGGTTCCTAATTTATAAAAACACAAATCATATACTGTTACTTCTTCACTTTCATAGCCTACAGATACACCGCTGAAATTTAGTCCTACTTCCACTTTATGATTATTGTCTTCTTTATAAAAAGCATAATAACCGCCACCATCGCCAATAGCTCCTCTAATCCATCCAAAATCTGTTAGCTTCCCAAGTAATGATAAACCATTTAACATTGTTCCACCAAAACGTTCTACAGTATTTCTATTTCTTTCTTCTTCTGTAACAGTAAATATTTCTCTATTTAACTGTTCAAAAGGCTGTTTGATTTCATAGTTTTCAAATTGTTCTTTCCATAAAGCTATGTCTTCACTATTTAATTCAATAGGATGAACAATTCCTATTATCATTCCATCGTCTAACTCATACTCTTCTTCATCCTTAGTATTAAAGCTGCCATCTTCCATATATCTAAAGCTATCAGTTAAAACATCATCTTTATAAATCCCCCATACAAGACCTATAGCAAACTTATGCATAATAGGATTTTCAACAAAAAGTTCTATCCAAGATTCTTTTGTCCATTTTCTATTGCTAGATAAGGCCATTTCTAGACGAATCGCTTGTATATTAGCAACTGTTTTTAACTGCTTCTTTAAATTTTTAAATTCTTCAGAAGCTTCCTTTGCCTTAACTTCATCATCCTTCTTAGCTGGAGTTGGCAGGCTTTTAAGATTTTTGCCACTTTCATCAGTTACTTCTAAAGTAAGCTCTGGAGTAAGTGATGCTGTAAATTTTCTATTTCCATAATCAAAAACTCTTTCTCCCCTTACATCAAAGCCTAAATTTGGAACTATCCTATCAGAAAGCTCTTCTATGTCTATTCCAATTTGCTCTGCCGCAAATTTAAGAGCTGAAGCTGCTGCATTTTTAACTTGCTTAAATTTAAACTTTCTTGATATATTGTCTACTATTATCAAAGCCTCATTACTTCCATTTAGAGCAAGAGCCTTAACTGCTTCACCAGCTATTGCACCTCTTGAATTCTTAGGCCACTCTTCTATATTCTTTTTAATTAACCTTATTACTTCATAGTCTCCATA
>Ga0209281_1000827_pt1 | contig 27836 bp, 24 predicted proteins | sample MedtruBG_FD_187514 | JGI IMG/M metagenome (GOLD analysis project Ga0209281, IMG submission 187514) | Root nodule microbial communities of legume samples collected from California, USA - Medicago truncatula BG (SPAdes) (version 2) | ecosystem: Host-associated > Plants > Roots > Nodule | place... | reverse complement strand
GGAACGGTGGCTATCGCGCCGATAGCACTTTTATCACTTTAATAGCAAAAGTCTTAATAAGCAATATCTTAAAATTAATAAAAAGCATTTTCTTAGCAAAAAGAAAATGCTTTTTGTCTACAATCTGAAGTATGGATTTTTCCATACTTATTTTTATTACTTATAAAAATGATATAATTCAAAATAATTATTCAAATTTAAATCCTTTAAGTAAATCTCCAAGAGATGTTCCTGCATTATCAGCATTATCAACATAATTAAGATATTCCTTATTAGTTTCAACAGCCTCTTTTATACTTAAAGATATTTTTTTATCTTCCCTATTAAAATTTAGTACTTTAACTTTTACTTTTTGGTTAAGTTCTAGAACATCTGAAGCTTTTGCAATATGCTCGTCAGTTATTTCTGTTATATGTACTAAACCTTCTACTCCATCAAATAATTCTACAAAAGCGCCAAATGATGTTAAACGTACAACTTTGCCTTCTAGTATGTCTCCTACTTTTATATCGTTACTATGCACTGTCCATGGCTCTTTATTTACGTCCTTTAATATTAACGATAACCTCTCATTCTTTTTATCTATCTTACCTATAAATACTTCTACTTTGTCACCTTCCTTAACAACATCTTCTGGCTTATTAACTCTTTCCCAAGATAAATCTGAAAGATGAATTAGACCTTCTACCCCTCCAATATCTACAAATGCACCAAACTTAACCAACTTCTTAACAACACCATTTTTCTTTTCGCCCTCAACTAAGCTATCCCAAACAACTTTTTTATTTTTGTTATATTCTTCTTCTTCAATTATTCTTCTTGAAGCTACTACCTTGTTATTTCTAAAATCTAATTCTGTAATTTTAACATCAAGTTCTTTTCCAATTAAAGTGCTAAGTTCGATTCTCTCTCTGCTTGCAAGTGATCCAGGAATAAAAATTCTAACATTTCCATAGTAAGCAATTACTCCACCTTTAGTTTCTTCCTTAACTTTAACAGTAATATTTTTTTGTTCTTTGAAAAACTCTTTTAATTCTTCTTTTTCTTTAATTTGTCTTGCTCTTATTAATGAAAGTTCAACGTATCCCTCTCCATCATTAGGAGATAATACATATACATCGATTTCATCATCCTTATTAACTACTTCTCTAGGATCTTTTCCATCTACTGATAACTCATCCTTAGATATCAATCCATCAAAAGCATAGTTTATATTAACTGAAACTTCCTTATCATTAACATCTATGACTTTTCCCTTTAAAATATCCCCTTTGCTTAACCTTTTTACATCATAATTATTCAAAAGTTCACTCATGCTCATTTCTTCATTAGCCATTAGCAATCACTCCTTAATATATAATTTACTCTACTTACAATATTAGCCTAATAAAAAATAATATACAAGTATAGTTCTTTTACTTAAAATATAATTATGGTATATATTTAATCATATTTAAAACAAAACAGTATTAAATACCTTTTAAAAAGTTTAAAAAAACTATTATTAGAGAGATATTATAACCTTTAACGAGGATATATAACTCTAGTAATCTTTTTTAGTCTTTTTTCGTTCTTTTTCCATATTGTGTATAAGGACACTTTTTAATATAATAAATACATAATCTTTAAAGGGGTGATCACTATTCATAAGATTACTAGGAAATATGTTTTAACTATTTTTCTAACATTTATATTTACATTTTCTAATTTACCATTAGATGCCTTATCATTTATGGGCATGAATATACCAACTAATAGTACAATTGCTTTTGCTAAATCTAGCAGTAAGTCAAGTTCTAGTAGTAGCAAATCTAGTTCTAGTAGCTCAAAATCGAGTAGCGGATTTAGTTCAGGATCTGTTAGTAGTTCTAGTTCATCTAGCAAATCCTCTACAAATACAACTAAAGATTCTACTAGTTCAAAAAGTGGCGAGGGCTTTAAATCTGGAAACTTTTCAAGCAGTAGTGATAGCACCTCTAGTGAATCTGATTCAAGTACATCGTCCACAAGTAATGGTGCTGCAAAAGGATTTAGTAGTGGTTCATATTCTTCGACTGATAAGAGCAAAACTGATGATTCTTCAAATACAAAAGATAATAATAGTAATAATACTACTCAGACATATAATAATACCGGTTCATCCAGAAGTTCTTTCTGGCCATTCTTCGGTGGAGGAGGCGGATATTTTTATAGACCATTTTATTTTGGTTCCATGGCAAGTTCTATTATAAATGCTTTAATTTTAGCTGGAATATTCATCCTAGCTATTATAATAATAAAAAAATATCTAAATAATAAAAGAAAATAATAAATAACTCGGAGGTATTAATATGGGAATTTTCACAAGAATGTCAAATATGATAAAAGGAAAGGTCAATAGCACTTTGGACGAAATGGAGAATCCAATTGAATTATTAGATCAAAAATTAAGAGATATGGACGAGCAGTTTAACAAAGCTAAATTAAGCTCGGCTCAAATATTAGGTAACGCTCATGAAATTGAAAAAAAATTAAACCTTGCAAAAAAAGAATCTGAAGATTATGATCAAAAAGTTAAATTAGCATTAAGTAAAGGGAATGAAGATTTAGCTAAAAGAGCTTTAGCTAAGAAAGTTGAAACAGATAAAAAAATCACTTCATTACAAGCAAGCTATGATAATGCTAAAGCTCAAGCTGATACAATAAAGGCAAATCTTCGTGCTTTAGAAGAAGAAATAACAAAGACTAGAAGTTACAGAGATGAAGCTGCTGCAAGATTTGCTAATGCTGAAGCATCTCAAAAGGTTAATGAAGTTCTTGCTAATGTGCAAACAAAGAGCAATTCAATACAAATTGATAGTATAGAAAGAAAAATTCAAAGAAAAGAATCGCTTGCTCAAGGATTAGGTGAGTTAAGAGATTTAGATAATTTTGATAGTGAGTTTGAAAAATTAGATGAAGTTGATTTAGATCTTGAATTAGCAAAATACAAAACCAACTAGGTGATCAGATGGATAATGATAAAGATATTGATTTTATTAATGAAGAAAGAAGATACTGGGGAAAGATATATACTGATGTAGCTTATGCAATAAGCGAAATTTCCCCTTTCATATCAGAAAAAGATTTGAAAATCAGAAAATATTATACTAAAGCTTCAATTCTTCAAGAATATACTAAACTATTAGATTCCGCTGAAGCTGACTGTAAAAAGAAATCTATATTTTCAATGTTTAAGTCTAATCCAAGTATTAGCTTACTACAAGATTTTAAGGCAAAAAATAGAGAAACTTTTAAACAATTAGAAAAATGCTCTAACTGTGAATGCTTAAGTTGTGCTTTTGAGTGTAATTTCAAAAAATGTTCAAGCTGTAGAGATGCATCTATGATTTGCTTCTGTGATAAGGAAAGAGTTAATGTAAGAAAGTTTGAAAATTTCACACTAGACCTTACTAATAACGATAATGGAAGATCATCAAAGTATAAAGCTTTAGCTGTCGTTGAAGATTGTTCTTTAGAGAACTTATATATTCTTCTAGAGAATCTTAGGGATTCAAATGATAAATTAGTATTATATTACTACCCTGGAATTCGAGAAGACTCCTTTGGTGAAATAACTGATCCTAATGAATTCGACTTTGTAGTAGAGACGTACCAAAATGCATAGCAACCTATAAGGTATTGTGTAGCATCGAAATATCAAAATACTCGCAGTATGAGCTTGCTTTATGTTTACTGCTAAATAATCGAAATGGAATATATGTGTTTGCTTCGGTTCTTTGAAGAGTTCGCAAAAACATATATTCCATTTCTAATTTAGCATAACTTAAAACACATCATATCTAAGCAAAGTATTTTTATATTTCTTTGGTGACAATACCTTTAATAAACCATTTTTATGTATCAGGTATTTACTTAACACTTAAAGTAAATGAGGTACAAAGAAATAGAATACATATATGTGGAACAGGCATTGAAAAATAAGCTGCTCCGAATATCTTAATGGGAAGTTGTTCCACCTTTGCTTGTCCTATGCTTGCCATAGGAACATGCAGAAGTGGTGCAACTTTCCATTTAGATATTCCCATCGAAGTTTTTCACAGTCCTGTGGAACATATATGTATTCTATTTCGGTTGTTTATCACTTCACTTTAAGTTCTTCACAATGCACTAACCTTCGTAATACATTGAAAATTGTTGCACTTCTAATGCTTTTCTTTTTTCCATTTCATTGAAGCAGTAATTTATTATATCACTTCTTTTTATAATTCCTATAAAAGTTCCATTATCATCAGTTACTGGAACAAAATTTTGACTTTCTGCCAAAGAAATTAAACTCTCAATATTAGACGTTATAGATACAGATTTATGATTTATCCTTCTTTGTATATCTTTAACCCTAACAGATTCAGTATTTTTAAAGTTTAAATTATTTGTATTTTTTAGTTTCCATAGTAGGTCTCCCTCTGTTAGCGTTCCTACGTACTTTCCCTCTCTATTTATAATTGGAATTGCAGTATATCCATGATGCTCCATTTTCTCCATGACTTGTCTCATTGTTGCATCTTGATTTTCACATACTACCTCATTTTTAGGTGTAAGAAAAAAGGCTATATTCATAAATAAAATCCTTTCCTTAAATGTATTCGTTTAATTTTTATTTACAAATCTATTTTATCATATTTTATCTTAAAATTCTTTTAAGAAATTATTACTTATCATTGAATATTTATTAAAATCACCTCTTCTTGCCACTATTCTCTAACTTATATATATAATTTAAATACGATTCATCTTTTAAAATACTATTAACTTCATCATATCCATCTTCTCCTTGAAGAGTTTTCTTTACCATGATCTCACACAAAACATTACTCTTACATTTAGGACATGTTCCTACGGATGCAAATCTCCAATTTAAAAGTTCAATTGCCGTTTCCAACTCAACTCTCTTGCCACACTTTGGACACTTTAAATTTAACTTATCTTCATCAATTTTTACGCTTTCAAGATTTGATATATGAATTGCAGGCATATTATAAATATCCTTAACCAGATAATTCTTAATAATTCTCGAATTGTATACCCGTCTAAACACTTCTACGGTATATTTTGCATCATTTAACGCATCGTGCAATTTTGTGTCATCAACTTTAATCTTCAATTCATCTAAAGCTGCCTTTAATCCCAGTGCCTTTTTATGAGCTAACATCTTAGTAGTGTATTCCTGAATATCTAAATACTCATTAAGCCATTTTAGACTGCTGTAGTTATGGTAATGCGCATTTATGATTAATTCTGCGACATCATCTTTTGCCCACGAACAAAGAACATCACCTTCTTCAAACATATCCTCGAGCTTATCTATAGCTTCTTTAAAAGTTATGCCCTTTTCATTAAGTATATTCATATCTATTTTGGTAATTTCAGTAACAATAGGATTAATTACAGGAAAAACACTTGGTTTGATATATTCTCTAATTTCGCTTATAGGTTTCATGTATTTATCTACCTTTACAGCTCCTATTTCTATAATCTCATTTTCTATACCTATAGATTCAAACTCGCCATACATTTCAAAAAAGTTCTTATAATAGTTTGTTATATTCTTTAAGTTATTAAACTCTAAATCAATAATAATGTACCCCATATCTAATCCTTTCTAAAATCACTTTTAATTTAAATTCTAAAAATCTATTCCAGCAAGTTTCATTAAGTGAATTGCATTTTGTGTTTCACTTTTACCTTTTCTTAATATATAATCAAATTTAATTTTACCATTTTCATAGAATTCTCTAAAGTTATAATTTATTATACTACTATTTTCTTTCTCTAAGTCACATAATTCTAGATCATGAGTAGATACAAGACCTACTCCTCCATATTTTATTAACTGCTTAATGAGAACTATCGCCCCCACATGCCTATCTTTAGAATTTGTGCCCTTAAATATCTCATCTAATAGAAAGAATATTTTCTCTCCGTTTTTACAAGCTTCTATTAACATCTTTATTCGTAATATTTCAGCATAAAATGAAGAAATGCTTTCTTCTAAATTATCTTTTGTTCTCATGCAAGTATAAGTATTCATAATTCCACAAGAGAATTCATCCGCACATACTGGTGCTCCAATATAGCTAAGAATTAGATTTACTCCTATTGTTCTTAAAAACGTACTCTTTCCAGACATATTTGAGCCAGTTATTAGCGATACCTTGTGCTCTCCTTTTAATGAAAATGTATTTCTAACAGCCTTTTCTCCAAGTAATGGATGGCCTATATTTATTCCTTCAATTTCGTTTTTATCTAGAATTATAGGGTAAGCCCAATTATTATTTTCAAATGATAAATTCGATATACTGCATAATGCGTCTATCTCATGCATTACTTCAAGCCATTCTTCAAGCTTTTTGCCATTTTTCTCTCTCCACTTTTCCAAACTCCTCATAAGGAATACGTCTGAAAACACGAGTACATTCAATATTAAATAATACGCATTGTATTTACTGTTTCCCGCCCAATCAAGTATATTAGAGAATTTTTTAATTTCCTCTTTGCAGCTTACTGAATCGTTTCTTAATTGACTACATATTTTTTTCAAATATTCAGAATTAAAATTTTCATTTTCTATTAACCATAAAATTCTACTATATGCATACACACTATGTTTTATAGATTCGAATAGCTCAAGTTCCTTTCTCATTCCTTTAGATAATATCTTAATCACAATAAAGTTCACCAAAAAATCTAGGAGTAAGAACGACTGCGGTATTATCTCATTTACAGCGGCCAGTATAGAACATATTGTTGCCAAAATAAATGTACAAGCAACAGCTACTCTTAAAGGACTTGACGATTCATTATCTTTGCTCCATTTAAGAAGACTGCCTAAATCTATATCTTTTGATTTTTTAACACTGCCCTCAACAATTAGATTTTGTCTCCATGCAGCTTTTTCTCCTAATTCTTTAATTGCTTGTTGTCTTTTTATTATCTCGTTTTTATTTAGTTTTTTCTCATTCTTTAGTAACCTCACTAGTTCTTCTCTTCCGCCCTTTGTTACAGTAGTATTAATGTATTGAAAGATTGAATTATCTCCAAATACATCCAAGTCATTTATAAATGGATGCTCATCATCCAAATATTCCGAGCCATTATCCTCAAAACTAGTGAATTCATTATTTATTCTTTTCAAACCATTTTGATTTATATATACTAATAAATCAATCCTTTTTTTTAACTCGAAAATATTATTATGATAAAATATTAAAAATAGGAATAATCCTAGAAGAACTATTGTCACTACTATTGCTAAACTTATTCTATTTTGTTTATATAAGAAATAATCAACTAAAACACAAATAGCAAATACAATCAATCTACTCCATCCAATGACTTCTACCTTTGAGCTTAATATTTTGCTTTTCCTTGTATTCTTTTCTATGTTACCTTTATAAAATTCTTCTGCTAATCTCATAATTCCTCCCATAATAATTTTTTATTTTAAACCTGAATAAGAAATTATAATATCTCTACCATTCCTATTAATCACTATCTTTATTTTACGTCATTAAAACCATGTGTCAATTATTTCCTGTATAATTTCTAATTATTAATTTTTTGAATTAGTTTTATAATAAAATAAAGTAAATTAAAATATCTATTTTTAAGGATATTTTAATTTACTTTCATTTCTTTATATTTTATTCTCTCAGTTGCAGATATATTTATATTATGTTTTATCTCTAAAAGACTTATAAAATTCCTTTAATTCTTTCTTAACCCATTGGAGATTATACCGTATACTATTTGCAATGCAAAGTTAAAATTTTATTTTTGCTCTGATAACATGCATCTATATATTTCATCTAGATTATATCTCATAGCTTCTAAATAACTCTTATCATCTTCTTTTGATTCTAGGGTGAGAATTGGAACAACATTTGCTTGAACTTCTTTTGCCAACGTTTCCGATACCTTAGGGCTGGCTAATGACTCAGAGAAAACAGTTTTTATGTTATTTTCTTTACAAAAAACAACTAAACTTTCTAATTGTTTTGGAGTTGGCTCTCCTTCTGCAAATAAATTTTCTACTGATTTTTGTGTTAATCCAAAATCTCTGCACAGATATCCAAACGCAGCATGACCTGTAATAAAATTCTTTTGATTTAATGCATCAAATTTAGGTTTATATTCACTATATAAACTCTCTAGTTCTTCTTTAAATTTGTTATAATTAGCTTCATAATAATCCTTATTTTTTTCATCTGATTTAATAAGCGCATCTTTAATGTTTTGTGATTGTATTTCTGCATTCTTTAAACTTAACCAAATATGAGGATCAACCGCATCTTCTTCTTTCCTAACTTCAATGCCAGAACTTGAATCCACAATAACTATATTTTTATCTTTTATAGTTTCGTTAACTTTATCTACCCATGATTCCATACCTAATCCATTGTAAATGAAAACTTTACTTTTAGTTAAAGCTTGAAAATCTTTGGTTTTAGGTTCATAATCATGGGGTTCCATATTATCTGGTACTAGGCACGTTACTTCGGCCTTATCACCAGCAATCTTCTCAGTAAATTCCTTTAATGGATATATAGAAACTATAACATTTAGTTTATTATCATCAGTATTTTTTGTTGTAGTTTTAGTATTGTCTCCACAGCCAATTAGTGTAATTCCCATTAATATAGATAATACTCCCGAAATAATCTTCTTTTTCATATGACCCCTCCACTTGCATGTGATTTGCATTTGCAACTCTTTAATAATATTACAGTGAAAGTTTAAATATGTCAAGAACAGTAGAAAATAATGATTATTTATATTCTTCCCACTAATGGGATCATTATAACAAACCATATAAGTATATTTTCTGATTTTAACCTAAAGTTATTAAATTATATTTATAATCATTACTGTCCAAGATAGATTTCTCGATTTCCTGACAAGTAAACAAAATTATTTGGCTAAATCCTTCCTTCATTAAGAGTTCTATTGCTTTTTCTCTTCTTTCATCGTCATACTGAACAAAAGCATCATCAAGAAATATTGGTATATCTTTATCATTAAATAACATACTTATAAATGAAAATCGCAATGCTAGATACAGCTGATCTTTGGCCCCATTACTTAATATATCTCCTTCAAATAATATACCTTTATTCCTCACTCTTAGCTTATACTCCTCAGATATCTTAGCTTCTTCATATTCTTCACCAGTTAAAAAATTAAATTTATTAATAACTTTATTATTTAAATCTGGGCCAACATTCTTTCTAATTTCGTTAAACGATTCCTGAAATAGTTCAGAAGTTAATTCTAGTGCTTTAAACTCTTTCTCTAATTTACTAATTCGTTCGTTACTAATTAGAATTTCTTCTTCTATTTCTGAAATTTCCCTCTTTCCCAGATATCTTTTTTCTATGAGATGTTCCAAATCTTTTATTTCTTTTTCAACTTTTAATAACTCATTAGATTTAGCTCTAATCTCAGCATCAATTTCTTCTTCCGATTCATAAGAATAATTCATTATATCCTGATTTATCAATTGTTTCATTTCTTCCTTTATTTCATCTATATTCCTATCTTTCAATAAAACTTTATATGTTTCTTCCACATTATCAAGTGCATTTTTTATTTCTTTCATTTTGCTTATTTTTTCTCTATACTCTTTCAAGCTTATATGCAGATCCGCTATTTCCACGTTTTCCAATCCCAGAATCGTAGTCTTCTTTTTTATTTCAAGCCCTTTATCTGATAATTGTTCATCAATATTTCTAATTTCTTGCTTTATACCATTAATTTCATATTCGTTTCTAGATAGCTCTTCTTTTAACTTTTCATATACACCTAATTTTTCCAATACCTCATCTAAAGTATTGCAGGACAAAATACTATATAAAGAAGCTATTACCCCTTTAGTTTTATTATAATTTGATTTTAACTGGGTAATATCATACTTACTAATTTCTTCTTCCCTATTTTTAATAATTAAATTTATATTATCACTGTAATTTTTAAACTTATCATATTGAGTCAACTTATTAATAAACTCTTCATAAGTCAACGATTCAGTTTTATTTATATATAAATTTAATTTTTCTTCATATTCATCAATTCGTTTCTTTAAAACTACAATAGCCTGATTATTCTTTTCAACTAATTCGTTATTTTTTATTATTAATGAATGTTTTAAATATAATCTGATTAATACAATGAAAATAGGAATAAAAACAATTATAATAGGAATTATTTGCTTTATTACACAATAAATAAAAGCTAAGATACTAACACTTCCAAAAATATAAGTAAAATTTATAGTATTATAAGACTTCTTTGAATTTACTTCCAATTTATCATAACCACTATTCTCCATTTTGTATTTTAACTCTTTTAAACTTTCCTTATACAAATTAAGAGTTTCTTCTATATCGTCTCTATATTCCATAATAAATTCTAAATTACAAATATTTTTGGCCCTTTTACTTATATCCATTTTGTATCTAGCTATTAAATTTTGAATATTAATAATATCACTAAGCTTTTCTTCTAGGTTCTTCATGTCAATTTTTAAAGTGTATATCTTTTCTTTAATATTTGTTCCCATTGAATCAAATACATTATATTTTTTTATATTGTCTTCTTTTTCTCTGATAACTTCTTGTACAATATTAAATTTATTTATTTTTTCCTGTTTAACATCTAGTAAACTTAAATATTTAGAACATTTTTCATTAATATCTTCTAAAAGGTCAATAGTTATATAACCATTACCTTTTTTAAGTTCCTCGCTGATAGCATTTTGCTTTTTTTTAAGCTCTTCTCCTTTAATTAAGTAATTACTTATTTCTTTATAGTCTTTTTGTAATTTTACTTTCTTAATATATTTTTTGTACAAGTCTAATTTTTGAATATGATCTTTTATACTAATCTTTTCCTCATTTTTTTTTAATAAACTTTCTTCATTCTCTAAACTTTCTTCACCTAATTTATACGCTTCCCATAGCTCTGCTTTAAGAGAATTACTATTCTCTTTTAACAAATCAAGCTCTCCGCCCTTCCTAATACCAACTAGCTGCTTTTTTCTTTTTTCAAGTCTTTCAATAATTTTTCTTATGGACGTATTTTCATCTCCAGTATTATAAATGTTTGTTATTTTCTCCATGATTTCTTCTTCTTTATCTTTAGAAACCATAACACCTAATTGATTTATAAACAAAGTCTTCATGAATGTAGCTGAATTTATATCAAAGAAGTATTTTCCGGGTTCATTATTATGGTCAATTTCTATGACCTCACCTGTTATTTCATCAAATATTTCACATTCATCTTCCTTCTTTGTAACTCCAAAGACACGCTTTATAATGTACCCTCTACCTTTATACTCCACAATTAATTCACCCGAGATTTTCTCTCCTGTTAATGGTGAGTATTTTTTTCTATCATTGAGCTTACTTCTAGACCCATCAATTCCGTATAACCATATTCTAATAAAATTCTCAATTGAACTTTTTCCTCTTTCATTTTTTCCATAGATTAAATTAAATCCTTTTGTAAAATCTATAGTTCTTTCTTTTATTCCTGCAAAAAATCTTATGTTAGCTTTCTTAATTATCATACATTTTAACCTCATCACCTGATATACTCTGAAGCCCTATCTTCAGCGCTAAATTGATAATCTCTTTTTCCTCTTCTGTTTGCGCATTCTGCAATTTTTCGTATATTTTTTTGGCAAATATACTTTTTAGAGAGTATCCTTTCATTAACTCATTTATATCCAGCTTTATCTCACTTTTATCTATAACTTTTATAAAATAAAATTCAGTTTTAAGCAATTCTTCTAAAACTTCTTCATTTATTGAAAACTCCTCAGATACTTGTCCCTTCAAAATTATCTTATAAAAATTATTTTTTCTATCAAAGCCTAAAATTCCGTTAACAACCTTATCTTTAACTTCATTATACCCAAAGCATCCTTCAATACTTATTTCTTTCTCATAATAATTTCTTATTGAAGTTCTAATAAACTCACTTTCTACGAATCTATCTTTAAGTTCTATCAACACTATTCCTTTATCGCCGAGTTCATCAAATCCTCTGCCTTGAGGACAGCCACAATAACTATAATAGGTATTATCTATTTTTTTCACTTCTGAAAACTTATGCCTATGTCCTAAGGCCATATAATCCATATTGCTTTTAGATATCTCATCTTCAGTAATTGGATTATATTCATTTATTTCTTTTGATGCCGCAATTTCTCCATGCATAACCATGATATTGTTATACCCATCTATTCTTCTAATTTCTTTTAACAGAGAATTATTAACATGTGGAGTATTAAATCCAGCTCCCCACACTACAGTATTCAAATCTTCAAGAATTACATTTTCCATTTCTCCCTTAAATATATAAACATTACTTGGCCACTCTACAATACTATAGAATGATTTTTCATTAAAAGGATCATGGTTACCTGGACTTATAAATACCCTCACTTGACTTATTTTTCCAAAACAACTTTTAATAAAATAAAGTGTGGTCTTATTTACAGATAAATTATCAAATACATCTCCTGCTATTAAAAGAATATCGATTTTCTTTTCTAAAGATATTTTTATTATTTTATCAAATACTTGCTTTAACTCTTCTCTACTCTTTAGCGCTTCCTTTGGTGTCATTCCACTAAAAGGTGTATCAAAATGTATATCTGCTGTATGTAAAATTTTTATTTTTTTCATATTAATCACCTGCAATCATTTTCTACAACGAACCTTTGTTCTAATTTTATCACGAAACTTATGAAGAGTCCAAAGCTAAAGGCTAGTCTTATCTTTAAAATTTGCTATTTTTTTATAAATAAAAAAGAAGAGATACATTACACATTTGCATAATGTATCTCCCTGCTTTAGAATATGATTATGTTATTTCTAACATATATATTTTCAAATCTAGTTTAGAGAATCTTCTGATTCCAATTAGATTCTACTTTCATATTCCTCTACCATTCTTTTTACCATTTCTCCGCCTACTGAACCACATTGTCTAGAACTTAAACTTCCATTATATTCCTTAAATGGAACTCCTAGTTCTTGAGCTACTTCGTTCTTGAATTTTTCCAAGCCTCGTCTTGCTTCTGGAACTAATGTCCTATTATTACTTGACATAACGATCCCCTCCTCGGTTAATTTGGTATAAATCGATAGATAAAATCTAAAGTAATTTCATCTACCGATATTAGTATTTTAACCTTCAGATATTATTTTATTCTTATTAATATAAGGGGATTTTTCAATATTTATCCTGAATTTAATTCATCCAATTAGAATAAATATTTTAATTTTCATTTGTCATAATAATTTTTGCTACTATTCTTATCTATTTTTATTAAACAACAATATTCTTTAACGTAGCTTCTATATCTCTTTTTATATCAACAAAAATATTATTCTTCTCTGTTATAAAGTTATTCAATAAATCAATGGCGATTAAGTTCAATTCATTTATATCTTTCTCGGTAATTAAATTCATTTCCTTAATCCTTTTTAAATATCTATTCATAACTTTAAAGAATCTAATTATCTCATCTTTGACAAGTTCTTTAGTTGTGAATTCATTGCTTATACTTATAAGTCTTTGCTTCAGATCTAAAACTTTCATTGGAAATAGCAGATACATATCATTTTCGAACAACTGCTTAAAATCATACTTCCATCCCTTAATTACAGTAGCTTTACAATCTGTATTCTCACCCTTAGCATTAGATTTAAATTCGTATACATCAGGAACTTCTATATTAGAATTTAACATTATTATACATCTATCGCTACTGTATTCTTTTAAACTATTATTGGGATTATTCTCTTTTTTCTTTTTACTAAGACTTATTATATTTTTAGTTTCAGTATGATTTGTTCTATTTATAATAATAGCTAAATTTTCATCATCTTTAGCTTGAAATTGTATTTTATATTCAAACTTTTTATATCCGTCTTCTGCTAAAATTCTAATACTGTAAATAGAATTTATTAATAATATAACTTCATTTTTGTTTACAATTTTCTTATTTTTTATATACTCAAGCTTAGTGCTTGTACTCAAATCATCATTATATATAGAATTAATAAAATTAATAATAGGTACATTATTTTTCAACAAAAAGATTTTTTTCATAATTTTATTTAGATTCTTCTCATTTTTGCTATATTTAATTCCTTTTTCATTTATTTCATTTAAATTGATTATTTCATCTCTATCTTGAAGGCAATTAAATTTCTCTTTGAAATCAATATATAATTTATCATTACCTTCTTGCTCGTTTTTAATCTTATTTATTTTTAATGAATAATTACTACTTTTCATTTTTTCTTTTTTTATTTCATTTAATAAAATTAATTTATTCATATCGTAGTCCACCTCATAATGGATTATTACCATAATATGTTCATAATATACAAATATTGAATGTCATTTTATATAAAATAGTATAAGACATAAAATGACATTCAATTAAAGTTAAAATACTAATTTTACTTTAATTTTTATCATATTAGTAAATTATATACTTCTTTCAACAAAAATCAAGTTTTTTCAAGAATCAAATTTATATGATTCTACAAATTAATTCCATTAACCATAGTTAACATAAATTTCAATTTATGCACTTATTATTTAGAGGTAGAATTTAATGTTCATTTATATGTTTATTAGATTAAAAATTAAATAATTATAATATTTGATTTTAAATTTAACAAAATTAAAAACCACTAATTAGCTAAAGTTTTTTAACTAATTAGTGGTTAAACAAATTCTAATCTATTTTTAGATATGTCCGATTCTATTTGAATTATCATCACCCTTTCCATAAACATAATTTTTATAATTACTCTTCCACACCTCACTTTAATTTATATTAAGTTCTAGAAAATATTATATCCTTATCAAATATTATAGATATTTAATATAAACATTTAATGTTTAACTTAACAAATTTATTTAGAATACTTTCAGTTACTTACTAATATAACTCTTTAACAGCTTGTACTTAGTAAATCCAACTAATCTTACCCTATAGATAATATTTCTAATTTAACACTCCTTTCATAATATCTAAGAATATAAATTTTAAAATTTTAATTTTATTAATCTTATAGACTAGAATTTGTTAAAAGAAAATTATTTTCTTCTTGTATATATATTAACATAATAATATTCAGAATTCAATATATTTTCTGAATATTTATACTGGTATTATAATTCATTTTAAAATTTTCTGAATTTCTCTCATATTATACAAGAATCTAATCGTATTTTCGCCGCCTAAACTACTATATATTAATTAAAAAGTATATTTTATTTACCTAGTATTATAAATATATAGTATTAAAGCATATTTACCAGACTCATAACAATATTTCTCATAAATATGCTCTAATTGTAATCTTATAATATAATTAAATGTAACTTATAAAAATTATTACGTAATTTTCTTATACATAATTATATCAGTTTTATTTAATTTGAACTTTTAAATCCTTATACCTTCTGATTGATTCTTGAGCTTCATTTATCCATTGTTCTTTTATTTTATTCGCTAACTCTTCTAAAATTCTTTGCCTACTTGCAACATGATATCTATTAAATTGAACCACTTTCCCTTCTTTAATTTTCTTAGCATAACTGGTATTTAGATTCCCCTTGAAAGGCCTTATTTCCATTATTCCATGTACCTTGTCAGTCGATAACATATACATTTTTATCCCTCCTTATTCACATATTCAAGTCTTTTTAATAATTATCGACTATATTATTTTTTTTATTCCTTATCTATAATTTGTTCTTAATTTTCTCTAAATGTTTTTGATAATCCTCAATTACAATATCTGCTTTAATTCCTATCTTCTCCAATGCCCCTAACGAGGATTGAACCTTATCCCAAAATTCTTCTATTGCGTTATTAATATCATTTTTAATTATTGCAGTCTCAAATTCATCATTTTCTTCTTCAACTTTTCTTAATTGATTTATTAGTGTTGTTTCATTCGCGCCTGTATTCTTAAGTTCTACACATAAAGTATTTTTCAATCCAAGTATACAAAATTCCTTATCTAATCCACATTCTCCACCTTTTAATACATAAGAAATTTGTTTAATAATTTCTCTTTCTGTATATCCAGTAATATCTCCGTATTCTCTTAATACAAGTATATCCCCAACATTAAAATTTCTATCATATTTTCTTAATTCAAATGTTTTACTACCTTCTTTTATTGATTTATAATCTTGTGGTAATATCTTCAACTGATGCACCATTATATCTCCTACTTTCACTCACGATTTTGATTTATGTAAATAAGAAATAACTCTATAAAAGCATTTTAATGCCAAAAAAATAACTTTGAGTTCACTAATTTTATGTACTATATTTTATAATTTCATAAAATTATTCTTTCATAAAAGAGTTGTTACTATTCCCTATATTAAATTTATAGATAATTAGTATATAAAAAAACCGCAAATCCATTTCTGAATAATGCGGCATCATGATTCTAGTTCATAACACATTAAAAAGGAAATTCCCATTTATGTATTCCTTCTACTATTTAAAATTTTAAATTAATAATTTTATGTTTAAATTTTTCAAATAATCCTCTTAGAACTCTTCAAGCTCATTATTATATTTATAACTATATATTTATGATAGTCTTTCTATTACTATAGCACTACAGTTGATTTTCATGAATAATAAAAAAGCCGTAGTACAATGTACTACGACAATTATGGCAGGGGCAGTAGGATTTGAACCCACAACCAATGGTTTTGGAGACCACTACTCTACCGTTGAGCCATACCCCTAAGACATTTGTTATTTTATCACGTACTAATAGTTTATGTCAAGAAATTTATCATTTTAACTTTTAAACTTTAAATCTTGCTTCAATTCCTAAACTTTTTTAACTTCTAAAAACATAGTACAAAAAGTAGTTTTTTCAAATAATTCTTGTTTAAGTATCAATATTATTCTATAATATAATAAAATAATTTGATTGTCAAAATATTTTATTGTCGAATTTCTCGTGAAAGGATATATGTAAAATGAATTTTAATTCTCTTAAAATTGGAAATTTAATTGCTCCTATTCCTATTATTCAAGGGGGTATGGGAATTGGTGTTTCATCTTCTCGCTTAGCTTCCGCTGTTGCAAATGCTGGTGGGGTTGGAATAATTTCTGCTGCACAGCTTGGTTACGAAGAAGATGATTTTGAAAAGAACCCTTTAGAGGCAAATTTAAGGGCTTTAAAAAAACATATTACTCTTGCAAAAGCTAAAGCAGTAAATGGTATTATAGGTATTAATGCTATGGTTGCAACAAATAATTACGAAGAACATATAAAGACTGCTATAGAAGCAGGAGTTGATTTAATAATTTCTGGTGCTGGACTTCCTACTATGCTACCTAAAATAGTAAAAGGATCATCTGTAAAAATTGCACCAATCGTTTCTTCCTTAAAAGCTGCAAAAGTAATTTTAAAGCTTTGGGATAAACATGATAATGTTGCCCCAGATCTTGTTGTAATAGAAGGACCGAAGGCTGGCGGTCACCTAGGATTCAAAGTAGAAGAATTAGAAGATGAAAATCTTGATTTTGATAAAACTGTGACAGATATAATAGATGAAACAAAGAAATATGCCGAGAAATATAATAAGGACATTCCAGTAGTAGTAGCTGGCGGAGTCTTCGATGGATATGATATTGCAAAATATCTTAAGTTAGGAGCTAGTGGTGTTCAAATGGCAACAAGATTTGTTGCTACTGAAGAATGTGATGCTTCTGATGCCTTTAAGAATGCTTATGTTAACTGTACGCCGGAAAATATACAAATAGTAAAAAGTCCTGTAGGAATGCCTGGAAGAGCTATTACAAATCCATTTGTTAGCAGAACAGCTGTTGAAAAGGAAAAAATCACACACTGTTATAATTGTTTAACACCATGTAATCCTGCTAATACACCTTACTGCATAAGTAAGGCATTAATAAATGCAGTAAAAGGGAACCTTGACGATGGGCTTATCTTCTGTGGTGAAAATGCAAGCAAAATAACAAAAATTACTACTGTTAAAGAACTTATGGATGAGCTAGTTTCTGAATTAAAAAATGCCTAGTTTATCTTAGATGAATAATTGCCACTTATCTGACTCTTTGGTTCACAGATAAGTGGCAATTTTTATTTCTGTACATTATTATTTTTAATATACACGTTACGTAAAATAAAAGTTTAAATTGTTCTCTTACTTACCAACTATAATTTATCTAAATTATACGTTTTTACATGCTATTACTTCAACTTCACATAAGACTGACTTAGGAAGTTCCTTTACAGCAACGCAAGAGCGTGCTGGTTTACTAATAAAATACTTTGCATATACTTCATTAAACTTAGCAAAATCACTCATATCTGCAAGAAAACAAGTTGTTTTTATAACATTATTAAAATCAATATTATTAGCTTCTAATATAGCTGATATATTTTTCATAACCTGTAAAGCTTGTTCCTCTACATTTGTTCCTACCACTTCCCCTGTTGCTGGATCCAAAGCAATTTGTCCTGATGTAAATAATAGATCCCCAAAGCTTACTGCTTGAGAATATGGGCCAATAGCTGCTGGAGCCTTTTCTGTATTTGTTACTTTTAGCATTTCTAATTCCTCCAAATCAAAGTTAATTTATTTAATTAATAATTTATCTCTCTAAGCTGTTCTATATCTATGAATTTTATACTAACCATGAGATTTAATTCTTAGTTAAATACTAATTGAAATCGCTTATGAGGTTAGTCCTACATGTTACTAAACCGTTGATTGTAATTAATTATATTATAAACCACATTTTTCATCTAATCTAGGGATTTTTATTCCATATTCTAATTTTGATATACAATAATCAAAATTAGAGAATATATATAATATAATTCAATTATAACATAAAGATTATAAAATATGAGCTATTAGCATTCTCCTTTCATTATTAGAAATATTTAATTTATCTTCATTATCATAAATTACTTCACCTTTATTAAATAGGAGTCTCGTTTATTCTAAATCTTTTCAATTCCGAATTTAACTTATCTATTAATAATTTAAGTTCATCTGCATGTTCAGTAAACTTATCCATAGCAGCACTTATTTCTTCTGTTGAAGCAGTTACTTCTTCTGATGCAGATGCGGTTTCTTGTGATATAGCTGAAATATTTTCAATTTCTGTTACTACACTTCGCTTACTCTTATCTATATCTAAAATAGATAACTTTACTTCTTCAACTTTGTCACTCATCATCCCAATTGAATTAATGATTTCAAAAAATATTTCTTGTGCACTAGTAACCGATAACTCTTGCTCAGCTACTACTTCTTCTGTAGCTTTAATAGCCTTTACAGCCTCATCTGACTTTCTCTGTATATTTACTATAATTAACTTTATTTCTTCTGTTGATTTCTTTGACTCGTCTGCAAGTTTTCTTATTTCTTCTGCGACAACAGCAAAGCCTTTACCTGCTTCACCTGCACGAGCAGATTCTATACTTGCATTTAATGCTAAAAGGTTAGTTTGCTCGGTTATTTGAGATATTGTTTCTGATATAGTGTTAATTATTTTAGTGTTTTTATTCATATCTTGGACTATATCACTTACCTCATTAGCAGAAGTTCTTGTTTTGCATGATTTTTCTATCAATATATCAACCATGGATAATCCCTTAGTTCCTAACTCCTTAGTAGTTGCAGAAAGTTTATCCATTTCATAAGAGTTTCCACTAATCTTATCTAATCTGTCTGATAAATCATTTATTTCAGAAACTCCGTTTTGAACATTTTGTGACTGATTTGTAGCACCTTGGGAAACATTTTCTATTGCACGTGCCACTTCACCTATCGATGCTGTTACTTCTTGAGACATACCCGCTAGATTCAATGAAGTTTTTAACACTATACCTGATGATTTTGTAACGTCCTCAATAAGCTTTGATATATTTTTTATCATTTTATTAAAAGAATATGCTAAATCCATAAATTCATCTTTTGTATACGGCTTTATAGATATAGTTACATCTCCCTCTGAAGCTTTTTCAAATACTTCTTTCAGAGTATTAATATTTTGTGAGATACCTTTACTTAATAATAAAGATAGCACTATAGAAATCAAGAATATAATTAAAGATATGATTTCTGTGGTAACTAATATAGAATTTGTATCATTAATTACTTCTTTTTCATCTAAAGAGGCCACTAATTTCCACCCAGTAGCTTTATTAGTCTCATAAACTCCAAACATCTTTGTATTATTATCTTCATAAGTTACAAAACCTTTATCTTGTATTTTCGCTTCTTCCCAAAATGATTGTTTAGATGCATTATCCGTACCAATTAAATCTTCATTCGGATGTACTATCATATTTTTCCCTTCAATATCAGAGATAAATATGTATCCGCTATTTCCTATTTTCTTTGTTCCTATCTTTTCTAAAAGAGTGTCCAATGAAACATTCATTGCACAAACACCTATTATATTTCCATCTCTTTCTACTGCTTTTGCTATAGCAACAACACTTTTGCCCGTCTGAGCATCTTGAAAAGGAAGAGTTATTATTACTTGATGATTACCCTCTAGAGCTTCCTTATACCAATTTTTCTCTTTAGGATTATAGCCGTATGGCATTTTTTCATTTGGATATACTTCAAATTTTCCATCTTCTGTTGCAAAATAAACACTAAAAATATCTTTATCACTTTCCTTTACATTTTTTAACATTGCGGCCGTATATGAGTATGGTTCATTTTTATCTGAATTCATAAAGTTATAATTACTTGATAGCATAGTAATCATACTCCTAAATCCATTAAAATAATTATTAATTCCATCATTTACTTCTAAAAGTGTTTGCTGACTTGTTGTTTTTAATTTTTCATTAAGAATTGATTTAGCTTGTTTATTAGCACCATAACCAAGAATAATTAATGGAATTATGCATATTCCAAGAAGGCTGATAATAATCTTACTTCTAATACTATTTAATTTAAATTTATGTAACTTCATTATTAGATTCCCCTTAATATACTTAAATACTTTTGTTAATGAGGTCATAATTTGTATAATATATTATTTAAAGTATAATATACAATTTTTTCTATACTTATGAAATTAATTTAATGCTAAAAATAAACCTCCGGAAAAGCGGAGGTTCATCATATTATAATAATTATTTTTGAATAAAAGTACCTGCTTTAATCTTATCAACTATTTCTAAGTACTTAGTCTTAATATCTTCTGGTACTTTATCACTAAATGTACCAGCACTTACTCCACCATTTTCAATGTTTCCATATATAGTTTTGTTACCAAACTTGCCGTTTATAACATCATCCATACATAGTTTTATCATTGTTGCATTATCTGTTACTACACTACCAATAATAACTCCTGTTTTATCATCTTTTACAAGATCACCCGGTTGTCCAATATCAAATGCATTTGCATGGCTTGCTAACGCTTGACGTGCACCTGAATCAACTGCACTTGCATCTCCAAACATAACATCTACATTCTTTGATGTTATCATAGAGTTTGCAATTTCCATACCTTTTGCTGTATCACTAAATGAACCTGCATAAGCTGATGCAACTTGAATATTAGGGTTAACAGCTTTTGCTGCCGCTTCATAATTTGCAAGTTTATCTTTTGTAGTATCTAATTCCATTCCACCAATAAAGCCAATATTATTAGTTTTACTCATAAGACCCGCAAGTGCACCTGCCATCTGACCTATTTGTTTTGCATCTGGTAAAAGAGAAACAATATTTTTTGTTTCAATTGTGCCATTTAATAATGCAAAGTGTACATCAGGATAATCTTTTGCTACTTCTTTTACTGCATCAGAGTATTGATTTCCTGGTGCAAAAATTAAGTCATATCCTAAATCTGCATATGACCTTATGCTTTGAGCAAAATCTGCAGTCTTAAGACCATCTGTATATTGAGTTTCAAAACCTTTTTCTTTTGCTGCTGTTACCATTGCGTTATAACATGCAGCACCCCACCCACCATCTGAAATAGTTGTATCAGATATCATTGCAACTTTGTAAGTCTTATTTTTTGAATCTTTTGAATCCTTCGTCGATGTTTCAGCAGTTTTTGAAGCTCCACACCCTGTTAATAATGCTAATAATGTACACATTGTTAAAAATATAGATAATAATTTTTTCATATATTTCCCCTCCATTTATTTATAGTTTCCCATCTATATTATTATAGGCAACCCTATAATTTAGATTTCTTATATTAACGTTCTTCTCTCAAATATGGTTTACCATTTGCTTTTGGACCTGCTTTTTTGATTCCAAAGAAAGCTAATGCAAACAATGTACATAAATATGGAATCATTGCTAATAGTTGATATGGCGTATCTGAACTAGCTACCTGCATTCTTAATTGAAGAGCATCGGCAAATCCAAATAAAAGCGCTGCAATTAGTACTCCACCCGGCATCCACCTTCCAAATATAACTGCTGATAATGCAATAAATCCTCTTCCTGAAACTACACCATCCGAATATGTATTAATGTAGCATGTTGTAAGGTAAGCTCCTCCAATACCTGCTAAAGCTCCGCATATAATACATGCAATATATTTTTGTCTAATTACATGAATTCCTAAGGATTCTGCTGCTTTAGGAAATTCTCCAACAGCTTTGAAATTTAGCCCTGCTTTTGTCCTATTTAAAAATATTGCAGTTACAGGAACCATTAAATATGTGAAATACACTATAGGCGTATGATTAAACAATACACTTCCTAGAATTGGTATACTTGATAATAAAGGAATAGGTAACGCTTCCATTAAAGGTCCTTGAATTAATGATGAATTAACTCCAAAATAAATCTTGTAAATGAATGATGCTACAGCAGGTGCAAATATATTAATTGCCATACCATATACTATCTGTTCTGCACAAAGATTAATAACACAAAAAGCATAAATCATATTAACAAATACTCCAGCAACTGCACCTGCTAAAATTCCCATATAAGGATTTCCAGTGGTATAACCTACTAAAAATCCAACCAGTGCACCAAGTGCCATAATTCCATCAAGTCCGATATTTACAAGCCCAGCACGCTCTGAATAAAGTTCAGCAAGGGATACTATTAAAATAGGAGTTGCCATACGCACTGTTGATAAAAGTAATTCCTGAATAAAACCTGCATTTAATATATCTCCCATTATTCTTGCACCACCTTTTCTTGTTTCTTTGATGTTATATTAATAAAGAGCTGTTTAACATTTGGAAGATTTACAAGCGCACTTCCTGCTACTGCAAACACAATAACTAATGCTTGAATAATATCAATTACTGCAGTTGGCATTCCTGTACCTACCTGCATTGTATTTGCTCCAGTACGCAGTACTGCAAAAAGGTATGCAACAAGTACAGTTCCTATAGGATTTAACTGTCCAATAAGTGCAATTGCAACCCCATCAAAACCATATCCAGTTCCAAATCCAGACATTAAACGATATTGCATTCCGTGAAGTTCAACACTTCCTCCGATACCTGCTATTGCTCCTGATACAATGAAGGCCATAAGCATATACTTTTTAACTGAAAATCCGTTATACATTGAAGCTGTGTCATTTAACCCTACTGCACGAAGTTTAAATCCTTTTGATGTATAAAATAAGAAGTAATATACTATAGCAGCCACAATTATAGCTATTACAAAACCTGAATGCACATTTGATCCTTCATAGATTCGTCCTAATTTTAAAGCATCATTAACTGCTTCTGTTTGCGGGACACTTCCTTCTCTTAAAGGTCCTGTATAAAGATATCCCATGAAAAGTACAGCTACATAATTAAGCATAATACTTACTATCATTTCATTTAATCCTCTTGTAATTTTTAAGATTCCCGGAATAGCTCCCCATATTCCACCAGCTAATGCTCCAAGAATCAAGCTTAGTATTATAAGAGGAACTCCCGATACACCTTCTACTGATGTCGAAACCCATATGCTGATTAAAGCACCGACAACAAACTGCCCTTCTGCCCCTAAATTAAAAACTCCGCATCTATATGCAAAGGTTGCTGCAAGACCTGTAAAGATTAAAGGTGTTGCTTTAACTAATGTTTTTCCAAGGTTTGCTGAACTTCCAAATGCACCTTTAAATAAATAAGTAAATGCTTCTTCTGCATTTCCTCCTATAGAAGCAATTAATATTGCACCTACTATAAAAGCAAATATTACAGAAATAATTGGTATAAGGATTTTTATTAAAATATTTTTTAATTTCATGCTAATACTTCCTCCACATTCTCTTTAGTTTTTCCAGCAATAGCTAGCGAAATTTCATTAATTGGAGGATTTTCACCTGAAAATGTACCTACAATTTTTCCTTCAAACATCACTATAATTCTGTCTGATAATTTTAATACTTCATCAAAATCAGCACTTATAAGTAACACTCCACAACCTTTATCTCTTGAATCTATCATCTTATCATGAACATATCTTGTAGCTCCTATATCAAGTCCCCTTGTAGGATGAACTGCAACTAACAAATCTGGATTTTCTTCCATTTCACGTGCTAGAATAACTTTTTGCTGATTCCCCCCAGACAAATTTCTTGTTTCCTGTTCTACAGTTTCGCACCTGATATCATACTTTTCTTTCATTTTATTTGCATATTCAGTGATTGATTTTTTCTTTAAAAACAATCCTTTACCGAAAGAAAACTCTGGTTTTTCAGTTGCCTTAAGAACTATATTCTCCTTTATACTCATATTCCCAATTAGACCCATCTTATTTCTATCTTCCGGAACATGAGATACATTTGAATTAATAAAATTCTCTGGCAAGAATTTTGAAATCTTCTTTGACTTTAAAAAAACTTGTCCATTGTCTGGTGAAATAACTCCTGTTACAAGTTGAGCTAGCTGTGACTGTCCATTCCCATCAACACCTGCAATACCAACAATCTCTCCTTTTCCGATAGTAAGTGAAATATCAAATAATCCATTATGTTTTGATGCCTTGTTATAATCCACATGCTCTATAGAAATAACATCTTCGTTAGTTTCTATAATTTTCTTATATTCACTTTGAACTAATTCTCTTCCTATCATAAGATTTGCTAGTTCTTCAGAATTTGTTTTATTTTTATCTAATGTCTTAATTGTTTGGCCAGCTCTTAAAATAGTGATTCTGTCGCTGATTTCTAAAACTTCTCTCATTTTATGAGATATGAAGATAACAGACTTCTGTTCACTTGTAAGTTTTCTAACAATTTTAAATAATCCAACCACTTCAAGATCTGTTAATGCTGCTGTTGGTTCATCTAATACCAATAATTCTGCACCCCTATATAAAGCCTTAAGTATTTCTACTCTCTGTTGCTCTCCTACTGAAATTTCAGTAATTTGTTTATTAAGATCTACATTTAATTCATACTTTTCGGCTAATTCCATTATTTCTTTCTTAATATCATCTTTTTTAATAAAAATAGATTTATCTTTTGTAGTTCCTAGAATGATATTTTCAAAGACTGTCATAGCCTCTATAAGCATAAAATGCTGATGTACCATTCCAATTCCAATATTCACTGCCCTTGCAGGAGAATCTATTTTTACTTTAGCTCCATGAAGATATATATTGCCTTTTGTTGGCTGATACAATCCAACAAGGATATTCATTAGTGTACTCTTTCCAGCTCCATTTTCACCTAAAAGAGTATGAACCTCACCTTCATTTACTATTAAATTAATATCTTTATTTGCATATACGTCTCCGAAGCATTTTGTTATATTTTCCATTCTGAGAAATTCCATTCTATTCCCCCCTGCTTAGTATTGATTACTAACTAAAAAAGTCTTACCCCATATGTTATGGAATAAGACTTCATTGTCTATTTTATTTATATTAATTTTTTACTCACACTAAATATTGCTCAAATTTTATTTATTTTTCTTTCATTTGTTAATATTTCCACAAAATTAATCGAAAAACTTATAAAATATTATAACTATATTTATAAAGAGCTTTTAAATATTATTCACTAAAGGAAACTCCTCTTTGAATCTCCCTTGCAACTTATTTAGTTAATAAAAATAGTCTTATCCTATAAATTATAGAACAAGACTCCATTGCCAAGTTTAATAATATTAATTTTTTTTACTTATACTAAATCTTAATTAAATTATACTTATTTTTCTTTTGCTTGTCAAGATTTCAAAAAAAATAACCAATTATTTATAAACTTTTACAAGCTATTACTTCAACCTCACATAGCACAGTTTTAGGAAGCTCTTTCACAGCTACACACGAACGTGCTGGTTTGCTAATAAAATATTTAGCATATACTTCATTAAACTTAACAAAATCACTCATATCTGCAAGAAAACAAGTTGTTTTTATGACATTATTAAAATCAATATTATTAGCTTCTAATATAGCTGAAATATTTTTCATAACTTGTAAAGCTTGTTCCTCCACATTTGTTCCCACTACTTCTCCTGTTGCTGGATCCAAAGCAATTTGTCCTGATGTAAATAATAAATCCCCAAAGCTTACCGCTTGAGAATATGGACCAATAGCTGCTGGAGCCTTTTCTGTGTTTGTTACTTTTAGCATTTCTAATTCCTCCAAATCAAATTAATTTAATATTTTATTTATTTAAAACCTTAAAAGGAAAATTTCTATATTTTTGATCCACACTCAGCTTCGTCACCTTTTAAAATTTTTATACCATGCTCTAATTCTGATACAATATAATTTAAACTCTCTCTCACAGCCTTTTCACTTCCAGGTAAATTTATAATTAATGTATCTTTTCTAATAACAGAAACGCCTCTACTCAGCATTGCTCTTTTAGTTATTTGCATTGAATAAGCTCTAATAGCTTCTGATATTCCTGGAACCCTTCTCTCTCCTACTTCAAGGGTAGCTTCTGGCGTGCAATCTCTTTTTGAAAATCCTGTTCCACCAGTTGTTATAATTAGGTCAACAATATTATTATCACATAAGTTTTTCATTTCATCGTGTAAAACTTTTTGTTCGTCAGGAAGAATTTTATAAATTTCAATTATATATCCTTCTTTCTTCATTATTTCTGCAATGGCTTTTCCACTTTTATCTTCTCTTTGACCAGCATATCCTTTGTCACTTGAAGTTATTATTCCTACTCTATACAACTTTCATCTCATCTCCACATCTTATTTTTCCGCCAACAATAACTTTTGCAAACACACCATTCCTGGGCATAATGCAGTCTCCCATTTTCTTATAGATCTCACAGTGATTGTGACACTCTTTTCCTATTTGAGTAATTTCTAAAACAACATCGTTGCATCTTAATATTGCCCCAATGGGCAATTTAGTAAATTCAATTCCTTCTACTACAAGATTTTCACCAAATGCTCCATCTATTACATCAGCACCTTTACTATTAAATTCCTCTATTTTTTCATAAGACAATAAGCTTACTTGCCTATGCCAATTTCCTGCATGGGCATCACTTTCTATTCCAAAGTTTTCTATAAAATTTCCCTCTTGAATATTCTCCTTTTGTGTGCCACGTTTTTTACTAATACATACAGCTACTACTTTCCCCATAATTATCCCCCAATCTGTGCCATTTTCTTTATTTCGATGTTACTAGATTTCTTTTCTTTATTAAATTCATGCTTTTCTGGTTTACTCAATATACCTTTTTTTATTTCATCCATTAATTCTTTTTCATTAATTCCATTTCTGATTAAACTTTTCAGATCGATTCCGGTACCATAGCATAAGCATGG
>Ga0209281_1000826_pt1 | contig 27897 bp, 28 predicted proteins | sample MedtruBG_FD_187514 | JGI IMG/M metagenome (GOLD analysis project Ga0209281, IMG submission 187514) | Root nodule microbial communities of legume samples collected from California, USA - Medicago truncatula BG (SPAdes) (version 2) | ecosystem: Host-associated > Plants > Roots > Nodule | place... | reverse complement strand
TAGAAATTTCGGACGCGGGTTCAACTCCCGCCAGCTCCACCAAAATTCTCCATCGGTGATTACCAGAGTCATCCGATGAAGTCCTAAGAGCCCGCACGGCGCAAGCCCTGCGGGCTTTTTTGTGCCTTCAATTTGTCCCGCGAAGTCCAAAGAGAACTAATTAAATCCGAACCTTTTAGGCCCATTGATAGGCCCAACGAAAAGCTCTATTGTTTTCGTTGGGCCTAAACGCATGGAGACTCCCATGGCAAGAAAAACCAAGCCGCTAACCGATACGGAAATCAAAGCCGCCAAACCTAAAGATGCCGATTACCAGCTGTATGATGGTGACGGGCTTACTCTGTTAATCAAGTCCAGTGGTAGTAAGCTCTGGCAGTTCCGTTACTATCGACCTCTGACAAAGCAGCGAACCAAGCAGAGCTTCGGTGCCTACCCTGCTGTCTCACTTTCTGATGCGCGTAAACTCAGAGCCGAATCTCGAGTTTTATTGGCAAAAGATATTGATCCTCAGGAACACCAGAAAGAACAGGTGAGGAATTCTCAAGAGGCCAAAACCAACACCTTCTTGTTAGTTGCCGAGCGTTGGTGGAATGTGAAGAAAACCAGCGTAACAGAGGACTATGCCGACGATATCTGGCGCTCGCTTGAGAGAGATGTTTTCCCAGCAATCGGTGATATCAGCATCAATGAGATTAAGGCTCATACTCTGGTTAAAGCTGTTCAGCCGGTTCAGGCCAGAGGTGCATTAGAGACTGTTCGCCGCCTTTGTCAGCGTATTAACGAAGTCATGATTTATGCGCAGAACACAGGCCTGATTGATGCAGTTCCCAGTGTAAATATCGGAAAAGCGTTCGAGAAACCGCAAAAGAAAAACATGCCGAGTATCCGTCCGGATCAGCTTCCACAGTTAATGCAAACAATGCGTACGGCAAGTATAAGTATGTCAACGCGGTGCTTGTTCATGTGGCAGCTTCTCACCATTGCCCGCCCTGCCGAAGCCGCTGAGGCACGATGGGATGAGATCGATTTTGATGCTAACGAATGGAAAATTCCAGCAGCCCGAATGAAGATGAACCGGGACCATACGGTTCCACTATCCAATGAGGCTCTCTCTATTCTGGAAATGATGAAGTTACTCAGTGGTGGACAAGAATTTATCTTTCCCAGTCGCATCAAACCTACCAAGCCAATGAACAGTCAAACAGTTAATGCCGCACTGAAGCGTGCAGGCTTAGGAGGTATTCTCGTTTCTCATGGCTTGCGTTCTATCGCAAGTACAGCTCTCAATGAGCAAGGGTTTCCGCCTGATGTTATTGAGGCAGCATTGGCTCATGTAGACAAAAATGAGGTACGACGAGCTTACAATCGAAGCGATTATCTTGAGCAACGACGTCCAATGATGCAATGGTGGGCTGATTTTGTTAGCAAGGCCGATAGCGGGAGCATTGTTGAAAGTGGGAAAACGGAGTTAAAACTTGTGGGCTGAGTTGTAAGCTGGACTGTTTTTTTCCCAGCAAAGGTGCATTGGCTCAAACCTGACTTGGAGTAATCGTAGATAGATCGCAATCGAATCTGACAGTCTGGTTTGTGCCAATAACGGACGTTGTTAAGCTCATGCAGTATGGATTCACGAAGAACATACATTATATATTGTCCTGATTAACTCGGGATGAAAGCTTCTGATGGCTCTCTTTTTGCTCGCTGTAACGATCTGCAAGATAACCGGTTTGTCCCTTAAGCAGCACTGTGATTTTAAATCAGCTTCTCGGCTACATCAACGGAACTAAATGTTTCTCGACTATTCTCTAAGGCAACTTGCGGCCTACACAAAAAAGAGCCGGGTTATACCCGGCTCTTTTTAGCTGATTTCAAAATCTTTTAATTCCCCACCTTCAGCAATCAGATTTGAGATCCGCTTCGGCATTCGCCCCTGACCTGACCATGTTTTTGACTCTCCAGTTTCGTCAGTATATCGATACCTCGCGGGGCGGGGGGAGCGCGTTCTTTTAGCCTTACCCGGAGAGCCAATAGCAGCCATAAGTTCGGATGGGTCGATACCCTCATCAAGCATCATCTGACGAAGTGATTCCAGTTTATCGCGGCGCTGACTTTCATTTGCAAGACGTAATGTCTCTTCTTCTCGTCGTTCTATAAGAATAATTTTAAACTTTTCCAGAACATCTTCCAGCACATCTAAGGACATTTCACGAGTCTGGGAACGTAAGGTACGGATATTGTTTAACTGTGTCAGAGCATCTGACATAAAGAGACCTCTTAAAATTTCAGCAAATACCAATGTCGACGGTTGCTCATCAACCCGATTTTTCTTAATGAGCATTTTAATCCGATTGGTACATATTGTTATTAACGAGGTTTAGACTACTGATATAAATCTCTTATCGCAAGACAAAATTAAGAGGAATGTGCAAGAACTAAATCTTAACTCCTACGAAATGTCCCTGCATTTTTGAGGGTACTAAAAACTATGATGCCAGGAGCCATCCGGAGAGCCTTTTTATAGCCTCATAACTATTGCTTCAGTCATACCTGATGAGTTTTAAATCAGGAGAGACATTTAGTGAATTAGCGCGGCCACTTAGTAAGATTTTTCACAAATGGCAAGATGGCACGCAGGTGAGAGACACCTGTATTTTGTCAGAGGGTAGCGAATTACTTTCTCTTTATAGAGGTGTTTCTAAAAAAGTGTAATGTTAAAAAAAAGCCTGCTGTTAGCAGGCCATAAATGTTTTTAACTCATTTTTTGTTCGATTCTGATAAATAGGGTAAGCATGCAATTAAACGTGGAGCAGAGAGCATAAAAAATGCTATAAATATTTCCTGGCCGCATCAAGTATCTCCTGTGACGTTAACTCCCTGTCAGTAGCCACGTAAACAATACCATGATCGCCAGTTAAGGAAGGAAAACCTGCAGACATAATCCGAAGATGTGTTTCTTCACCGTTTGGATATTCCTGCCTGATAGAGGATATACCTTCCAGAACGGTCATAACTTTACAGGATTCAGCATTAAAGAAAACAAGGACTTTAATCATATTCTATTACCCTGTTCTCTCGTGGGTGTTAACTGGCAGATGTCATTAAGGTCAAAGCCATTACGAGGTGCTTTCGGAGATAGCCTCGCTCATTACGCACTTCTTATTTAACAAGCAGTTAGTTTGTGCTTTTAAAATTTTATGCAGTAGTCCTGCACTCCATTACATCGGTCAGCGCACTCATAATTGTGAAAAATATGCTGATCAGATATTAAGAATAAACGATTTTTATCTGATTTAAGTTATGGATCTGTCTACTCAGGAATAATCCTTCATCGTTATCGCAGATCCACATTGATTTATTTATCGCAAAGTATTACGTTTGCAGCAGCAGGACCTTTGTCTCCGATCTGAATGGCGAATTCAACTTTCTGTCCTTCAAATAAAGTTTTAAAGTTGTCGCCATTAAGCGCAGAAAAATGGACAACGATATCTTTGCTGCCATCAAGAGGAGAGATGAAGCCAAAACCTTTGTCTTCGTTAAACCATTTTACCAGGCCTGTAATTCTAGAGGTCATACTGACTCCTGTTATACATCGTTGTATTGATAGTAAACGTATGGACTCAAAAAGAGGGGATATCAACGATAGCGCCTGGTAATGAGAACTGCCCGGAAAATTTCTAACTTTCATTAGTACATCGAACTGATGGGATTCATTAAGGCACAGGGAATCGATATAAGCAAATTATCTTTTAGCCGTCCAGAGGTCCTGTAGGGAAAATAAAAGTGGCTGAATGCCATTTTCAGTGTATAGTCTTTACTTGTTTTCAATAAGGAATTGACTTGTCCCATAAAATGACAGGAATTGTCAAAAGCTTTGATATTCTTAGTGGTAAAGGCCTCATCATCCCATCTGATGGACGAAAAGACGTTCTGCTTCACATTTCAGCCGTTAACTCCCGCGAATCAGAATTACTCATCCCTGGAAGGCGCATAGAATTTTGCCGGATAAACGGTCTCAGGGGGCCTGTGGCTGCGAACATTTATCTTTCCTGATTTTCATTGTGTCAAAATAAATAGATTAAAACTTAACCACACGTGGTACGGTGAATCTCATTCATTGAAAGGTTAATGGTTATGTCTGTTATCAATTACGCAATGAAACTCTTCAGCAGTGCGTCTACTGCCGCTGCTGCCTGTCCTGTTTGTGGCTTAAAATCAGCACAATCGTTGTCAAAAATCCGGCTCAACCAGACCATGCTTTGCCCCGGATGTAAGGCTCTGTTTATCTCCCGACGCTAGCTCGACCAAAACCGCAGAACAGAGCTTATGTCCTATACTTATGTTAGATTCCGGCAGCTGTTAAATCCCTGATGCCTGACGCCCATCCTGAGAGAACTTTTCTGATCTGATTTCGCAACTGCTCCTGCGCGCTAACGTCGCATCAGAGCAATGCTATGAAAATGAACCCAAGAGCGTGGTTTAACCGCTCCCGTATTCTGATTAATGCTGCCGAAAACATAACGTTTTCGGCGAACGATCCTGCCGGTGAAAGCACCCCGCGGTCAGAACTCTTTTCGACCGTCCAGATGGAACGCTACGGCCAGAAGCTGGCGCGGACTCATAAAGTATCACCAGATAAGCATCCTTATTATCTTCTGAAACGGCTTGGCGACAATGAGGCCGTCATTACCCAAAACTGCTATGAGCTTAACGCTGGTAAAAAGACCAGTATCATGCCCGCCGGTGAATGGCTGCTGGACAATTATTATCTGATTGAGGAACAAATCCGCACTGTCCGCCAGCACCTGCCGAAAAGCTTTGGCAAAGGTCTTCCGTCGCTGGTATCGCCGCTGAATTGCCCACGAATTTATCATATTGCATCAGAGGCCATTGCTCACGGCGATGGCCGCTGGGATGCCGCCAGCCTGACCAGCTATCTCACAGCCTATCAACAGGTGACGCCGCTGACGCTGGGTGAAGTCTGGGCGTTACCGGGAATGCTGCGACTGGCGCTGATTGAAAATCTTCGTCGTATCAGTATGGAAGTGATAAAAGCGCAGCAGGACAGAAACCTTGCCGATACGTGGATAACAAGGATTGTCGAATGCGCAGAGAGTGCGCCTGGTGATTTAATTATGGTGGTTGCCGATATGGCGCGCTCCCGACCTCCGTTAACCAGTGCGTTTGTCGCAGAGCTGGTGCGGCGCCTGCAGGGGCATGGCAACGCGCTGTCGTTACCTCTGACCTGGGTTGATCAGTGCCTTCGGGAACAGGGGATCACCAATGACGTTCTCATACATAGTTTCAATCAGCAGCTTGCCGCCAGCCAGCTGTCCGTCAGTAACAGCATCGCGGGCCTGCGATTATTGAGTGAAACGGACTGGGCTGATTTCGCCGAAACGATAAGCGTTGTCGAACAGGCATTACGCAATGATCCTGCCGGCATTTATCCCCGTATGCACTTCAATACCCGGGATCATTACCGGCACGTAGTTGAGGTTCTGGCCAGAGACAGCGGTCTCAGCGAGCCTGAGGTTGCTGAGAAGGTGCTGGCGCTTTCAGAGGAAAAAGCGCCCGATACACCGGAACATCATGTTGGTTATTATCTTGCGGGCGAAGGTCGACAGGCGCTGGATATTCATCTCCTGGCAGACGCCTCAAGGCTCATACGCTTGCGGCACAGTTTTAACAGAATAACCCTGCTGTCATGGCTTGGAAGCCTGGCGTTGCTGACAACCGCAGCGACCGCAGCAATAATGCACGAAACCGCCATGCAGGGCGCAGACTGGCTATTGATCGCGGTGATATTGCCTCTGATTATTGCTTTAACTCAGTTAATGAGCGATTTACTCAGTGATGCAACCACCCGTTTTCGCGTTCCTCGACCCTTGCCGGGGATGGATTTTTCAGCCGGTATTCCCGCTGACAATGCCACCATGTTAGTCATTCCCTGCATGTTGACCAGCCACGAAAGTTTCAGCCAGCTCCTCACCAGTCTTGAAGTTTGCTGGTTGGGGAATCAAAACGAAAATCTCAGGTTCGCGCTGCTCACAGACTTCGCTGATTCTGAAAATGAACCCTCGCCGGAAAGTCACGCGCTGCTCAGACAGGCTATCGCCGATACGCAGGCGCTTAATCGCCGCTACCCCTCCGGCCGACCACGTTTTTATCTGTTACATCGTCAGCCTGAATGGAACCCCTCGGAAGGAGCGTGGATGGGCTATGAACGCAAGCGGGGAAAACTGGCGTTACTTAACAGCTGGTTGCGCCATCCCGGAACGCAATTCGTCAGCGTTGCAGACATGCCTGCCCATCTTTTACCGGGTCACATAAAATACGTCATTACCCTGGACAGCGATACGGTGCTCCCGCGCGATACGGCACACAAACTCGTCGCGGCGATGGCCCATCCGCTGAATACGCCAGAGTATGATCTGGTACGCCAGAGGGTTGTCAAAGGATTCGGTATTTTACAGCCCGGTCTCGCGGAGGAGATACCACGCAACGGTCAGGGGCGTTACGCAGCCCTGCGCAGCAGCGTACCGGGCAATAACCCTTATTCGATGATGTCTTCGGATATCTATCAGGATCTCTTTGGGGAAGGCTCGTTTGTGGGCAAAGGGATTTACGATGTTGATATTTTTATGCAGGCCACTGCCAACATCTGCCCGGAAAATCTGGTACTCAGCCACGATCTGCTTGAAGGATGCTATGCACGTTCGGGTCTGCTGAGCGAGGTGTTACTCTACGAACAGTACCCTAATAATTATCTGTCGGATGTTGCACGACGTTCACGCTGGATCCGGGGTGACTGGCAACTGCTTAACTGGCTGAAACCACGCGTCAGAAAAGCCGATGGAACCCATGTCAGGAATCCGCTGACCGCGCTTTCTTACTGGAAATTACTCGATAATCTACGTCGCAGTCTGGTCGCCCCCTCTTTACTGATATTGCTGTTCTTCACTCTGCTTTGGGTACCCAATCCTGTTTACTGGCTGGGCATACTGTTGCTGATATGGCTGTTGCCAGCCATCCTCTGCATCAGCCATGACCTTCTGCATAAACCTCTGCGTCGCCGCGTGAAGCCGCATCTGTTACTGGTGGGGGCGGGCGCGCTGAAGCGTTTGTCAGGTATCAGCCTTAATTTTGCGATACTGCCGCACGAAGCCGGATATTCGCTGAAAGCGATCGCCGTGACGCTATGGCGATTGGGGATCAGCAGGCGTCACCTCAGCCAGTGGGTCAGCCACAGCCAGGACAGCGATCGTGCCAGACCCGCTGTTGCAAGCTTTTATCAGGCCATGTGGCTAAACGTTGCCAGTGGCGTGACGCTGACAATACTGACCGGACAGTTTGCCCCACAGCTGCTGGGGATTGCGTTACCGATCGGTTTGGTATGGTGTGTGGCCCCGCTGCTGATGAGCTGGCTGAGTCGCCAGCCCGTGCGTAAGGTGTTTTCGCCAACTCAGGAACAAAAACAGCTGTTACGCCAGACAAGCCGTGAAATCTGGGCTTTTTTTGAAACGTTTGCCACAGAAAAAGAGAACTGGCTTCCGCCTGATAATTATCAGGAAATACCACAACCGACGGTGGCACACCGAACTTCTCCTACCAATATTGGTCTTTCCCTTATGGCTAACCTGACGGCATGGGACTTTGGCTACCTGCCCGGCGGAGAGGTGCTCCGGCGCGTGTCGCTCACGCTCGACACGCTGGATAAAATGGAACACTACCGGGGCCATCTCTACAACTGGTATGACACTCGGACACTGGTCCCCCTCAGTCCACGCTATATCTCAAGCGTCGACAGCGGCAACATGGCCGGGCATTTGTTGACCCTGCGTGCAGGCTTGTCCGCCATGCGTCATCAGCCTGTTTTAAGCAGCCAACAGATACTGGCAGGACTGAACGATACGCTGGATATTCTGGAAAAACAGTGGGGTAAGAACCCACCTGACAGCCTGAGACTGCTGCGCAAGCATTGCCTGAATGCGATGTCGCTCTCTCCGCAGGCGTTTTTCAGCGAACTGAAAAGCATGCGCACCCAGTGTAACCATCTGACCAGCGCATGTCATCAGGGATCTCCTCTTCAGATGCGCTGGGCTGGACATCTGGAGCATCAACTGGTTCAGCTTTGCCATGAGTGGTCTCTGTTGCTTGGCTGGTTACCTGCATGCTGGAATGAACAGACGCTGCCGACGCTGAGCGAGCTTGCCCGTCCGACATTAACCGGTACAGGAACGCCTCCGGCGTTAGCGGCGGAGCAGGCCCGAATGCGACTCAATATTATCACCGAGCTGGAACAGCGGCTGGATGAGCATGCCCGGATGGATTTCGCCTTTCTGTACAGTGAAGCAACCAGTCTGCTCAGCGTCGGTTATAACTGTGACACCAATATGCCTGACAAGAGCCACTACGATCTCCTGCCGTCTGAAATCCGGCTGACCAGTTTTCTTGCCATTGCGACTAATCAACTGCCTCTTAAAAGCTGGTACGCGCTGGGTCGACTGTTTACCTCGATTGATAACGAAACTGCCCTGATGTCATGGAGCGGGTCCATGTTTGAATACCTGATGCCGAATCTGGTGATGCCCACCAGCCCCGGCAGCCTGCTCGATGAAATGAGTCAGTCGGCGGTTATGCGCCAGATTCACTGGGGGAAAGAACGCGGGGTACCGTGGGGTGTTTCAGAGTCTGGATATCATGCTTTTGATGTTCAGCATAATTATCAGTATCAGGCATTTGGCGTACCGGGTCTCGGTCTGCGCAGGGGGCTTGCCGATGACATGGTGGTTGCTCCTTACGCCACGCTGCTGGCGCTGATGGTTTCCCCACAGAGAGCCTGTGAGAACCTGTTCAGGCTGCAAAAAAATGGTGCACGCGGAGAATACGGTTTTTATGAAGCGCTGGACTATACCCCCTCACGTCTTGCAACCGGCCAGCTCTATGCGGTGGTACAGTCCTGGATGGCGCATCACCAAGGTATGGCATTTCAGGCGCTGGCTCATGTGCTGCTTGACGCCCCCATGACTGAACGCTTTATGTCCAGTACGGTATTCCGGTCAGCGAGTCTGCTGTTACAGGAGCGCGTGCCGGATGCGGTCGATCTGTACAGTCCGCGCCGTCATTTTGAATCTCATGAGGGCAGGGTCAAACCCGTCCGCTATGAACCCCGTATTTTCTATAGCGTGGATACCCCCACCCCGGATATTCAACTGCTGTCCAACGGCCATTATCATCTGATGTTGACCGCGGGGGGCGGTGGTTACAGTCGCTGGAATGATATTGCACTAACCCGCTGGCGCAGTGATACCACCCGTGATAACTGGGGAGCATTTTGCTACTTCCGCGATACCCAGACGGGAGATGTGTGGAGCAATACCTGGCAACCGACAGGCTACACCAGCGGACAAGACGAGGAAGTGTTATTCACCGATGCGGGGGCAGAATTCAGACGCAGCTTCGGGGGACTCAGCGTCAAAACTCAGGTGGTGATCTCTCCGGAGGATGATGTTGAATTGCGACGGCTCACACTGATTCATCGTGGTCGCAAACCTCGCTCTCTGGAGCTGACAACCTATGCTGAAGTGGTACTGGCACCTGATGTCAGCGATCTGGCACACCCGGCATTTAGCAATTTGTTTATTCAGACTGAGCTGGCTCCTGAGCGTGACGCTATTCTTTGCCACCGGCGCCCGCGCTCACCGGATGAACCGGGCCCTTGCCTGTTTCACATGATGGTGGTGCACGGCGATAACCGACATAACGTGTCGTTTGAAACGGACAGGGCAAGCTTTATTGGACGTGGCAGAAACCCTGCGAATGCCCTGGCAATAGAGGCGGGAGGGACGCTAAGCAACACGTCGGGCTCGGTGCTGGATCCGATACTGGCAATTCGCCACGCCATCATTCTGCAGCCGGGGCAGCCGGTTACGATTGATATCATTTATGGCATCAGCGAGACCCGTCAGCAGAGCCTGGCGTTGCTGGAGAAATATCGCGATTACCCTATCGCCGATCGCGTCTTTGAACTGGCCTGGTCTCACAGTCTGGTGGTATTGCGCCAGATGAACGCCAGTGAAGATGATGCCACGTTGTTCAATAGTCTCGCCAGCGCTGTGCTTTATCCTGTCCAGGAGCTGCGAGCCGAAGGCCAGGCGATCGGCCGCAACCGGCGTGGCCAGTCCGGACTGTGGGGCTGGGCAATTTCAGGGGATCTGCCGATAGTGCTGCTGAGTATAACCAGCGAGGAAAGTATCACCTCAGTGACCACACTGATTCAGGCACACCGTTACTGGAGACAGAAAGGGCTGGATGTTGATTTGGTTATCCTGAATAACAGCCCCGGCGGCTACCAGCAGGGATTACAAAATCAGATTATGGAGTTAATTTATGCCGGGTCTGAAGCCAGTCTGCTGGATAAAAAGGGCGGGCTTTTTGTCCGGAACGGTGAGCATCTCTCCGCTGAGGATAAGTTGCTTTTGATGAGCGTGGCCTGTCTTTATCTTGATGACCGCGCAGGGGGTATTAATGAGCAGCTTAACCAGCGTATTCATACCCTGAAATCGCCGGCAAGGGCATTCATTCCGCGTGCTGTGCGCGACCGTAATCAACATACGGACTGGAGCCCTGATACCAGTCAGTTATGCCATTTCAATGGGTACGGTGGATTTTCTCAGGATGGGCGGGAGTATCAGATCGTCCTTCGGGAAAATGCGCTTACACCGGCTCCCTGGTCGAACATACTGGCAAATTCTCGTTTTGGCTGTGTGATCTCAGAGGCAGGGCAGGCCTATACCTGGTATGAGAATGCCCATGAATACCGGTTGACGCCGTGGGAGAACGATCCGGTGAGCGATCGCAGCGGCGAGGCATTTTACCTGCGCGATGAAGAGAGCGGGGAGTGCTGGTCGCCGACGGCTTTACCTGTTCGCGGACACGGTGATTACCTGACCCGCCATGGTTTTGGCTACAGCGTTTTTGCCCATCGTGAGAGTGGTATAGACAGCGAGTTGACGGTCCTGGTTGCTGAAGAAGATCCGGTTAAACTGGTGCTCCTGACGCTCAGCAACTCTTCGGGACGGACACGTCAACTTTCCGTCACAGGCTATGTAGAGTGGACGCTCGGAGAAACACGAACGCGCTCAGCCCCTCACATTGTGACACATGTGGCCAGAACGCCCGGCGGCTGCGGGGTGCTTGCGAATAACTTTTATGGTGATAATGGTGGCGGCCGAACTGCATTTTTTGCCGTCAGCGGTAATGACTGTTCTCTGACAGGGGATCGCCGGGAGTTTATTGGCCGTAATGGTTCCCTTCACGCCCCTTCGGCCATGAAACTGCAAAAGCTTTCTGGTAAGACGGGGGCCGGTCTGGATCCCTGCGGAGCGGTGCAATCGGCGGTTACATTAATTGACGGGGACCAGAGGACGTTTATTTTTATCCTCGGCGCAGAGGAGAATGATGTCTGTGCTCAGGAGACGCTGGCCCGCTACATGAACGAGGATACGGTCCGCCAGGAGCTGAACCGGATTCATAATCACTGGCACAATGTTCTCGATAAAATCGTAGTTAACACCCCCGACACGTCCGTAAATTTACTGGTTAATGGTTGGCTGTTGTATCAGACGGTCGCCTGCCGTCTTATGGCCCGGAGTGGCTACTATCAGTCTGGCGGTGCATTTGGTTTTCGCGATCAGCTGCAGGATACGCTGGCTCTGAGCCACGCTGCTCCGGACCGGATGCGTGAACAGATAATACTCTGTGCATCACGGCAGTTTATCGAGGGGGATGTGCAGCACTGGTGGCACCCGCCACACGGCAACGGTGTGCGTACCCGCTGTTCCGATGACTATCTTTGGCTGCCGCTTGCTGCTTGCCACTATGTTGAAACGACGGGGGATATGGATGCACTGGAAATACGCATTCCTTATCTGGAGGGACGCTCGCTTCAGCCTGGTGAAGAGTCTGTCTATGACACGCCGGTCATCAGCGGCACCGAAGAGACACTCTGGTTACACTGCGTCAAAGCTATTCACTATGGACTTCGCTTCGGGGAGCATGGCCTGCCGCTGATGGGGGCTGGTGACTGGAATGACGGGATGAACCGGGTGGGTATCGAAGGCAAAGGTGAAAGCGTCTGGCTGGGCTTCTTCCTGTACGACATTTTGCAGCGGTTTGCAGCGCTGGCGGAGCGCAGGCTGGATGAAAGCGTCGCCGCGATGTGCCGTTCACAGGCTCTGCGCCTGCAAAGTAATCTCGAAGCCCACGCCTGGGATGGGGAATGGTACCGGCGCGGGTATTTTGACGATGGTACTCCCCTGGGATCGAAAACCTCACAGGACTGCCGGATTGATGCGATTGCGCAGAGCTGGTCTGTATTGTCCGGCGCCGCGAGCCCGGGACGGTGCGCAAAGGCCATGCAGGCGCTGGATAAGCACCTTGTGGATAACGAAGGAGGGCTGATCAAACTGTTAACGCCTCCTTTCGACGGACACGGTCCAAATCCGGGCTACATACAGGGGTACCTGCCCGGCGTGCGGGAAAACGGAGGGCAGTATACGCATGGCGCCATCTGGGCAGTGATGGCCTTTGCCCGAATGGGGAATGCCGAACGAGCCTGGCAACTCTGGTCAATGCTCAGCCCTGTAAATCATACCCTGAATGCGGACTCTGTCGGGATTTATAAAGCTGAGCCTTATGTCATGAGTGCTGATGTCTACAGCGTCGCTCCCCATACCGGACGTGCAGGGTGGAGCTGGTATACCGGTTCCGCAGGCTGGGCCTGGCGTTTACTTACCGAGGAATTACTGGGGATAAAACGTTCCGGCACTGACTTTAGTGTTCATGCCAGGTTACCGGATGAGTGGTCGTCTTTTTCTATGGCATATCAATATGGTGAAAGCCATTATCAGATTAGTGTTTCACGCGGCGATGCAGAATATTGCGTGACGCTGGATGGTGTTCTCCTCCCTGATGACAGAATACCGCTGAAGGATGATGGACAAAACCATACGGTTGAGATCATTCAGAACTGACACTGATCCCGGAGGTGCATTAACGTCTGCCGTTAATGCGCTGATTATCCCTGAGAACATCAATCGCAGTCTGCATGGCGATTTTGTCATCCCGCCTTTTTTGTTTGTCCTGCATGACCTGAAGGTATTCCAGCAAGGTGCGGGTATTAATCGGTCGGCCCTGTTTACCCACAGCCAGCACGGCTTCGCCAAGAATAATTTTCACAGGCGGTAGTTGTGCCGGATACCAGTCAAGGGTGTCTTCTGATTTCATCTTAAATTTCTCACGGAAGGGTAGTGTACCATAAATCAGACGTTCAATTTTCAATATCTGATAACCTCATTCAGACACAACTTAACATAACTTATGCCAGTTATTTTTATATTAAAGCGTATAATAATTACTATATTTCTCAGAGAATTATTTATGTCTTATACAAATGGGCTCAGGTATTTTAAAGAAAGACCGGTTCATGTTGCCTGCCCGGTATGCGCATACAGAGCCGATCAGAAAGCAGGTAAACTAAGAAAAGATGCGGTTCTTGAGTGCCCTGCCTGCGGACTGTTGTTCAGACCTTCAGAATGCTGGTGTATCGGCGGCTGAACGGCTTCTGCCACGTAACGTCAGTGATGTCGGAAAATGACAACGTTCCTCCTGTACTGCAGTTGTCGAGGGTATGATAATGAAATCTAAAAAATCTGTTTTTATTGAAGGACATATCCTGTCGAACAGCTGTCACGGGCAGGCTGGCCAACCTTTCTGTATTCACTGGGTCAGGTTTAGTAATGGTAAATATGCGATTATTCGGGTGGCATCCGGGATATGTTTCAAACCAGGGGAAATTATTCAACGAAACGATTGTGAGTGGTTTTATAAACTTACCAAAATTCGGCTTCTTTCTTTTGAGTACCTTGATGATGATGAATCAAGAAGACAATTTCTTGAGTATCAATGATAAAACATGGATTTATAACAGAATAACTTTGCTGGCTTACAATTCATTCCTGACTCTTTAAATTCTTTACCAGTCATTGCAAAGTTATTTTTTTCTGAATTTAGATGACTTTAAATTGTCTAAAACAAAATGTATCGCTAAAGACAAATTGCTTCATTGTTTTCCTTTTGCGTTATAACCTTCATTAGCATTAAGGAAATTTATGGCACAGACTTTTACTCATAATTTACTTCATCCTCGCCACTGGCTTACCTGGTCTGGTTTGGGTCTGCTGTGGCTTCTCGTTCAACTTCCTTACCCGGTTTTACATACTCTGGGCTCTGGCCTTGGAAAAATATCCAGACCCTTTCTGAAACGCCGGGAAGGAATTGCGATTAGAAATATCGAACTGTGCTTTCCCGAGATGACACCGTTTGCCCGGAGCCAGATGGTCAATAAAAACTTTGTTTCTCTCGGGCTGGGACTGATGGAAACAGGAATGGCCTGGTTCTGGAGCGATGCGAGAGTCAAAAAATGGTTTGATGTCGAAGGGCTTGAAAACCTGACCGGCGCGACAAAAGGAGTAATGGTTGTCGGGATTCATTTTATGTCCCTTGAGTTGTGTGGAAGAGTAATGGGGTTATGCCATCCTATGATGGCAACGTATCGCCCACACAATGATCCATTAATGGAATGGGTACAGACAAAAGGTCGTATGCGTTCAAATAAGGCTATGATTAATCGACGTAATTTATCAGGTTTTGTTCATGCGCTAAAAGCAGGTGAAGCCGTTTGGTTTGCACCAGACCAGGATTATGGGTCTAAGGGAAGCGTTTTTGCACCTTTTTTCTCGGTAAAAAAAGCAGCCACGACGAACGGAACGTATGCTCTGTCAAAACTCGCTGGTGCACACTTGATCACACTTAGCATGGTTCGACGTAGCGATAAAAAAGGTTATCACATGTATATCAGCAATCCGTTGGCAGGTTATCCAGGGGAAGATAAGGTCGCCGCAGCGGCTTATATGAACAAGATCATCGAGCGTGAAATTCTCCGTGCTCCTGAGCAATACCTGTGGATGCATCGCAGGTTCAAAACGCGTCCTGAAGGCGAAGTCTCTTTATACAAATGAACAACTCAACTTGTCATGAGCCAGAATCTATCTTTCTTGCCACTGCGTATTTGTAAAAATGCAATAAGGAATTTTCGATCGGATTCATGTTAACGATGGCTTGACTGACAGCCAAGGTTAATCAATTGAACCGGTTCGGATTTGAAGGTCCGTTTTTCGCTCATAGTGGACAGTTTAATCCCTATGAGCTCCCATCAGCCTTCATTGGCTCATATGTGGCTTTCGAGAGCTCCGCCCGTGTCGGCCTGTCATCGATACTTGCGCTGCAAACGCGCCGCGCATATATGGTTTGGGCTTACCTTTTATCAAACGCTTAGACTACTTTTCACCTGCCAAATTTTTTGGATAAAAGCCATCATTGCCAAAGCAACATCGAAAAATGCTTAATTAAAAGTGCTCACGCCTGCATCCCCTTACCCCGTGCTAGGTTAATCCTGTCAACGCATTCCCTAAACGCTTTGACTTGCTCTGGAGAGAGCTCAGATTCATCAATGTTGGCCAGAAGAGCATTGAGGGAGCGCTCAATATCATTTTTTGCTAATCGTAAACAGATAACCTTAACCCAACGTGGCGAGAACTTGCTGAGGCCGATTGCTCTTGTGATTCGTAATTTCATGCCATGCCTCTCAACCACCAGTGTGGAGGTTTTCATACTCGCTTATAACACGCATTGGATAGGCCTTCTGTTATTATTTTACCTGCAAGCTGACAATAGGCATTGCGCCTGGGACCAACCAGCTTTCAGCGAACATCAAATTTGGTTGTCTGGACTGACCCCACCCCGGTAGACGATCCTGCCCTATAGTTGGACTGACCCCACCCCGGTAGACGATCCTGCCCTATAGTTTGAGCATAGGAGGAACGTATGGGCACACCACGATTTACACCTGAATTTAAGGAAGAAGCCGTCCGTCAAATAACGGAACGCGGTTATTCCGTTGCCGAAGTATCCGACCGTCTGGGCGTTTCTGCACACAGCCTCTACAAGTGGCTACGGGCTATCAAACCTGATAACAGCGAACAGCATGCCCGGGATTTACTGGAAGCCAAAAGCGAGATCCTGAAACTCCGGGCGCAGCTAAAACGCACCGAAGAAGAACGGGATATCCTGAAAAAGGCCGCGCGGTACTTTGCAAGGGAGCCCGACTGAAGTACCGCTTTATCAATGAGCACCGCACTGTATGGGGTGTGATGACGATGTGTCGGGTACTGAATGTCGCCCGGGCCGGGTTCTACGCGTGACTGCATAACCCGGTCTCGGCACGCGATAAAGATAACCAGCGCCTGCTAACGCTTATCCGTGACTCATATTCACTGAGCGGAGGCGTATACGGTTACCGGCGGGTTCATGGCGACCTGAACGAAATCGGGGAGACCTGCGGCAAAAACCGGGTGGGTCGTATTATGCAACTGAACCGGATCAAAGCCGTGCGCGGCTATAAAGCGCCGCGTCGTATCGCCGGCCGACCTTCAGTGGTTGCCGCCCCTAATCGCGTGCAGCGGCAGTTTACTGTTGTCCGGGCCAATCAGGTCTGGGTTACAGACATCACTTACATCCGCACCTGGCAGGGCTGGTTGTATCTGGCGGTGGTTATCGACCTCTTCGCCCGTAACGTGGTTGGCTGGTCGATGAAGCCCTCTCTCTCTCGCGAACTGGCTCTCGACGCGCTGATGATGGCCGTCTGGCGTCGAAAACCGGACGGTGAGGTTATCGTACATAGCGATCAGGGCAGCCAGTACGGCAGTGACGACTGGCAGCGCTTCTGCCGGGCTAATAACCTGGCCCCGAGCATGAGCAGGCGTGGCAACTGCTGGGATAATGCGGTGGCCGAATCGTTCTTCAGTTCGCTGAAAAAAGAGCGGATCAGAAAACGCATCTATAAAACCCGGGATCTGGCCCGGGCCGATATCTTCGATTACATTGAAGTGTTCTACAACCGGGCCCGGCGCCACAGCCACCTCGGCGGCGTCAGTCCGGAGGCCTTCGAACAGGCCTCATCGTGAGGACAGAATTTGTCTACGGGCGTGGGGTCAGTCCATTAAAATGCCTTAAAGAGAGGTGCACATGAGCTGTAAGAGAATATTGTGCAGTGCCTTGTTCAGCGGTCTCAGCAACTTCAGCGATCTGTGTTTTTATCTAAAACTACGGCTGCAAATCCGGAAATAGAATTAAAGCTAATGGGAGGAGTGCGATCCTCACTCTCTCCCACATTATCTTCCAAACTATGGCGAAACAGGCGTTAGGGGTTGTTTTATTTTGCTCAAAATCCAAGCATCAATCTCGGATTCTAGCCAACCTACCGTCTTTGCCCCCAGTTTCACCCTTTGGGGAAATGTCGGATCATGACGATCTGAATTAGGGTCAAGCCAATCGTATACCGTTGAACGACCAATACCTAACTTCTTGACAAGTGCAGATATACGCAGGATTTTTACAGACCTTGGTTCCATTAAAAAGCTTCCTCTCTTGGTATGCTTTGAACGGAAGTCAGACTATCTGCTAGTGCAACTGTGCGACATACGGCTGCAATACCTCATTTTTTACGGAGCTTAACTGATTGAATAATGGATAATTTTAGATTTGATGATTTTATCGTTGATTTGAAAACTACGTTCAATAATAAGAGCGCAAGATTATCCCATAGATTCAATGCGGCTGACTTGGAGCAGGAAAAGGTGGTTTCAGGTGCAAATGAATATCATGAGTTTGTACTATCGCTAGTTGCAAGCATGCTTAAGAACCCGGTTGTACGCCGTAGGTTTGATGATCAAGTCTACAAAATGTCATTTGATGAACCGGACACGGTTAGCGAAACTATAGATGAACTTGTTTTTCTAGCTGATGTTAACTGGCACCTAGGGCTTGGGCTCCTGAACGCGAATAAAAATGAAGCGATAAAGTGCCTACTCCTAAGTATTGAATACCTTGATTACTGCCGTGGTCTTGAAGATCAAGAATTGTGGCAACAGCAACAGACCACAAAACTCGATGTTCCGGTGAAGGGGGGCAGAAGTAAAGCTGCTCGCTTTGATCCCGTTAAAGCCAAAATTATCAGGCTTTTGCAGGAAGCTTGCCCTTCAGGCGGATGGGATGCTAAATCAGATGCTTTGAAGGGCATAGAGAATGGGATTAATGAACTGGAATGGCCATCTGCCCGTGACCAGAATAATCTGACCAAAACCGGAGCTGAAATATTTGCAATGAAGATACGCCAGGTTGAAGTCTGGTCAAGTCAGGATCAGAAAATCAAAGCTGCATTTGATAGTGTCGTAAAGACTAAAAAGAAATAGATGTACTTGAGTTCTAATATGCTGACAGTGTAAACCTTAATAGCCAAACTGCCAACTCAGTACGGTCATTCTACCCACGACTCATCCCAATAGAACGAAAGCCATCATCGTAACATTTGGTATGGTCTTTTGCCAGATACTCCATGCGCTTCAGCAATTCGGTAACTTCTTGCATATAATTAGGGGATTTTCTGTTTAAATAAAAACAACCGTTCTCAGTCATATTCGCTAAACCCGAATATTGCTCTGCATCCAGGCCTAACGCACTACACCATGCCTGCTGGATTAATGCGTATAAACTGTCATCTGCATTATAACTTCCGGCGCCATGGTAGAAGTCTTTATTCAGCAGCAGTAATACATGATAATGTTTACGGCGGTTAAGTTCACCGACTTCACGTACCCATACATACCGTAATCGATTATGCCAGTTACGTTTCCAGCGGTGGTTTTTACGCTGGCAATCAGCCAGCAACTTAGCCTTCAGTGATTCAATAAAACGAGTAACCTCTCTGTTTGAATCACCATACTGATAGCGACGGGGAAAACGTAAATCAACACGTAGCGCTAACGTACGTGGAAACTCATCAACTGCATTACGAATAACATTGTAAAATGCTTGCTGGTAATCAGCATTCAAGGAATCATCTGGCATATGTAAACCTGAATAAATACATTATTCAATATTGAGGTGAGTAAGAGTAAGCAACCATACGATTAACAATCGTGATAATGGCACATGCAGATATGTACATGAATATTATCTGATGGTAATAATTAACCGTATGGTGTTACATAAACAATATGTGTTGCGTTATAATTAACTTACTGTATGGGTATAATGTATTAGTATGTTTATAATAATTAAGCTTAGTAGAGAATGGATGCATTAACAGTAAACATATATTACTATACCGACAGTAAATTAATCAGTAGAAATATAACAATAAGCACATCCGCTTAAATAAATTCCACGCAAGTGATAAGCGTGATAATAATTTTACTCTGATATTAGTTTTGCAGATTTTTGTCATTTTCCACAGGTTCCTCCCCCCGGTAGTTGCGACTGATCGCAACTACCGGGGCTCAGTAGTGCTGATAGGCTGCATGTTTTGTAAACGGATTGTTATCAAAGTGACGGCCTTTATATACCTTTCGGGCACCATATTTTGAATAATCAATATCTATCACCTCTTCCTTTTCAAGTCTGTCAATCACCCTTTCCAGTAACTTTCCCTTACGTAACACATTAGGTCCGCCGTTTCGGATATCATTATATCGGACTACATCTTTCCATGAGCGTGAATACTGCCGACGTAGCCACGACAATAACAGTGCTTCATAATAGCCCTCCTCATTACCAAAGAGTGTTACTGCCTGCTGCATATACCATTCGCACAGCAACCATGCATTTTCGACATATTCTTTTTTTATCGCACATTCCCCCTCTGTCCAGTAACTCAACAGTGCGGCTACGCGTGCAGTATTATTCGACATTTTGGATGCAAAATCTTTCGAGTTTTCATAGTCTCCCTCTGGCCCCAGGCGACGCTCTATTTTATTGTGAATTCTCACCCATGCTTCCTGAGCTTGAGGTTCGAAGGATAAACATGTCTGATGCCCAGTTCCGTGTTGAAAAGCACTTTTTTCTACCAGTTCATTCATACGTTGGTAGAAGGAATTAAGATTCTCCAGGTCACCAGACTGAGAGCCGGATTGACGATGAATCAAACGCTGGCCCTGTGTCGATAAATTCTCATCAATATTCAAGATAAGACAGCGTGCAAAAAAACCACTTCCGCGTGCACTTTCGCCCTTACGTTTTAAATAATCATCAAATATAGCTTTTTGTACCATAACCAACAAAGTAATACGTCCATTCCTGAGCGTAAAACTCGGTGTTGTTTTACGTTCAACCTGAAAATATCCCCCATCCCACATTGAGTTAATAAAACCAAAGTCAGTCATGGTCTGTCTGTTAAGTATATTAGCTCCCTCATCGGTTATTAGTCCTGTTTGCGGCGACTGAGTGTACATTGCAAACTGCAGGGCTTCCGGTGTGGTATTATTATAAACAAATCTTCTGGCTTTTGGTGGTTCTGGTTTCTCAGCGTATAACGCCTTTAACTGCAGTGAAAATTCATCTGTACATTTTCCTTTCATAGTGGCTTTATCGACACATTTCAAGAGTGCACTTTCTTTTCTGCGCCATATTTTAGAGCAGCGCTCATGTTCTTTTTGCTGTTCTTCATACTGGAGTAATACACGTAGATCATGCTCATGAAAAGGCTTGAATACCAGTTTATCCACCGTCGTTTTTCTCTCGCCAGACTCTGCTATGACGAATGAATACAATGATACCGGAGATACTAAAGTGTCATTGATCTTTACATTAATCAGGCTCTGGCACCCCAGGGATAATGCACTTAAAACTGCGGATGCAATCATTTCCGGCGGTGACTGCGTATGATCCTCAATATTAAAAATAGTTTCACGCAATAGTCCTGTAAAAGCATTGAATGGAAATTCTTTCATTACGATACCTGCTAAGTATGTTATTTAAGGAGTTGACAATTAATCGCAAAACCCAATCACAAGTCAATATAAAAAACCGATATTTAGCCCAGTCAGACAGCTTTGGACTAAATTAGTTAACTGGCATAAGTCAGGATTATCACCCATCTGTTATTTGAGTGATACAAAGATAAATGGATGCTCCTGTCCGGCAATATACTGCCCGGTTAATATGAGGCTGAGGTATTTTTAAAAAACTCTCAGTTATATATCACCTGACTGAATTCCTTCCCGTTTTACTCCAACAGGCCATCCCCACCAGATGGCCTTTTTTCATTCAGAGGCCGATATGAAACATCCCTCAGGCTATGCCCTTATCCGTCGTCATCTCCGGCGTTATCCGTACGCACTGCGCCAGCACCTTATCCAGGAGCTTAACCGTCTCGTCACGTATGAACCCGTGATTGGCATTATGGGTAAAACCGGTGTCGGGAAGAGCAGTTTGTGTAATGCACTGTTCCGTAGCGAAGTCTGCGCCGTGAACGCGGTGGAAGCCTGCACCCGTCAGCCACAGCGTGTCCGGCTGCGCTTCGGCAACCATTATCTGACGCTGGTCGACTTGCCCGGCGTGGGCGAGTCTGTTACCCGCGACGGTGAATACCGTGAGCTGTATCGTGACCTCATGCCACAGCTCGATATGGTGCTGTGGGTGCTCAAGGCCGATGACCGCGCATTTGCGGTGGAAGAGCAGTTTTATCAGGACGTCTTCGCGCAGTTCAGTGGACCGCTGCCGCCAGTGCTGTGGATACTCAACCAGGTGGACAAAACCGAACCCGCCGAGCAGTGGCGATGGTTGTCGGCTCAGCCCTCGGCGTTACAGGCGGAGCGTATTGCGCAGAAACAGCAGGCTGTGGCACTTCAGTTGCAGATAGCAGAAATAGATATTCTGCCTGTTTCTGTCCGGGGGCGTTACCGGCTGTCGCGCCTGGTGGAGGCCATGATTACCCGCCTCCCAAAGCAAGCCCGCAGTCCACTTGTGCCTCATCTGCAGAACCGGTATCGCACTGATACCGTTATCAATACCGCCAGCAGCAGCTTTGGCGATGCCGTGGTAGAGGTGATTGATAACATCATTGACCTCGCACCGCTGCCGCAGCTGGCCCGCACAGCACTGCATGCGGTGACCCACACCGTCGCCCGTGCAGCAGGCTCCCTCTGGGGATTTTTCTTCGGTTAACCTCTTCATTTTCGATAAACCTAAAGACGTGTATCGATAAGTTTTTGTGCTCAATGACGATCGATTTTGTCGATCGAGCCGATCGAAATTCATCGCTGTACCTGATGAATCCCGTGATTACATAATCAACCGGGAATCATAGGGTTATGTTATTTATCCATTAAAAATCAATGCGATATATCGCAGGATTTGTCACATACGGAGAAAGTGTCATGAAAACTGTTCTTATCGCGTTCGCCACCCTTGCTGTACTGGCCGCGATGCCCGCTCAGGCGGCTGATGAGGACGCTATAAAAGTCAATATCGAGAAAAGTGGCTACGAATGCCATGACTGCATTTATGTCACCGTGACCGCCAGAACAGACAACATTCTGATAGACAAAATTGATGTTAACCGGGGGCGTTGCCCACAACTGAAACAGGGAAAGACAACGTATAACGGGAAGACCACCCCGGAAGGATGGTGGCCCAATAAAGGTACGTTTACCCCCCGCAAAATGCAGTTTGCCGAGAGTCTGACCTGGCGTTTCGGAAATCCACTCTGGCAGTCCGGTATCTCGTGTAATTTCCTAGAGGCCCGGATATTCACCGACCAGGGCACCTTCACCGTCAGTGACTAAATCATCCCCACTTATCAACAGCCGTTTCCTCTCCCGCCACCAGCGCTATTTATTGTTCAAATGGAGTCATGAATGAAACCTTTTATTATCAGTATCTATTGTGTGCTGGCTCTTATCACGGCCATTTATCAGGCTGTATGGGGGACTCAGGCATGGCGTGGCCTGGCTTATGCCATCGGACAGGGGCTGGTATGGCCCGCAGTCTGGTTCCCTTCACTCGGCAGCATTATCGGCGGGCTCATCTGGATAATCATCATCGTGTTCCTGCTCATCCTCGGTTTGTTTATGCGTAAATCGTGATGATGAAATACAAAGGGCTTTTTCTTGCCTCCCTCCTGCTGTTAACCGCGTGTGATGAGCCCGGGGGAAAACGTGCCTTTATGCGCGAATGCACCGCTCAGGGTGATACCGCCCTGTGTGACTGTGCCTGGGAGAAACTCGTTCAGCGTTACGGTCAGGACTGGGGGAATACCCCCCAAATTTTTACCTCGCCTGATTTTATTGCTTACACCGGTCAGGCTGCTGCTGAATGCATGGCGGAATGAGAAGGTTCTCTTTCCGCCAGACAACGCTATTCTTTATAAACATTTACGGACAACTTTATGATTAACAGACAAAAAATCATCCGCGTCACCGGACTGGTGATAGCGTCCCTGTACCTGATGTTTACCCAACCGGCTGCCGCCGCTCCGGCTGACAATCTTCCCCGTCTGACAACCGACAGCGAAGGGCATATGGTCTGCCACCTTTGCGGGCCGGAGAAAAAGGACAGTTATTTTCTGGCGGATTACCCCCAGGGATATAAAGTAAAGACCGCCAGCTACAGCAAAATCCAGGATACGAGCCGCTATGCCATTCTGATGTCTGACAGTGCCCCGGGAGCGGCTGCGAATCAGACGCCTGATTTTTTCTACATTGATAAACTCGCGACAACGCCTGCCATCAGCAGCATTCAGTTCGATAATGACCGCTCAAACCTGAGCAGCGCCAGAAGTGTATCGGTAACAGAGAAAAATGGCTTCACGCTGCTCAGCGTTATCTGGAAGAACGGAGATCGTAATATCTTCTCGCTGGATAATGAAGCACCGGCTTATACAGCCCAGATTCTGCGTTCACAGGACGACAGTCTCTTTTGCCGTAACTGCGGCGGTAAAGGGAAAGATACGCTGATTAACGGTGGTGACGAGGCTGGATTATATACTCAGCTTATTGATTCGCCGTTCCTCGCCCTGCTTAAGCAGGACGGCGGTATTGCCTGCCCTGCCGGTAACTGGTATGTCGTCAGCAAAACCCGTGAACCCCCTGAAATCCGGGAAATCACCGGAGTGGGATGCGATGAAATTGCAGACCTGAAACCCTCCGTAAAAGCTGGCGTCACAACGCTGAATATCCGCTATATCAATGGTAAGGCGAAAACCCTCACTCTCGAAAATCACTGATTCACGTACTGCTCCTGATACTCTCATTAAACCCGCAAACGCCCCGCTCGAATGAGCAGGGCGTTTGTTTTTGTGCCTGCTAAGGAACTCACCATGCAAAGCATTGACGACTCACCGTTACCTCCCGGTTCGTTCACCCGTGAACAGGCAGAGGCTGTGGTGGCGGTTTACCTCAATGTTGCTATCGAAGACGACCTGGGTACACATTTTCGGCTGGTGATTCGGGACAGCGAGGGGCAGTTGATCTGGCGAGCGTGGAGTTTTGAAGCCAGCGCCGGGGAATGGCTTAACCTCTACATCGCCAGCCACAGAATATCCCAACCCTGACTCACCTCAGGCCCCGACCACACCAACCGGCCGTGTTCCCTTCGGGATGCATGGCTTTTTTGTTTATGCCGTTTCATTAACTACAGAGGTACTCACCATGCGCTTAGCAAGCCGCTTCGGGCGGATAAACCAGATCCGCCGCGACCGTCCGTTAACCCGCGATGAACTGGCGCACTACGTGCCCAGCGTCTTCTGCGAAGAAAAACATGAATCCCGCAGCGAGCGTTACACGTACATTCCGACCATCACCCTGCTGGATAACCTACAGCGGGAAGGTTTCCAGCCGTTCTTTGCCTGCCAGACACGCGTGCGCGACCTGAATAAACGCGACCACACAAAGCACATGCTGCGTCTTCGGCGTGAGGGGCAAATCACCGGTAAACAGGTCCCCGAAATCATCCTGCTTAACAGTCACGACGGCTCCAGCTCATACCAGATGCTGCCGGGATTGTTTCGCTTTGTCTGCCAGAATGGGCTCGTCTGTGGCGAAACCTTTGGTGAGGTGCGCGTGCCGCACAAGGGCAATGTGGTGGAGAAAGTCATTGAAGGGGCTTATGAGGTGCTGGGGATATTTGACCGGGTTGAAGAGAAGCGGGATGCGATGCAATCGCTGCTACTCCCTCCACCGGCACAGCAGGCGTTTGCCAGAGCGGCGCTGACGTACCGCTTTGGTGAAGAGCACCAGCCGGTAACGGCATCCCAGATACTGACGCCGAGACGCTATGAAGATCGCCAGAACGACCTGTGGTCGGTCTTCAATCGTTGCCAGGAAAACCTGCTGAAAGGTGGCGTACCGCGAAGGGCAAACGCAGCCACACCCGCGCGGTTAACGGAATTGATCGCGACATTAAGCTCAACAGGGCTTTATGGGGGATGGCGGAACAGATGCAGCAGGCTCTGAGCTGATGCGGTATGTTCCTGCGGACGCCAGCCAGGCTGCCGCGCCATCTCTGATGACGACCTGTGCGCGTGGTGCACCCATCTGCTCTACCGCCCCGGCGAACTCAGCCTCTGCCGGTTAAGCCTCACCGACGACCGCTGGCCCTCACACTGTGATGAAGACGGCTATGCGCAATCCTGCCCGTCACTCAGGTTAAACCGGTCTCCCCAACTTAATGAATGAACAAGGAAAAACAACATGACCCGCAACACTCTGCCACTCTTCACCTCGGAAGAAAGCGTTCCGTTTGCAGCGCAACATCAGATTAACGCCACGCTCGTACCTGATGAGCAACGTGTGGGCTTCTGGCCGCAGCACTTCGGCAGCATACCGCAGTGGATAATCCTTGAGCCGACCATCTTCACGTGGATGGACCGCTTCTGCGCAGACTACAACGGCGGTATCTGGAATTTTTATACTCTCAGCAACGGCGGGGCGTTTATGGCCCCGGAAGCGGAGAACAGTGAGTCGTGGTCGCTGTTCAACACTATGAACGGCAACGGCGGTGAACTCAGTGCCGAAGCTGCCGGAATAGCCGTCTGTCTAATGGCATACAGCCACCACGCCTGCCGTACCGAATGCGACGCCATGACGGAGCACTACTACCGCCTGCGCGACTATGCGCTGAACCACGCGGAATGTGGTGCCATCATGCACATCATCGACTGAGGGATAAGACGATGGAACAACAGTTACCGCTGTTTGCACGTGAATTAGCCCCTGCTGACCAGCAAACCATCAGGGAAGCCTTAACCCTGCTGGCGTGCCAGCTACGCGAACCTGGCGTGGCATTTACCTCCAGTAGCTCAGTACGTGACTGGTTGCGTCTGCAGCTCGCGTCACTGGAGCGCGAAGAGTTTACCGCACTCTTCCTCGATAACCAGCATCGCCTGATAGCCCACGAAACGCTCTTTACCGGCACCATCAACCATACGCAGGTCCATCCCCGCGAAGTGGTGAAGACCGGTCTGAAATACAACTGCGCCGCTGTCATTGTCGCCCATTGCCACCCGTCAGGGCTTGCCGAACCCAGCAAGGCCGATCGTCAGATCACCACGCGTATTCAGCAGGCGCTGGACCTGGTGGATATCCGTCTGCTGGATCACCTGGTGGTCGGCGGCATGGAAATAGTTTCGTTTTCTGAGAGAGGCTGGATTTAAGGAGAGAAATAGCGATGAAAATCATCAGCAAACGTCAGGCAATGGCGATATACCGCCAGCATCCGCAGTCCCGGTTATTTCCCTTCTGCACGGGTAAATACACATGGTCCGGCAGTATCTGCCACTACGCTGGTCGTGAGGTCCAGGATATCAGCGGAGTGCTCGCGGTCTTCGCGGAGCGTCGCCAGGACCGCAATGGCCCGTATGTCGTATTGCGCAGCGTTACCCTGAATTAACGCACAGTTAAGGATTACTTAAATGCAGAACACAACACCTGTAGCAAACCATGATATTGCCGAACCCTGGTGGGGACTTAAACCCACCGTCACGCCGTGTCTTGGCGCACGGCTGGTACAGGAAGGCAACCGGCTGCATTATCTGGCTGACCGGGCAAGTATCACCGGAACATTCAACAATGAGGATTTACGTCATCTCGACCAGGCGTTTCCGGTATTGCTTAAACAGCTGGAGTTGATGCTCGTTTCCGGTGAGCTCACCTCCCGCTATCAGCACCGCATCACGCTATATCACAATAGACTGACTTGCGAAGCTGACACACTCGGCTCCTGTGGCTATGTCTACATCGCTATTTATCCCGACCAGCATGAACCCCATCAACTCTACGCTTATCTCTTAAACTCATAGAGCAAACATCATGCAAACCTTATCATCACACCCGACACGGGCGACTCAGCCCAATCTGTCACCCGTTGAAACCTGGCAACGGCTGCTGACTCATCTGTTATCGCAGCACTATGGCCTGACGTTGAATGACACACCATTCAGTAATGAAACCACCATACGAGAACATATTGATGCTGGAGTATCGCTCAGCGATGCGGTGAACTTTCTTGTCGAAAAATACGGGCTTGTACGTATCGACCAAAAGGGATTTTCGTGGCAAGAACAAACCCCCTATATTTCCATAGTGGATATTCTGCGAGCAAGGCGCTCTACCGGCTTGCTAAAAATTAATGTGAAATAAACGCTTAAATACAGAGCAGACTAGAGGAAAGCAAAATGCTAATCTCACTGACGAAGAGACTTCTACTATAACCTCCCCTCCCCTGCAAAAAAACCTGACATTTTCTTTTAGGACCAACAATGGGACCAAAATGAAAATTGAACTGAAGGTTATCAGCTATTAAACAACAAGTTACACAACCAATTCAGACTCCGCCAGCCCACCAAAATTCTCCATCGGTGATTACCAGAGTCATCCGATGAAGTCCTAAGAGCCCGCACGGCGCAAGCCCTGCGGGCTTTTTTGTGCCCTCAATTTGTCCCGC
>Ga0209281_1000825_pt1 | contig 27942 bp, 22 predicted proteins | sample MedtruBG_FD_187514 | JGI IMG/M metagenome (GOLD analysis project Ga0209281, IMG submission 187514) | Root nodule microbial communities of legume samples collected from California, USA - Medicago truncatula BG (SPAdes) (version 2) | ecosystem: Host-associated > Plants > Roots > Nodule | place... | reverse complement strand
AATGCGTCTACACTATTAAATTCAATTTGAAACCTATTATCTACATCTTTTCTTGTCATCATTTTTATCACCCAAATTAATTTTAATTGAAAAATTAAAAGCTGTCGACTTTGTCGACAGCCTGAAGTATGGAAAAATCCATACTTATTTTTTATTACAAACTAGTTAAAAATTAAAGTTTTTCAATCTTTAACATATTAGTTCCACCTGTTTGAGTTGTCGGCATTCCAGCCGCAACAATAATATCATCTCCAGGTTGTGTGAAGTTTAAATCAAATACAGTATTTTTAGCTTCAGTTAATATTTCATCTGTAGAGTTAAACATTTTACAAGGCATTGGGAATATACCAAAGTTTAAGCTTAAGCTCTTACGTACTTGCTCATAAGGTGTTATTGCTATGATTGGAGCTTTTGCTCTATATCTTGAAAGTAATCTTGCTGTAGCGCCACTCTTAGTAGCAGCAACTATAGCTTTTGCATGTAAAATGTTTGCAGTTCTACAAGCAGAATAACTTATTGCAGCAGCATAATCAGTAAGAGAAGGTTCTCTAAGTCTTGCTGTTAAATGATCATAATCTAAATATTCTTCAGCCTCTTGAGCTATTTTAGACATTGTTTTTGCAGCTTCGATTGGGAAGCAGCCAGAAGCACTTTCACCACTTAACATGATTGCATCAGTACCATCAAAAATAGCATTACAAACGTCACTTGCTTCAGCTCTAGTTGGAAGAGAATTTCTAATCATTGAATCAAGCATTTGAGTTGCTGTTATAACAACTTTACCTGCTTCATTACATTTTTTGATTATCATCTTTTGGATTATAGGAACTCTTTGAATTGGAATTTCAACTCCCATATCTCCTCTGGCAACCATTACAGCATCAGTAACTTCGATGATTGAATCTATGTTATCTACACCTTCTTGGTTTTCTATCTTAGCAATTACTTTTATATGTTCACCATGATTTTCTTTTAAAACTTTTTTTACATCTAGTATATCACTAGCCTTTCGTATGAAAGAAGCTGCTATAAAGTCAACACCCATTTTGCATCCGAATTTAATATCTTCAATATCTTTCTCAGTAATAGATGGTAATTTAATTATTACATTAGGAACATTAACGCCCTTATGATTTTTTATTTCTCCACCAACCACAACTTTAGTGTGAATTGTTTTACCTTCAACTCCAGTAACTTTAAACTTTAAAAGTCCATCATCAACTAGAATTTTTCCACCAACTTGGATGTCTTGATAAAGAACATCATATGAAATAGAGCATCTTTTTTCATCTCCAAGGATTTCTTCCCCACAGATAAAAGCAAAATCATCACCTTCGTGAAGAGTTACGCCATCATTTACGAAATTATGAGTCCTAATTTTAGGTCCTTTTATATCAAGAACTATAGCAGTTGCAGATTTCATTTCTTTACTTAAACGTTGGATTAATTCAATTTTCTCTTTGTGTGATTCATGTGTACCATGAGAAAAATTTAATCTTGCAGCACTCATCCCAATTTCAATAAATTTTCTTAATGTTTCTTCGTTATCACTAGCTGGACCAATAGTAAAAATCATTTTTGTTTTTTGCATATAAACACCTCACATTAAAATTTTATACATTATACTTATAGTGTGTGAAATAATAAATCATAAAATAATAATAATAATATAAATATAGCAATATTTTATGATAAACTAAGAAAAAAGATATGTATAATGATATTTTATCACATAATTGGAGAAAGGAAGAGCAAAGTATGAAAATTTTAGAGAATATTACAGATGAGAGAATCTTCTATCACTTTAAGGAGATAAATAAAATACCTAGGGGATCGGGGAACGAGGAGCAAATAAGTAATTATTTAATTGAGTTTGGAAAAAAATTAGGATTAGAATGCATTCAGGATAAAGCTTTAAATGTTATTATAAAAAAGCCAGCCTCAAAAGGATATGAAAATGCACCAACAGTAATAATTCAAGGTCATATGGATATGGTATGTGAAAAAAATAATGATAAAGTTCATGATTTCACAAAAGATCCAATAGGTTTTGTCGTTAAGGATGATTATATATATGCTGACAATACTACCCTTGGTGGAGATGACGGAATTGCAGTTGCATACGCAATGGCAATATTAGAAGATGATACAATAGAGCATCCATCCATTGAAGTGTTAATAACTACAGATGAGGAATCTGGAATGAGTGGAGCTAGAGCTGTACAAAGGGAACATCTTAGTGGGAAGATTGTACTAAACTTAGATTCAGAAGAGGAAGGAATGCTTTGGGTTAGTTGCGCCGGTGGAATCAGGACTCAATCTACATTACCAATTGATTGGATAAGTAAAAAAGAAAACACAAAAGAATTTGTTCTTGAAGTTAAGGGACTAAAAGGTGGCCATTCAGGAGCAGAGATTCATTTAGGAAGAGGAAATGCTAATAAGATAATAGGAAGACTACTAAGAGAAATATCTAAAGAAGTTGATTTTAATTTAATTTCCTTAAATGGAGGGGCTAAAGATAATGCTATTCCAAGAGAAGCTACAGCTGTTCTTTCAATTGATGAACCGAAAGAAAAAGAATTAGTTGAAATCAAAACACGAGTATATGAAGAGCTTAAAAATGAATTTGGTAAGAAGGATCCAGGTTTGGAAGTAGTATTATTAGAAACTGATGTAAAGGTAGAAAAAGTATTTTCAGATGATACTACAAATAAGGCGATTAGCCTATCTTATCTATATCCAAATGGAATAAATACAGTTAGTGCTGAAATAGAAGGATTAACTGAAAGTTCAACTAATCTTGGAGTAGTTATAACTAATGATAATGACATAGAATATCACAGTGCAGTAAGAAGTTCTGTACGCTCGTTAAAAGCAGAGATAGTTGAAAGAAATAAATGTTTAACTGAAGTTTTAGGGGGAACATTTACATCTAGTTCAAGTTATCCGGAATGGCCATATAAAGCAGATTCGAAAATAAGAGATATATGTAAAGAGGTATATTCAAGAATGTATGGAAAAGAACCTGAGGTTGTTGCTATTCACGCTGGTTTAGAATGCGGAATACTTAAAGAAAGGTTAGGAGACCTAGACATGATTAGTTTTGGACCAGATATATTCGATATTCATACACCAAATGAACATATGAGTATATCATCTGCTCTTAGGTGCTTTGAATATTTGTTAGAGGTTCTAAAAGAAATAAGAGAATAAAAATACTAGTGTAGTATAGAAGTTTATTATAGAATAAGAAAATGATAGGAGAGCTAACCATGGATTTTATCTTTGAAGGTAAGATTTATGGTTAGCTCATTGTTTTGGGGTGAAATATCATATAAACGATACAAGAAATAGAAGAAAATATAGGGAAATGAAAGAATTATGTATGGCAAAAAATAAAACAAAAAGTCTGAAAATTATAAATTTACAGTAAATTGGCATTATTAAGAGAAATAGTGAGAATAGTGAAGATAATTTATTGTAAATAAAGATAAAAAAAGTGTCAATAGTTTGACCTATATCCAACTTATTAATATACTAAGAACATGTTTGAAAAATTATAGGCAATATATAAACATAAATGAAAATGTTTTCTAAAAATATAAATTAGGTCATGGAGAGGAAATAGAGATGAAAAATAAAAAATATGTTCTTAAAAAATGCATAATTACAGCTTTTGTTTTTTTAGGATTTTGTTTTATTAACACTCAAAATGCTAAAGCGGATACTACGCTAACTACTAGCAAAGGAATTACTCTTAAGACTAGCGAACTTAAAACAACTAAAGTGATTCAAGCACCTTCTGATTCAGAAGTAACATCAGATAATAGTGATAAAGCTTCAAGAGGCGCTATCAGCAGAGGTACTGAGGTTGTAAATTACGCATATAAATTTTTAGGAAAGCCATATGTTTATGGAGCGGCGGGTCCAAATGCTTTTGATTGTTCGGGATTAACTCAATTTATATATAATAAATTTGGAGTTAATATATCTCGTACTACATATACTCAAGTAAATGAAGGAATTAAAGTTAATAGGAATGAACTTAGAGCAGGGGATTTAGTATTCTTTAATACAGAAGGATCTATTAGTCACGTAGGAATTTATATTGGAAACGGGGAATTCATACATGCACCGAGATCCGGAAAGCCAGTAATGGTAAGTTCGTTATCTGATGGGTATTACTCTCAAAAGTATGCAACAGCACGAAGAATATTTAATTAAGATATTAATATAAGAATTTAAGAAATATTTTATATGAAGAGCAGATACCTAGATGTATCTGCTTTTTGATTGTTGACTATAAAGATACAATTTTGTAATAAATCTTAAATTATTTAACATAACTCATATATGTGTAACTTATAGAATAAATATATTGTATAAGAAGGAGGGATACTATGAGATACACAAGATATGAGTATAAGAGATCGAGTAAGGTAAAGTTTTTATGCAGCATTGCACTTATTGCGGGAATTTCAATAGGTGGTGGACTATATTTAAGTAACGTTATTTTTAATGGAAAAGAAATTCAAAGTAATAGTAGTAGTTCAGGGTATTCAACTGATGTAAATTATGAAAGTAACATTCAAAATATTGTAGTATTGCAATGTGGGTATTATTCTAAAGAAGAAAACGCTAAGGAATTAGTTAATTCAATATCAAAATATTGTCAACCTTTTATAGTTGAGGAAGATGGAAAGTTTAGGGTGCTTGCTGGTATATATAAGGAAGATGATGGATTAAAAAAGATTGAAGAATTTAAAACTAATAATATTGATGTTGCTAAAGTGAGTTTAAATATATCAAAAGATAATCTTGAGAATAAAAAAATACTTGAAATTATAGATGGCTTTCTTACAGTTAGAAATAAACTGCAGGATAATGGGGTAAAAAGTATAAAAACAGCAGAATTTAAGGAATGGGCATATAAAATTTTAAATGATGATAGTAGTAATAAGTCTGATAAGTTAAACGATATTGAGATTTATATAAAGAATTTGCCAGATGAAATAGATAAAACAAATAGTGACACGAACATTCAACAATTATATAAATTAATTAAAAACTAAAGAAATAGATAAGAATTATTACAACTAAATTACATTTATATAAAAAAACTTATAACTTGGCATAACACACTTGTTTAAGAACATCTTAAATGATAAACTATATGGTGTAGAAATGATTTGTTTCGGTATAATCATTTCTATGCCTTTTTAATTAAATAAGTTTTATTAGTTAAAAAATTAACATGTCTACAATACATATAATTTGTCAATAATATATGTATATTCTTTATTTTAGGATGTGAATTTATGAAAATAGTATTAGCTTCTGCGTCTGAGAGAAGAGTAGAACTTTTAAATAGGTTAATTAAAGAATTTGATATAATCGTTAGTGATTTCGATGAAAGTAAAGTTCTTTTCGAAGGATCAATAGATAGATATGTTAAAGATATAGCTTTAGGAAAGGCACTGCATGTTGAGAAGAAACTAAATGAGGATGCAATAATAATAGCTGCAGATACAATAGTTACATTAGATAATAAATTACTTGGTAAACCCAAGGACGAAGAAGATGCTTTTAATATTATAAAATCACTTCAAGGTAGAAAACACTTAGTTTATTCAGGAATTGTTGTCATGAATACAGCTAAAAATGTAATCAAAGAGGAAAGTTTAGCCACTGAGGTTACTTTTTCTGAGATAAGTGATAATGAAATATTAGAATACATAAAAACAGGTGAGCCTTTAGATAAGGCGGGGGCTTATGGAATTCAAGGTATAGGTGGAATATTTGTTGAGGAAATAAAAGGATGTTACTATAATGTTGTTGGACTTCCATTAAACAAATTAAAGTCTATGCTAAAAGAGGTACAATAAAATTTAGGGGATAGGGTATCATATATGTGGAGGTAGTATATTAATGGATAATAGCCTTAAGATTAAGGATATGCCACAACATGAAAGACCTAAGGAAAAATTATTAACATATGGGGCAGAGAGTTTAAGTAATTCTGAATTGCTAGCAATTATACTTAGAACTGGCACTCAAGGGGAAAATGTACTTCAATTAAGTAGTAGACTTTTATCGGAGCTAGAAGGGTTAGATGGGATTTTAAATTCAAGCATTAATGATATAATATCAATTAAAGGAATCAAGGGAGGAAAAGCTTCACAGATTTTAGCTTTATCTGAACTGTTTAAAAGATTTAGAACATTAAAGGCGATTAAAAATGATATTAAGATTACATCACCGAAAGAATTAGCAGATCTTCTTATGGGAGAAATGAATGATTTGACTCAGGAAGTTTTAAAAGTTATACTGCTAAATACAAAAAATGTGATTATTGGAACTAAGGATGTTTTCAAAGGTAGCTTAAATACATCGGTTGTTCATCCAAGAGAGATCTTTAAACAAGCAATAAATAAGAACAGTGCATCTATAATTATATGCCACAATCATCCATCAGGTGATCCAACACCTAGTAAAGAAGATGTAAATATTACGTTAAGAATTAAAGAATGTGGAAATATTATAGGAATTCAATTAATAGACCATATTATAATAGGAAATAATAAATTTGTTAGTCTTAAAGAACGAGGACTAATATAGAATTGGAAGGGGAAAAAATAAATGGGATTTTTTGGATCAGGAAAAGATATGGGGATAGATTTAGGAACAGCAAATACTTTAGTATTTGTGAAAGGTAAAGGAATAGTTTTAAGAGAGCCATCTGTTGTTGCAATGAACACTATGACTAAAAAGACATTAGCAGTTGGATCAGAAGCTAAACTTATGATAGGTAGAACCCCTGGAAATATAGTAGCTATAAGACCATTAAAAGATGGAGTAATTGCAGACTTTGATACAGCACAAACAATGCTGAAGAGCTTAATAGAAAAAGTATCAACTAAGAATGCATTTAAGAATCCAAGAATTATAGTTTGTTACCCATCAGGAGTTACAGAAGTTGAGAAAAGAGCTATTGAGGAAGCTACAAAGCTTTCAGGGGCTAGGGATGTAATTTTAATGGAAGAACCAATGGCAGCTGCAATTGGAGCAGGACTTCCTGTAAGTGAACCAACAGGAAGCATGATAGTTGATATTGGTGGAGGTACTACTGAAGTAGCTATTATCTCTTTAGGTGGTATAGTAACTAGTAAATCACTTAGAATAGCTGGTGATGAATTAGATCAATCCATAATATCTTACATTAAGAAGGAATTTAACTTAATGGTTGGAGAAAGAACAGCTGAACAAGTTAAAATGGAGATCGGATCAGCTTATAAAACTTCAGAAGAAGAAATGGTTATGGAGATAAAAGGAAGAGATATGATAACAGGGCTTCCAAAAATCGTTGAAATATCAGAAACTCAAGTTAGAGAAGCATTAAAAGAGCCTGTATATGCTATTATAGAATCAATTAAGACTACATTAGAAAAAACACCACCAGAACTTTCAGCAGATATTATGGAAAAAGGAATTATGCTTGCAGGTGGTGGAGCTTATCTTAGAGGATTGGACGTATTAATAAACAAAGAAACAAACATGCCTGTACATATTGCGGAGGCACCTCTTGATTGTGTAGTACTTGGAGCAGGGAAGGCACTAGAAGATTTTGATAAAATTAGCAGAGATCAAAGAGGTTAGCATATGAAGCTTCTTAGAAATAAACTGGCAGTAACTATTATAGTACTGTCAGTTAGCTTTTTGGGATTAATAGTTTATACTGTGAAGAAAGAAAACAGAAGTATTATTGAAAGTGGTGCCGGTAGTACTTTAAACCCTGTACAGAGTCTATTATATAGTGGAACAAATAGAATTAAAGAAACCTTGGATTTTTTCTTAAACTTTTCAGAAGTGAAAGCTCAAAATAAAGAATTAATTGAAAAAAATCAAGAACTTGAAAATAAATTGAGTACTTATTCAGACTTAAAAGAGGAAAATGATAGACTAAGAGAAGTATTAAATTTTACAGAAGAAAGAAATAATTATAATTACATAGCATGTGACATTATTGGATATAGTGGTGGAAATTTTTTGGACGGATATATAGTTAATAAGGGTAAAAATGCAAATATACAAAAAGGTATGATTGTTATAGCAGCTCAAGGTTTAGTGGGACAAGTAACCAGTGTAGGAAACAATTGGAGTATAGTCCAATCTTTAGTTAACGAAAATATAGCGGTAAGTGTTATGGTTGAAAGTACTAGGGATGCAACTGGCTATTTAAAAGGCTTTAAAGATAGTAAAAATAGAAACTTAGCTAAAGTATATGATTTGCCAATGGATTCGGAAGTTAAAGAAGGCGATGTGATAATGACTTCTGGAGTAGGTATGCTTTATCCAAAAGAAATTAGAATTGGAGAAGTTATTTCGATTGAAGAAGATAAGGTGCAAGTAATGAAGCGTGCGGTCGTAAAGCCATATGTTGATTTTAATAAATTAGAAGAATTATTTATTGTCTCTCCGAAAGATACGAGAGAAATTAAGTATAATTAGAGGTTTATAAATGGAAAAATTAATTATTATTTTGGTTTCTATTGGGTTAGTTATATTAGATAATTCTTTAGTTCCCTTTTTTTCGATTAAGGGTGCATATCCAAGCCTATTATTTACATTCGCTATCGCTTTTTCGTTAATAAATGGAAAAGAAAAGGCAGTTTTTATAGGGGTTATAAGTGGAATACTTCAAGATGTTTTCTTTTTCAATGGATTTGGGGTTAACTCTTTCCTAAATTTATTTTTATGTTTATTAGCAAGTCTCATTGGAGAGGGAATAATAAAAAATAAGAGATTGATACCTGTTGTTTCCATTTTTTTTATTACAATAATCAAATACATAGGTATACTCACAATATTTTATATGTTAAAAATTAACATAGAGTTCAGCAGATCTATAGCTATGGGGATATATAATTCGGTAGTAATGTTTTTTGTCTACAAGTTAGTAATGAATATTTATGATGATGAATATTCAAAACAAAGGTGGAGGTTTAAATGATAGTAAATAAACCAACAAATAAAAAGAAAAAGAAAATCTCTAGATATACTGTTTTATGTATTATTATGGGTCTTATATTTGGGGCTATCACTTTACGATTAGTATATATCCAAGTATTTAATTATCAAGAATATAAGGAAAAGTCCAATGTGACTTCAACAAGATTTGTTTCAGAGAAGGCTCCAAGAGGTAAAATATACGATAGTAAAGGCGAGGTTTTAGCAACTAATATACAGACGTATACTCTTACATACACAAAGACAGATGAGGCGGATAAACATTTTTATACAACAATGAAGGAACTTTTTAGAATATTAGAGGATAACGGAGAAAAGGTCCAGGATACATTGCAGTTAAAGATAGATAGTAATAATAAAATATATTACGAATATAAAACTGGTGATAAGGAATCTCAAAATTATGAGGAGTTAAGGTTTAAAAGAGACAGAGGATTAAATGATACTCTAAAGAATACTATGTTTAAAGATGTAGAAGAGTTGTCAGATTCACAAAATGCTAAACTAGATGAAGCTCTTTTGAAGATATCTCCTGAAGATACATTTTATGCATTAGTTAAATATTATAATTTGATTGAACTTGCAGATCCAGATTACAAAGCAAAAGACAAAAATAAGATATATGCTCAGATGTCAGATAAAGAATTAACTAACAAAATTTTAGAACAAGGATATTCTTTAAATGATATTAGAAAATTTATGGTTATAAAGGATTCTATAAAAATGCAAAGCTTTAAGGGATATAGGTCAGTAACCATTGCAGGAAATATTAAAAAAGATACATCATTAATAGTTATGCAAAAGCAATTTGACCTGCCAGGAATAAATGTTAATTTATCACCAATTAGATCTTATCCATACGATAATTTAGCATCTTCGGTTTTAGGTTATGTATCTTCAATAGACAGCTCTCAAGAAGAAAAATATGAGCTTAGAGGCTATGATGTTTCATCGGATTTAATTGGTAAGTCTGGTATAGAATCAGCTTTTGAGGAGCAGTTAAAGGGTGTTAAAGGAGGAACGACTGTTAAAGTTAATTCTCAAGGAAGAGTAACTCAAGAATTATTTAAACTTGAATCATATCCGGGGAATGATATTCATCTTACAATAGATAAAGATATTCAATATGCAGCAGAACAAAGTTTAGCTGATGGGATAGAGAATTTAAGAAATAATGGTTTTACTGACGACGGGCATAGGCTTTCAAATGCAACAAGAGGAGCGTTAATTGCAGTTGAAGTTAAGACAGGAAGAATTTTAGCATTAACGAGTTATCCTAATTTTAATCCTAATCTATTTACTGTACAAGGGCAACTAACTACAGAGGAATATAACAAATATTTTAAACCTGATTTAGAAAAATTCGGTCAGGAATTAATACAAAGAATGGGACTAAATAAGACAGTGGATCAATTGTTTCCAATTGTAAATGGAGAGAGAACAGATCCGTATGATTTGTATCCAAAGGCGACTTTTAATTATGCCACTATGTCGCGTATTCCGCCAGGATCTACGTTTAAGCCTTTAACAGCTGTTGCGGGGATAGAATCTGGAGCTATTGGTCCTGATACTATTATAAATGATAGAGGTAAATTTGATGAGCATCCAGAAACATTTGGTGTAGGATTTAATCCAAGTGGATTAGGAAATGCTCATGGGCCTACTAATTTGACACAAGCCATAGAACAATCAATTAACTACTATTTCTATGAAACAGCGTATAGAATGTATGTGCAACAAGGAAGTAATATTGGAGCTTTAGATTCTATTGCAAAGTACGCTTGGCAATTTGGGTTAGGTATTGATCCTAATAGCAAAGGAAAAGCGGCTACTGGAATAGAGATTGCAGAGAGCTTCGGACAAACATATAATTTTCAATCATGGAAAGATAATGCTATAGCACTAGAGAGATTCAACTTAGTTGATGCTTTAGAGAATGGAGCTTATAATAACTACTCTTTTATAAAATTTGATATAAGAACTTCAGAAGATGATAATGATGAAGTGAAAAAGTCAAAACAAGCAATAAAAGATAAAGTTTTTGGTTATTTGAGTAAAGTTGGTACTAGTGAGACTCTGATGGGACATGATGCTTTTGCTAAAGATATTAAAAAGGATATCCAAAATATAATAGATCATTCTGATGTATATAAAGGTCGGGTAGCAGAATATGAAGCCTCAACAGGAAAGACGGTTAATCTAGAAAAACAAGCTTCTATTGTGGCAGAAGTTTTGGCGCAATTTACGGTTAATGACAAACCTGTTGAAATACGATCACCAGCGCAACTTATATATGCGTCAATAGGGCAAGGTATGAGTAACTTCACTCCGCTGCAATTGGCATCATATATTTCAACTTTAGCAAATGGAGGAACAAGATATAAGCTTCATTTAGTTGACAAAATTACAGATAATAATGGTAATGTAGTACAAGAATTTAAACCAGAAGTATTAAATACTGTATCAATGTCAAAGAGTACTCAAGATGCAGTTAAAAGAGGTATGATGGCTGTTAATGATGCGGAAAGTGGTACTGCAAGAACTGCTTTCTTAGGATTTCCAATAGAAACTGCAGGGAAAACTGGTACAGCAGACTTTGCGACTGACCAAAGAGAAAAGGGAAGAGAACCTTACGCAACATATGTGAGTTACGCGCCAGCAAATGACCCGCAGATTGCTGTGGTAGCGGTAGTGTTTGATGGAGGTCATGGAGGTAACATTGCACCAGCCGTAAGAGCTGTTTATGAAGCGTATTTCAAGGATGAGTTATTAAAAAATGATCCCAATTATGCTTCAAAATCAGAATCGTTTAAAAAATATATTTTAAATAGTCCTCATCATAAAAATGATTCACAAGGGAATACTGAGGCTAAGGCAGACTCAAATATAGTTAATAGTGCTTCAGTTAAAACAAATTAAATAGAATCTCTATTTATATGAGAGTGAATGTTATAAATTATTCATAATAAAAGAATAAGTGTAAAGATATCTCTATTAGGCATACAATGATTGAATGTTGTACAAATTAGACCTAATAGAGATATTTTTATAAAAAAAATTAGTTTTGCGGGGGTAAGTAAATGAAATATAATAATATTTTAAAAGGAAAATTCATATCAAGACCGAATAGATTTATTGCAAATATAGAAGTGAATGGGAAAATAGAAGTCTGCCATGTTAAAAATACAGGCAGGTGTAAAGAACTGCTAATTCCTAATGCAACAGTATTTGTACAGGAAAGCGATAATGTTAAGAGGAAAACCAAGTTTTCGCTTATAGGAGTAATAAAAGAGAACAGAATGATTAATATGGATTCTCAGGTAACAAATAAGGTTGTTCATGAGTGGATACTAAAGGGCAATTTATTTTCAGATGTTACTCTAATAAAACCCGAAGCTAAGTATAACAATTCAAGGTTCGACTTTTATGTTGAAACGAAAAACCAAAAAGCTTTTATTGAAGTAAAAGGAGTAACATTAGAGAATCAAGGAGTTGTAAAATTTCCAGACGCGCCTACAGAAAGAGGGGTTAAACATATTAAGGAACTTTGTGACTGTATGACAGAGGGATATGAAGCTTACGTTATATTTGTAATACAAATGAAGGATGTTTTACATTTTGAACCTAATGCTGATACTCATAAAGAATTTGCAGAAGTACTAAAGGATGCAAAAAAATATGGAGTTAATATAATTGCTGTTGATTGCGATGTAGAAGAAGACAGCATAAATATAAGAGATTATGTTGAAGTTATTATATAGTTGTCTAGGGAATAGTATACATGTTTATCATATTTTAGTTATTTATGTTCTTTTATAAAATTTAATCAAAAATTATTGAAAGATATATACAAAAATAGTCAGTATAATGATATAATTTTAAAGAGGTTGCCATTTTCAAAAGAATTAACTATTTTAACCTGCAAAATTCATTGGAGGTAATGAATGTATAATAATGATGGTATTTTAATAAAAGGAAATAAAGATGGAATAAATACAACTATTAACATGAGTAAATTTGCTTGCTTTGAAGATATGATGTTAATGCTAATAAAAAAGCTTTCTAAAGGAAAACATTTTTATAAAGGAACAACGTTAATTTTAAAAATAGATTTAAAATCAATCAATAAGAAAGAACTTGGAATTCTTAAACAAACACTATTAACGGAAATAGAGTTGAAAGATATTGTTTTAGAGGATATTGAAAAAGAAATTGAACAAGTTGGCGAAAAAGAGGTTAGAGTATTTTCAGGAGTATATGAAGGAAAAACAAAATTTATAAGAAAAACAGTTAGAGGCGGAGAAAGCATAAGTTATCAGGGTAACATAGTTATTGTAGGTGACATAAATTACGGGGCAGAAGTCTATGCGGCAGGAAATGTAATTGTTTTAGGACGCATAAAAGGCAAGGTATTTGCAGGAACTAATGGAAATACAAAAGCTGTGATTGCAGCATTTTTACTACAGCCAGAAATGCTTAGAATTGCGAATATTATAGCAATGCCTCCAGATGATATTGAAAAACCAAGCTATCCAGAATTAGCAAGAATAAGGGATGGGTTGATAATAGTTGAACCGTATTTGCCAAATAAATATATATATTAGAATGTCGGAGGGATTTATAAATGGGAGTATCTATTGTAATAACGTCAGGTAAGGGTGGTGTTGGTAAAACAACTACTACAGCCAATATAGGAACAGCTTTAGCCTCACTAGGAAAAAAAGTAGTTGTTATTGATGGTGATACAGGGCTCAGAAATTTAGATGTATTATTAGGGTTAGAAAATAGGATAGTTTATACAATAATTGATGTTATAGAAGGAAGATGCAGATTAAAACAAGGACTTATAAAAGATAAAAGATTTTCCAATCTATTTCTTTTACCTACTGCACAAACTAAGGATAAAGATGATATAAGCGCTCAAGAAATGCTGAAAATAGTAAATGAATTGAAAGAAGAATTTGATTACGTATTAATAGATTCACCAGCTGGTATTGAACAAGGATTTGAAAATGCTGTAATTGGTGCAGAAAGAGCAATTATAGTTGTAAATCCGGAAATAACATCAGTGAGAGACGCAGATAGAGTTATTGGCAAACTTGATGCCAAAGGCTTAGAAGATCATGCAGTAATTGTAAATAGATTAAATTATGAGATGACTAAAAATGGAGACATGCTTGACGTATCTGATATTATTGAAACTCTTTCAATTCAATTACTCGGAGTTGTTCCAGATGATAAGAATATAACTATTTCAACTAATAAGGGAGAGCCGATAGTATTAGAAGAAGGTGCGTTTGCTGGACAAGCGTTTAAAAATATTGCTAGAAGAATTACAGGAGAAGAAGTTCCATTTATGAATCTACAAGTAGAAGAGCATCAAGGATTCTTTAGCTCCTTAAAAAAGCTTTTTAAGCGCAGTTAGGGGAGGACGATATGATGGGGTTTTTTAAAAGTTTGAACAATAAGCCAACACCTAAAGAAGTTGCTAAAGATAGGTTAAAATTAATTCTTATTCACGATAGAGGAGAAATAGCTCCAGAAATTATTGAGAAGATAAGAGAAGAAATTTTAGAGGTTATTTCTAAGTATATTGATATACAGGTGGATGATGTAGAGATATCTGTAAATAAGAATGGCGATGAAGAGGGAGAAAATACATCTGCACTTATTGCGAATATACCTATTAAAAACATTAGAGGAAGATAAAATAAATTTACATAATAAAGGTATTGCGAAGGATTCGAAATATAAAAATACTTGCAGTATGAGGGATGTTTAAGTTTACTGCAAATAACCGAACGGGAATATATGTGTTTACTCCGGTTCCTAGAAGATTTTGCTGGGTGATTCTAAGATTATAAGTTGCAACCAAAGTGCTTGATTCAAAGACTACGCTTTTGAACAAGCACATTTGGAACAACTTATAATCTAGAATTACAACCAGTAAAATCTTCTTATGAACACTCCGTAAAAACATATATTCCCGTTCTTTGTTTAGTAGTAAGTTTAAAATAAGAATATATCAATGCAAGTATTTTTATATTTCTGTAGTTACAATACCTTTAATTAGCTACATTTATAGATTTTGATAAAATATGCAGTCCATTTTAATTGGTAAAAAATTTAAAATGATAGCAAAACAAAGAAATAGAATACATATATGTGGAGCAGGCATTGAAAAATAAGCTGCTGCATATCTTAATAGAAAGTTGTTCCATTTTCGCTTGTCCTGTGCTTGTCACAGGAATATGCAGAAGTGGACGCAACTTTCTGTTTAGATATGCTCAGCGAAATTTTTCACAGCCCTGAGGAACATATATGTATTCTATTTCGGTTGTTTATTGCTTCACTTTAAGTTCCTCGTAATACCTTTAAAGAGGGAAAATATTTGAATGGATAATGATACTAGTATATTGCGAAATTATTACAAAATTATTATGTTTTATTTGTTATAAGCATTTGTTATGGAGAATGTATTAATAATAATGTATAATTAAGATGAATTAAGTTATATAAAAATATGCTTTCAAATAATTCTTGGATATATAACTTGGAGGTGAGGTATTGTGTTTAGGCAGTTAAAATTGGATATTAGATTAATTAAGGAAATTGATAAAGGTATATTAATTTCTTTAATTCTGTTGATTTTATATGGTACATTAAATATATATCTGTGTACAAAAGGTGAGTATGGGTTAGCGTTTGTAAAACAACAAGCATTTTGGTTTATAATATCAATGATCGCCTTATATATTTTTATATCGGTAGATTATGGAATAATATATAATTATGTACCTATATTTTATTGGGGGGCTGTAGTACTTCTTTTGCTGGCAAAAATCCCAGGTATAGGGGTTGTTGTTAATGGTGCAAGGGGATGGATTAGTTTAGGAGGAGTTCACTTTCAACCAGCTGAATTAGCTAAACTTGGAATTATACTTATGATAGCTAAGAGACTAGAGGAGATGGATGGAAAGATAAATGAGGTTAAAAACTTTTTTATTTTGGCGTTTTATGCGATAGTCCCAGTAGTATTTATTGTAACTCAACCTGATATGGGGATGAGTATGGTATGTTTCTTCATAGTACTCGGTATTTTTTATACAATGGGACTAGACATGAAAATTATTAGTGGAGGGTTAATGTCTTTAGTTCTTGCAATAATATTAGTTTGGAACTCAGGACTTATTGAGCCGTATCAAAAGGCGAGGTTTACAGGATTTCTTAATCCCGCTGCAGATGATGCTAAAACTGGATACCATTTAACTCAATCATTAGTAGGGATAGGTTCAGGAGGTATTCTTGGAAGCAGGCCATCATTGATGATTGATGGCGGTACTGGCTATGCAGCACAAAATGTACCAGAAGTGCATACAGATTTTATTTTTGCAGCTATAGCAGAACAATGGGGATTTTTAGGAGCAGTATTATTATTAGTTCTTTATGGTCTTCTTTTATATAAAATGATTTCCATAGCACGAACTTCAAAAGATATTTTTGGATCAGTTATATGTGTTGGAATAGTCTCATACTTTCTTTTTGCAATACTTCAAAACATTGGAATGACCATAGGTTTATTGCCTATTACAGGGATAACATTACCACTTATAAGTTATGGAGGAAGCTCGTTGCTAACAACTGTTATTTCTGTTGGATTAGTAATAAATGTAGGAATGAGAAGAAAGAAAATAAATTTCTAAAATATCAGCAGCTTTTATTAAAGGCAGGATTGGATATTTAACATCATACTATGAAAAGTGTAAAGTAGAATTTCATAGTATGATGTTAAACACCAAGCCTGCTTTTATGCTTTTTATCATGCCATTTGTCACAATTTTACTCTCATAAATTTACTCGGTATAAAATATACTTTAATGATAATGAATTTAAAGGAGTATATTATGAGCAGTTACAGAACAGCCTATGAAAATTATTATAAGAATATTAATAATACTTCAAAAGGGAAAAAAGATAAAAATAATAATAGACTTATGGGAAAAAAATCTGATAATTATTTGGGACCAAGATACGGTAATAGGATAAAAAGTACTGAGCCATTTTCAAATATTATTATAAAAAGAGTTACCAGAGAATTAACAGGTGCTACAATCCTACTATTTTTTTTTGTAGGATTAAAATATGTTCCTTCGGACCAAGTTAGTGATATGCATATTAAGTGTAAGCAATTATTAAGTCATAATTCTAACTATAATGAATATATTGAAGCATTTAATTCAGTACAAATAGGAAATATAAAAGGAAAAGATTTAAAGGTTGGAGATTTCACTACAGAAGATTTAAAAATAGAAAATTTGAAAATAAAAGCTCAGAATTTTGTTGAATATTTAAAAAATAATAATGATGGTATATCAGAGTGAAATTCTTAAATTGTATATGAGTATTATAAGTTAATACATATAAATTAAATACTTTTAAAGAAAATCTTTATTTTAATTTCCATTTTTACTTGTGAATTGCAAATTGTCTTTATATAGCAATATTATAGGGGTTAAGAATGAAAAAATGGTATATAGTACTAATCTTAGAATTATCGATATTGATGTGGCTTGGAGATTTTAGCGGTTATATAGCTATAAGTTTTCTATGGGTAATATTGCATGAATTTGCACATATAGTAGTTGCAAGTAAGTTGGGGTGCAAATTTAATAGTATAAATATTAGTATATTAGGTGCTAAAGCTGAATTAAGCGATATTGATGAAATAAATGATAAGAAAAAATTGGTTTTATATTTAGCTGGACCGTTTTTTAATATTTTTATGGCTGTAGTTGCAAACTTTTTCTACAACTATTTTAGTTATGATTTTATAAAAGATAGTATGGTTATAAATTTATGTTTAGGTATGTTTAATTTAGTTCCTGCGTATCCTTTAGACGGATCAAGGGTATGTGAAATTTTATTATCTAGAAAATTTTTATATAAAAAATCAAAAAAAATTACAGGAATATTTAGTTTCATCATTTCAGGAGTATTACTAGTAATATTTATTATAATGATGTTATTACATAAGGTAAATATAAGTTTATTTTTTGCAGCATTATTGATCACATATGCCACAATTCTAGAAGAACAAAAAACCATGTATATAATAATGGGAGATATGATTAAGAAGGTAAGAAGGTTGAAAAAACATAATTACATAGAAAATAAATCTATTTCCGTGTATTATAAAAAGGGTTTAGTGAATGTACTAACATTAGTTGATAAGAATAAATTTAATAGTTTTTATGCTCTTAATGATGATATGGAACTACTCGGAATAATTCACGAAGATGAACTTATAAAAGCGTTAAAGGACTATGGAAATATAACATTGGAAGAATACATGAAAATAAGAAATATCGAGAAGAAGAAAGATTATTAACTTTGAATTTTTTTATTTATCGAGCTATATTACTAGATTTTAGTTTGAGAAAAGTTTTGAAAGAAATTGAACATTAAATAACATAATTAGAAATAAAAATAGAGTTGCTAGATATTAAAGATACTAGTAACTCTATTTTTGTTGTTTTAAAAAAGTATGTTTTTTTGTCCTAGCTAATAAATATCTAGGATAAGACATTTTAACTCCTGTTATTTAACTAGAATATAATCTAAAGTGCTTCATGTATATTCTTAATTCTATATTTTTATGTTGTATAAGTAAACTGCATAATTTTCTAAGTATTGTTTTTTTGGATAACATCCATGGTTTTTCTATGCCTCTTAAAGCATCTTTTTTAGGTTCTATAACCATTAATCCTGAATTAAATTCTTCCCATTTCTCGTTTCCTTTATATTTTTTTCCTGCAACCACGGCTGATATATGAGGTTTGTTAAATAACTCATCTATATTTTCAAAGATCATCATATCTGAGTCAAGATAAACAAGTTTATCAAATTCTATTAATCTAAATAAATCTAATTTTATAAATGTATTGGTCCAGTGAGCTACACCATTTTTTGTATTACTTTCAAGTATACTATTAGGTAATTCTATTTTATTTTTTTGGATTATATATTCTATATTCTCCTCTTTTAATCTATCGAGAGTTTTTTGTTTAAGGAATCTATCAACGTAAGCTTAAAGCGAAATTTGAAAATTTAAGATCTAAATTAAAAATAATTCTAAAAAATTATATACTGATGCAAAGTTTCCCTAATTTAAATCGTATTAGTATTAGGAGGAGGTTGAAGGGAGAAAGTGTATTTAATGGAAGATAGATTAAAACCTAAAACAAAGTATTAATTTAAGTGTATATATTTTACATTATAATAAACTACTCAATAGCGATTGAGTTATTACATAACAATATAAATAAGTATTTTTATACTAATTTTCAAGGCAATTCTAATATGAATGATGTAAAATATGAATAAAATAATATAAAGGTAGGTGTGTATTATGAAAAGAAAAGGAACATTAAGTTTATTACTGACAATTTGTTTGATGTTATCTAATATCTCTATTCAGGCTTTTGGAGCGGAAGAAGATAGTAAGGGACTTGAAAAGGCAATAGTAGCTGCAAAAAATATAGTAACAGTACCTGATACTTATACTGAATTTACACATAGTTCAAGCGAACGTGAAACAAGCACTGGGAATAAGATAAGATTATGGAGGCTTAACTGGGCAGAAAAAGAAGGAAAGAATGGTTACGTAGCTGCATCTGTTGGAGAAGACGGCTTTTTATATGAATATAACAAATATACAGGTATTGATAATAATTCAGGATTGGCTAAAGTTACAAAAGATCAAGCGCAGATTTTAGCGGAAGAGTTTTTAAAGAATGTAACTCCTAAGTACGCAGAGCAAATCAAAAAAGTTGATAATAGTAACAATATTTTTTCAGGTGAAGAGTATAATTTTTCTTATCAAGAATTTAAAAACGAAGTTCCAGCTAGTTTTATCAATATAAATATAGGTGTAAATAAATATAGTGGTGAAATCACTTATTTTAATGGAGAGAATCCAGAGATTAATGGGATTGAATATCCATCTTTGGAAGGAGTAATTGATACAGCTACAGCTGAGAAGTCTTATTTAGAGAAGTTAGGAGTTAATTTAAAATACTACTCTTACTATGATTATAAAGAAAAGAAAATGAAGATTTTTGCTGGATATTCAATTGATAACAATATAAACAGTGCTATTGATGCAAAAACAGGACAGGCTATATCCCTTGTAAGAGAAAGTTTATTTCCAAATGGGAAAGGTGACTATGCAGGGATGGCTGCTTCAGATAATATTATGAAAACAAATCAAGAATTAACTAAGGAAGAAACAGAGGCAGTTAATAATGTAGCAAATCTTATTTCAAAAGAGAAGGCAGAAAGTATTCTTAGAGGAACATCTGATATAATAACATCTGATATGAAAGTAAAGGATGTATCTTTAAATAAAAACGAAATGAATCAAGGATATATATGGTATATTTCTTTTGATAACGCTTATGGTGAGGTAGACGCTAAATCCGGTGAAGTAATCTCAATACACTCATATAATCTTGAAAGTTCGAGTAATAAAAATATGACTAAAGATGAAGCAAAAAATATAGCAGAAAGCTTTTTAAAGAAGGTTACCCCAGATAAATTTGCGAAAACAAAATATGAAGATATTGAAAATCCAATTTTAAAAATCAATGTTATTCAAGAAGGAAATATTTATTCTTTAAATTATGTTCGCTTAGTAAACGGGATAGAATTTTCAAGTAATTCATTGCGTGTTGAAGTTGATAAAACAAAAGGAAAAATTATTGGGTATGATAGTAATTGGTATGATAATGCGTCGTTCCCAGATATAAGCCAAGCTATGAGCAAAGAACAAGCATTTAACAAGATAAAGAATATTGCAGGTTTTTCACTACAATATACGATGTTAGATAAAAATAAAATTGGATTAGTGTATAATTTCACTAGATTAAATGAAGGTTATATCATAGAGCCGATAAATGGAACAAGATTAGATTTCTCGGGACAAGTATATAAAGAAAATAAAGCACCAAGTTATACTGATATAAGTGGACAGTGGTGTGAAAAAACTGTAAAAGAATTATTGGATAATGGATATTATCTTGAAGGCGATAAGTTTAACCCTGATATGAATATTAATCAAATTAATTTCTTTAAATATATATATTCCTCAACAGTAAGCAATTTAAGCGATGATGAATTTTATGATATGCTTATACAAAGTGGTATTGTAAAAAAAGAGGAAAAGGCGCCAAATTCACTTGTTTCAAACCAAGATGCTGCAAAATATATAATAAGATTTCTAGGATATGACAAAGTTGCAGTCCACCCAGAAGTATTCATTAATCCATTTAAGGATAGTGTACAAGAGCAATATAAGGGGTATGCAGCAATGTGTTATGGACTTAATATCATGAAGGGTGACAATAATGGAAACTTTAATGGAACTCGAAATATAACTAACGCTCAAGCGGCTACAATTATATACAACTTAATAAAAAGTAACTCAAAATAAAGGTATTGTTAAGAACTTAAAGTGAAGCGATGAACAACCGAAAGAGAATACATATATGTTCCTCAGGGCTGTGAAAAATTTCGCTGAGCATATCTAAACGGAAAGTTGCACCCACTTCTGCATGTTCCTGTGACAAGCACAGGACAAGCGGAAGTGGAACAACTTCCAGTTAAGATATGAAGCAGCTTATTTTTCAATGCCTGCTCCACATATATGTATTTTTTTTCTTTGTTTTGCTATCACTTTAGATCATTTATTAATACCTAGTCTAGAAAAATGGAATGTGTATTTTATCAAATGCCACAAATATAGATTATTAAAGGTACTGTAACAGGTAAAATATAAAAATACTTGCATGAATATAGTATTACTTTAATCTTACTGCTAAACAAAGAAAGGGAATATATGTTTTTACGAAGCGTTCATTAGAAGATTTTGCTGGCTATGATTCTTAGAATATAAGTTGTTCCAAATGTGCTTGTTCAAAGCGAAGTCTTTGAAGCAAGCATTTTGGGCACAACTTATATTCTTAGAATCATCCAGTAAAATCGTCAAGGAACCGGAGTAAACACATACATTCCCTTTCGGTTATTTAGCAGTAAACTTAAAAGTTTCAAAGACTGCAAGTATTTTTATATTTCGGGTTCTTCGAAATACCTTAAATTTATTTGTGTAGAAGATAAAGGTTTTGTTAGTATGTAATTCTATACGATTGATTGGCTATACTATAGGTGTGGAAATAAAATTCATAAATTAGTATAATTATGATTAAAAGAAAAAATCAATTTGATATATTTAAAAAAATTAAATCATAATTGAGTAAACAAGGAGAGATTAATTCATGTTGACATCAATTTTACTATTGATTTTCCAAGGGTTTTCAGGAGGAGTAGCAGGATATATTACTAATAAGTATGCTGTAGATATGCTATTTAAAGAGTATACTCCTTTAAAATTAGGGGGAGTAATTAAAAAGAAGAAAGAAAAGTTCATAGAAGAAATCAGCGAGTTAGTGGAAAGAGATATAATAAATGCGGGAACTTTAAAAGCCGAAATTTCAAATAAAAATCTAAATCCGTATATTGAACAGATTGCAGCAGTTTTTTTTGAAAGAGACTTAAAAGAGAGTTTTGGTAATACAAAACTATATGAAATAGATGATTTTTCAAACAGTATATATAAGAGTGAAGAATTCGTACGAAATAATTTAAATGAAGTTTTGCCGGAGCTGTTAGATAATTTAATGATAAATATTAACTTAAATGATGTACTAAGCGAAAATCAAATTTCTAAGGTAGTAAATTCAAGTTATGATTTATTGATTAATGAACTAGAAAATACTAAATCATTGGATGATTTCATTTCTAATTTTTATAACGAAAATTCCAATATGACTTTAGCTGATATTTTTCCAGAGGAAGTTCAAAACAAATTAATTCATAATATTAGAGAATGTATTACCAAAATTATTAATGATGATATATTAGCAGATGACGAAGCATGCAAGATATTTTTAGATAATATTTTTACGGCAATAAATATTGATTTAACTCTCACTAAATTTCAAGGTTTGCTTGGAGATTATGAGATTAATCAATTTATTTCTAGTGATGAACAAGATAAACTAGCTTTAAAATTATCTAATAAGGTAAATGATTTTATCAATTCATCAAAAGGAAGAGAATTAATACTAAATATTATAAATGAGATTGTCTTAATTGGAAAAGGCATTGATTTTACAATTTATGAAATGCTTCCAGGAGAAACAGAAAAGTCACTTACACATTTTATAAAAACAATTGTTCCAAAGGTTATGCCATACATTTCAGAATGGATTTCAAGTAATAAGGAATCTTTTGATGAAATGATAGAGTCTGCTATTGATGAAGCAATTGACAATATGGATGAAAATATTAAGAAGCTTATAATTTCGAAGGTTAGAGGCGCACTTATGGGAGATGTCTCATCTAAAAATAATATTGTTAATAAGATTATTAGTTATATTAACGATAACTTTGATGATGACTCATATGGCAAACTGGCCAATTCTATTATTGACTACTTAAAGAATAAAAAAGTTAAAGATATAGTAGAATCGTTTGAAAAACAAAGTTTATTAACATCTGAAGAAATAATAGAAATTATAGCTAAGCAATTTGCGTCTCATGGAAAAGATATCTTAAGAGCTATAATAAAAGTTCAATTTTCAAAGAAAATACATAAGGTTGTTAATCTTGATTTAGTAAAATTATTTCATAATAAATTTAAACCAATTCTGTATAAAAATATTCTTGAAAATAGAAATAAGTTTGGGGAAAAGCTCAATAATTTAGTTACAGAATTTATAGATTCAAAGGGTAATGAATTATTCAATAAAAAGCTGTCTCAATTATTTACATACAACAATGTCTCTAGTTTTTCTAATGCACTTGGAAGATTAACCAATAAACTACTTAAAAATAATAAAAATATATATAGTGAAAAAATTGAAGAAACTATAGCTTTAAATATTAAAAATATAAATTTAGCAAGTGCATTGGCAAATTATAAAGTGGATATATTAGAATTCTTTGTGGATAAGTCAATATGTCTTTATAAAGAAACTGTGGATAAATATAAAAATTATGAAGTTATAGATTTAGTTAATAAATATTTTAGCAAAGATCAACTAGCTGATATTTTAATTAATAAAGGCTATCCAATGTTGATTTCTAAGCTTCCAAATTTATTAAATGGAAATATTAAAAAGTTTGCAAAGAATAATTTAAGCAAGTATGACGAAGATGAAATTTGTGATATTGTTCAAGACTTTATGGGTAATCAGCTTAAACCTCTTTCTGTTTTTGGAGCTGTCCTTGGAACAGTGGTAGGAGTAATATATCAGTTAATATTCCCAAATTCTATTGGACGATATGGGTTTCCAAGTGACTTCTTTAATGGGGCACTATCACTTGCGGTTATGGCTTTTATAGGGTATATAACAAACGTGGTAGCTCTATGGATGATATTCCATCCGTACAAAGAAAATAAATTTATAGCTAAAATACCATTCTTTAAGAAGTTTGCTTTAGGATATATACCTGCACATAAAAATCAATTTGCTATGGGGATGGCTAAATTAATTGATGAAGAATTATTAAACAGAGACGAAATCAATAAAAGCTTTAACGCTCATAAAAATAATACTCAATCAGCATTAATGACTTTAGTTGCAAATAATAATTATCAGCTTTTAATTAATTTTGTTAGAACTAAAAAGGAAGATTTAACGAAATATGTTTATGAGAAAATACTAAAATATTGTGATAATAATTCAGAAGTATCTAAAAGAATTTCAAGTAAATTAGTAGAAAGTAAAGTTGATACTTTCATTAAGAAGGACTATATTTTGAATATGGTACCTAAGTTAATTGGCAGCATTAATAATACTATAAATCATTTTACACAGCTCGCACAAAACAAACTTTCTTCAAATTATAAGGTTAATACTATTGTGCCAGAAGGAGCAGCTATTGAAATAAAAAAATATATTATAAAGAAAAATGATAAACTACTTCAAAATAAGCTCGATGATATTAGAAATACAGATTTTGTAGATTTAATTATTGAGAGGTATGAAGAAAGTTATGCCCAAGGGATAAAGAAATCATTAAAAGAAATTCTTAGCGAAGATTTAATTAGTAAAATAAAATTTAATACAGAAGAAAAAGCATATATATATTTTTCTAATGACTTCAAAAAATATATAAGTGACTTAATAAAAAAATCGTTGCATGACCAATTAGATGAAGAGAATGATATTGGTTCATTGTTTAATGGAAAAGTTAAAACAATTATTGATGAAAATTTGCAGGTGTTAACAGCTTACCTTACAAAGAAGCTAATAGTTTATTTACAAAATAAACAGGATATCATTGCTGAAAATGTACAAGAAACAATTAAAAGTGAACTTAATTTCTTTGAAAAGATAGCTTATTCAACTTTTGGTGGAGACGATATAGCCTATAAGGCTGTTGCTATTGTTCTAAATAAAAAGCTGCCAGCAATGCTTAATGATGAGACAGAGAAGGTTGTTAGTGCAGCAAGAGTAACACTAAATGAAAGCATTTATCCTGTGAAGGTAAGTAATTTAAAGATAAAAGCAGAAGAAATTGATGTAGCAATGCTAGTAGATAATATATTCGAAAAATTAAGTAAAAGCATGGATTCTAAAAGGTATATTTGCAATGCAAGTAATTTAATCTTAGATTCATTAATGGGAACTCCGCTTATAGAATACCTTGAATTATGTAATTTAAGCAGCTTAGATTTAGCTCATAAAAAATTCTACAATGAGATTAATAGTGTAAAAGAGGATATTTATAATAATATAAATGTCAATAGGGATGCTTTATCAAAAACTATAGGAGAGTTTTTAGATGAAAGAGTGATAAGCAAATTACTTGATTCATACAATTCTGTAATGTTTAAAGGAATTACTTGTGTAGAAATTGGAGCAAGTGTAAGTAACGTATTAAATATAATTTCCAGAAGTGAAGAAACTGAAAAACATCTATCTTTGTTCTTAGGAAGTTTTTATGATAATACACTTTCAGAATTGAAAGTTGAACAAATCGCTGATAAAAATATATTAAATCAAGATATCGATAAAACTATAAAATGTACTCTTGCAAATGTAGGATTTAATGAAAGAAATAGAAAACTGATTGCAAAAGTATTGGAAAATGCAATTAACAGTAACTTTGATTTCATTTCAAAAGATACAAAAGATTACTTAACAAATAAAACGATGCAAACAGGATTAAATTCAATTAGTGATTATATTGTTCCGATATTACAGGAAATAAATTTAAAGAATATTAGCAATAAACAAATCGATGCACTTAATCCAAAAGAAATTGATATATTGTTTAATTCCTTTGCAGGAGACTTTTTTGACAAACTACGTATTTATGGAGTGTTTGGATTTATATTTGGTATTAACGCCGGATTATCATTTATTTTGTGGATAGTGGATTGGCGATATAGTAAGATAGCTTCTAAAAAAGACTTGAAAATGTTGCATGATTAATAGAAATGATATATAACAACTAAAAGATGAATTGTTACTGTATTAAGGTAGCGATTCATCTTTTGTTTAATTAGTTCGAATTACTAATCTCTTCTGTTAGCAATTTAATACGCGGTACTATTTGTGTTTCAAAATTATATAGCTCTATAATTTTTCTGTGGTATTTTTCTTCTAGTTCAAATTTTTCTAATGGTGTATCAGTACCAAATATAAATTCTATTTTTTCTTTAGGACAAAAATTATTCCTTATTAAATAATCGTAGATATTTTGTTGAGTAACAATAACTTTGCTAAAATATTGAGATGCAGAAACTATCTTTAATAATTGGTCTGAATCTTTATTGTTTACTGAAAATCCTCCATCAGAATATAATGTGAAAACAAAAGGCATTTTATTTTCCTCTACAATGTTTAGGCATGAATATGCATTACTTAAAGAAGTAAAGTATAATAATCTGCATTTTACCGGTCTCCAGATTCCATTGAATTTAGATAATTTACCTGAAAACTCTGGGTGTTTTCTCTTATAATCTATTAAGAGCTCTGATAAATTCTCATTGTCTTTTATTAATACCTAATTGAACATAATTTTTAAGATTATATTGTTTAGCAAGGTGAGCCATTGGATAGAGGTAATAAATATAATTTTTTGTATCATTGTTTGAAGCTATGCTGCAAACCTCTAAAAATTGCTCAAAAAATGTATTTTTTTCAGTGCCTGACATTAGTCAATTGCCTCCTTATACTGAATATATTCCCGCTTATACCGTTGATTTTTATTATTGGAACATTGCATATATTATTAAGTACTTAGTTGATTTATTTCTTATGATTTCTTAAATATATAGAATAGATTTAGAAAGTGATTTCCATATGATGGATATAATAGCTCTTTATTTCTATGCTATTCACAACATAGACTAATTGTGCTAGAATAGGTATATCAAAAGAGAAGTATAGCAGATGAGTTTATACTTCTTTTATTTATGCCTAAGCGGTGCAAATAATTTTCATATTTAATAGATAAATTAATGTTATAAAATTAATTTATATTTTATAGAAATAATTTTAAGTTAAGGTATCACTATGACATTAAACTCATATAGCGATAACTTATATAGAGTGATTAATTGGATTATATTTAGGGCATATTCAAAATATGTTTTAAATAATTTAGATTTTACGAGAATTCAATAGAGAGATTAGCACATAAGAAGAATGTGTTTTAAGGAGGAAATTTATTAATGAATAAAATTTCAGATGATATCTTATTTAAGGTTGAAAAGCCAAGTAGATATACTGGTGGAGAATTAAATGAGATTGTTAAAAATCCAAAGGAAGTAGACATAAG
>Ga0209281_1000824_pt1 | contig 27969 bp, 34 predicted proteins | sample MedtruBG_FD_187514 | JGI IMG/M metagenome (GOLD analysis project Ga0209281, IMG submission 187514) | Root nodule microbial communities of legume samples collected from California, USA - Medicago truncatula BG (SPAdes) (version 2) | ecosystem: Host-associated > Plants > Roots > Nodule | place... | reverse complement strand
CTGATAAAAGATGCATTAGCATCGTTTGGCTTATTCTGCTGAGGTGAACCTAGCCCAAAAGCCCCCACCTGCATGACGTTCCCAGCTGCGGTTCCGACATCCTTCGTGGCACGACTTCCCAAACCGAGGTTTGTGCGAGCGTCTTCTTTGGTCGTTGCGCCGGTACCGCCGTCAGCAATCCCCAGCGCACCATTGCTTCCTTTCTGCAGTAACTTGCCGATCGCTGGAATGGTTACTGCCTTGCCGTTGATGGTGACAGTGATGCTCTGATTTGCCGTGGTTGTGGCAAACGTCTCCCATGCACCGATATTCTCGTCGTAATCTTTGATGAGCTGCGACATCGCCTGCGCCAGTCCATCGACCGAGATATTGTCTGACACCAGAATGCCGTACTTCTGGCCGTTCAGCGCCGGGGAAGCAGCAGGCGTTACCGTCATTGAAGTGGAGCTGTTCACGGCTGAAATCTGGAACATCTGGACCGGGTTAGACATGACGATAATAGTCTGGCCAGCGCGGACCTGGCTGGCGGGAGCCGTCCAGTTTGTGCCTGTGCCGGTTGCGGTATTTCCATTTATGGCGATTGTGCCAGTGTTATAAAGCATATTTTCTCCAGGCAATAAAAAACCCCGCCAGAGCGAGGTTGTTATTTAAAAATGGTTGGTTATTTGCAGGTGGTGTCAGTGAATGTGTTCGCACTTACCCAGCGCCAGTTGAAAGGGTATCCGGCTCGGTACTGTGTCTGGTTGTTTTGTTTGCGAACGCCGTAAATTTGAACCGAATTTTCCTGACCGCCAACGATGGCTGTGCCACTGCAAACTGGTTCCTGTTTCTCAAGTACGCCAGCGCAGCCAGACAGCATGACAGCTCCAGCCAGGCAGATGAGTAGCTTATTCATGTGATGGTATCCCAAGGTATTCATGAACTTAGACAATACCAACATGAAAGAGGTGGGTATAATTGATTAGATAGATCAATTATCTGTTATTGATCGCTCAAAACGATCAATCAGTCATAGGCCGCTGTATTTATCGCTGTTAATGAAATCCCGGTATTTGTACCGCCTCCCGGCGCCCCTGTCCCCGTTGAAGTCCCGCCAGCGTTTACCCGCGTATTTGTTCCATCGAACCTGCATGACGAATATGCATTGATTGTGTAAATGGTAGGAGGTTGGGTGGAGTTATTTATGATTATGGTCTGACCCAACTGAGCAGGAGCGACAGCCCATGAACCGCTCAGTGTCTGATCAATATTGATACCGCCGTTTGCGCCGGGCGTGCCAACTGTCTGCAGGTCTGATAAAACGCGAGACTCATTTGTCAGCACAAGTTTTCCGCTGGCGTCCCAAATAGCCAGACCCCATTTCGGTAATGTCTGCGGGAATACGGCAAATACATATACTGTCAGGGTGAAACTCTGGTTATAGGGGTTAACCCCGCCAACATATATATTACCGCCATTCCTGTAAGACATAACAGGCGTGGGCTGTGCTGTATTGGTGGTTTTAATAAATACCATCGCAGGATAACTTACGTTCAATGCAATATTCTGTGCAACCTGCTGAGAACTGCCATTAGCGGATGAATTAAAGGTGTACTTTCCGTAAAGACAAAAAGGTGTTGATTGTGGTGTAACAAAGGGATTCCCGTTATCCATTAATATCATTGCGCCAAATTCGGCCATTATAATTTCTCCATGAAAATGACCACCTCACACTTTGATGCCGGATAATTGCCCAGTCCTACAACAGAGGCAGCTGATACGGTAATAGTGTTCCCCGATGCTACAATGCGCCGACCTACGCTGCTTCCTCCTTCATCGAGTGAAAGAACAAAGCCGACTTTCATTCCAGAGGGAATCGTAAAAGACCAACTGCCGGATGTTTGTCCGGCAGCCAGTTGTATACGCCCAACAACGGAAACTGGCTTGATACCGTAGTTATTGGGTTTACCCGACGCATCCCATGTTTGTATACCCCATGACATCAAAACACCCCTGTTAGTTTGCCGATTTGCACGCGGAGAACGCCATTCGAGTCCCTGATACTGTCAGTGACGTTGGTCGATTTTCTTGCCCCCTGACCGTCGCTGCCGTAGTTTTCCCAGGTGCCACCCTTATCAAGTTTCCAGCCAGCGGAACCCGCCACGTAGTTATTTGACTGGATGTAATTACCAATCTTAGCGTTAGATATGGTCCCGTCCTGGATGAATGTATCTCGGATAAAAGTCTGGCCGTTCTGGATCACAAAGGGCAATGCTACAGTGCTGCCAGCCTGGGTGGTTACGGCGAAACGATCTGCCAGGAAGATAACCTGCGACTGCATACCAGAAGGAGTGTTCTCTACGCCGATCCCCATCCCTGCAGCGTAATACTGCCCGTTAGCGGCCACGCCAACTTTGATGTTATACATCGCACTGATGTTGCCGTTAATGTCAGCCACCGCATTAGCGGTTTGCGTGATAGCAGCAGTCTGTCCATTCACCGTTACGGTCAGAGAATTGATTTTTGTTGCAGATGCCTGAGTGAAGTCAGCCAGGGTTTCGGTGAGGTCAGTTGCGTTGGAAATATTGCCACCAGCAGATGCATCGAGCGTAACAAGAGCACGGGCAACAGCCGAACTGGTATCCGCAATAGTTGTGTCAATGCGGTCAATGCTGGCGCTGTTTCCGGCATTCGTCACGGTTTGAGATCGACGGGAATTAACCTGAGCAAGCCCGTTCTGGATAATGGCGATTGCAGAGTTCTTTACCCCTCCCGTCATTCCATCCATCGATACGGATATCTCGTCGATTTTCACCTCGGCCTGCGCAAGACCATCAGCGTTTTCCTGAATGGCCAGCGCCTGCTGCTCAAGGTCGTCGGCATTCTGTTTAATGTCGTCAGCCATGCCAGCAATTTTTTCATTGCTGTCCACCGCGTTCTCGATTAGGTCCTTAAACGTGTCCGATTCTTTGATATCCTCCAGGATGGCATCAGTGATGTCGGAAACATCGATGCTGGCCTGGCCCCGAACCCAGTCTGTGAACCCCGATTCGTTGCCGGTTCGGTCCACCAGCTGCGCCCGGTACCAGAAAATCTGTCCCGCCTTGAGGCCCATCTGCTGATATTTGCGCTGCGGGTAAGGCACATCGGCCAGCAGCATCGCATCATCTTCGGCCCCGGTCTGGCTGTACTGGATTTCAGTCTTCAGCGTATCGTCGGTGTTCGCCGGGAATCCCCAGTTCAACTCGATTCCAAACACCACGTTTTCAGAAGCGATAAAGCCAACTGGCTTCGGTGGATTACCCACTTTACCCGTCAGCGTTTTCTCTTCTGAATATCCCCAGCCAGATGAAATTTCCGCAGCATTGATGGCGCGCACGCGCACCAGGTAGCGCCCGGCGTAAATACCCGGTACGTCAAAAGACGTAGTGGAGCTGCGCGGTACGTTCACCCAGTTTCCGTCGTTGCGGCGCCACTGAGCTTCATAGGCGATAGCATTCTGCGCCTGGTCCCAACTGACGCGCATTGTTTCAACGCTGATATTCTGCTGAACCATCGAGAAGGAGTTGATAACGATGTTTGCTGGTGGCGCCTGATTGCCCGGAGGAATAACACTTATCGGGCGCTGGTCGATGATCGCCCCTGTATCAATGCGGGCGTATTTATCCGGATCGTGATTAGCTCCGGCGATGGTAAATGTCCCATCATCGTTGTCCGTCACGCTAACAACACGGTATTGCTGCGAGTAAAGTTCATCACTCTCTAACAACCAGACAGCTTCAGCGTTTGGTGTTTCGCTATACGGCGTGGTGACAGTGACCGCTTTATCTGAAATCGCCTGGATAGTGCGTGACTGAGCAACACCGGAAGGCAGGTTAACGATTAGCCTGTCTCCTGCCGCGGCACCAGGAGCTCGATCAAGAGTGATAACCCGGCCATTTGCACTGGCGACTCTTCCGCCCAGATCACGTCCGGAAAGGTTCCTGTCCGCCACAGCGATGACATATCCAGGCTGTGGAATATTGCCGTCCAACCCGACATTAAAGGTCACTACACGGTCTTTGTTATTGGTGAGAATGCCCCAGCGCCCTTTTCGGTTTGCCTCCGATTGTCTGGTGCAGCCGATGGCCGTCAGCTCGAGCTGATTGAAGCCATAGCGCGCCACCAGTGCCTGCTCAAAAACCGGCTCCATAGCATCAGCATAGGCATTATCCGGATCGGACCATGAGACCAGCGCATTTGTATACCGGCTCTTGGTCGTGCTGCTGGAATAGGTGAATTTGCCGTCAACAACATTGGCGTGGGTGTAACTGAAATCGACATCACGCGGCATATCCGCGAGGCAGACGATCTGATCATCGCCCCAATAGGTCATGCCCCTGAATATGGCCGCGAAGTCTCGTAACACGGTGTAGGCGTCGTTTCTGTCCTGAATGTAGACGTTGCAGGAATATCGCGGCTCGGTACCACTCCCGCCCTTGCCGTCTGGTACCTGCTGATCGCAGTACTGCGCTACCTGGTAAAGCGTCCATTTGTCGATATTGGCCGCAGTGAGACGATTGCCTAAGCCGAAGCGGTCGGTGACAATTAGGTCGTAAAAAATCCATGCAGGATTATCCGTCCATGCCCATTTAAACGTGCCCGTCCAGGTCCCGCTGTAGGTTCGGGTCTCGGGATCGTAGGTATCGGGAACACGGATAACGCGTCCGCGGGGTTCGCAGGAAATCTGAGGGATGGAGCCGTTGAACTGGCTTGAGTCAAACTCGATATAGAGCAACGCCGTATTCGGGTAACGCAGTTTGGCGTCAATAACCTCAGTAAAGCTTTGCAGCGTCATTGCATCGCCGATTTTCGCGCTATTTGCATCAGCGGTTATCTTGCGCAGACGAAGCGTCCAGGTGCTGCCCACCTGCGGTAAATCGATTCGGTGGCTGCGTTCGTAACCGGAGGTCGTTTTTCCCGTAACACTGGTATTTAATACGGTCTGCCAAGTGCCACCGTCGGTCTGCAGATCGATAGCATAATTGATGGAATAGCCAACGAGATCGCCGTCGTCCTCTTGCTTAAAAAGAGAGGGCCATTTCAGACGCAGGCGCACAGCCGACAGCTGGGTATTAGTGAATGTACGCGTCCAGGCGGTCGCACTCGAAACCTCAGCCCCCACGCTAATTTCGTTTTCGGTACCGGGAATACCCTGTATGTATTTCTGCGCCTGAGTCCCCGTACGGAACTCCCACGTTACACCGCTGAAATTCTGCGTACCATCTGCGTTCTCAAGTGCAGTGCCATCCAGGTAAATAGCCTTACCGGTCAGTTGGCCAGCAAATTCCCCCTCTCCTAACGCGAGCAGGATTTTCGCCTTTGCGACGGACTGGAGATCGTCTGGCTGCTCCGTAGGCGTTCTTGAACTGGAGTCGCCACCTTTACGGCCCTTAATAGCAGTTGCTGTAGCCATGTTTCGCCCATAAAAAAAGCCACCCGTGGGTGGCTGGCAGTGATTTGAACATGGAAGGTCACGATTTAAGCAACAACTTGTAAAAATACGCTTCGTCGTAGAGTCGTAGAAATCTCAAAGCACAAGTTTTGATATAATCAGCTTGCTGATGTGGCCTAACATTCCCATGTATCTGGTGATTTAAATAATAATAACCAAGACCTTCTTCATAGTTATTTACAAAGTCGTCGTGTAAAGCGCTCCAGTAAGAAACAACTCGGTTTAACAGGCCCGCAGGCAAGTCATACCATTGGACAAAGGTTTTACTTAATTCACTCCAGAGATCATGCTCGCTCAGTGGGTAAGCAAGCTTTTTAAATGTTAGGCGTAAAGACAGAACAAACGCCTCGTGATCATCTGGTAGTTGATAACCTACTTCGTCGATATATGCATCGAAATACTGAAACACCTCATCTTTGGATATTTCTTTATCTAACCCTAACGATGCCAGTATTAACAAGCTTGAAGAACTGCTCCCAGATGAAATCTGTTGTTCAGCCCAATCAGTAAACACTTTACGGTTCAGTCCCGGCTTGTTTAATTTTCGAATGCCAAGCAAATCATGAAAATCTACGACATAGCCATCCATAACACCCACCAATTACTTAAGCATACCTTTCAAGAAGATACACTTGCTGTGCCGACGTTGCTACTGCTGATCTTCCACGTAGATGCCGGCGGAGATAATGGCACCGCCAATCCTTCGCTTTCCGTAAAGAAGTGGGACTGGATTTCCCTGAGCTGTGGTGTTCGTTACACCGCCAAAAGCGTAACTGGCCTGATTATCAGCAGACTGCTTACTGGCAAGGCCGGCCGTCTGCGGCGACATCATTTGAACTACGCCGCCGATCATCATCGCAGCACCGAACTTCGCTACCCCATAACCTGCCGCTGATAGCGTGCCAGCAGAAAAGTAACCAATCGCAACGCCGACGACGACCAATACCGCCCCGAGTATCGTCTGGAATGCGCCTGCTTTTTTGCTACCAATGATTACTGGCGCGACACGGATATCTTCACAACTTTTATCCATATCGAGTTCATCAGAGATCAGGTTGCGCTTGCCGCTAAAAACGGCGTAGGTAAGACCGCGTTGTTTACTGGTATTCAGGAAACGTTCGAAACCCGGAACAATCACACAGAGCGCACGGATGGCCTCTTTAGGCGAGGCAACTGAGAGCTTGTATTCACGGCCAAAGGTAGCGCCGAGGATGCCATAAAGCCGAATTGTTCGGAGAACATCTTTATTGAGTAACGCAGCCATGTTAACTCCATAAAAAAAGGCCGCCTAAGCGACCTTAAATTTGTTTAATAATTTACTTAACTTTCCACATTCTATATTGCCCCCAGAAACCAACTTCTGCCACATATTCTTGTGGCGTGCCGTCAGCAACGAGATCAAGAGTTTTTCTCATACCCATGCTTAAAACATTACATTCATTACTGACTCGTAACTTATGAGGCCCATTAGTTAAATAAGCTGTCACGAATTGATTCTGTCTTAGAAGGGCGACATCTTTATCATCGATAGCAACCAGGAACTTACACATCCCTCCACTTCCGCCACCAATGAATTGTTTATTTCGTGTAACAGTAACCTTTGTCTGCTGTGTATCAGATTTGGGTGTTACCATTTCTTGATTTAGTATCTTTTCTGCCTGCCCATAAGGACGTGCACATCCTGCTAATGTAAGAACAGCTATAATAATTAGTAGTTTTTTCAAAATCTTATTCCATCAGTATTGTTCAGATTAATCCTAACATGCGAATAAGCATCATGAAAATCAATAACTAACATATTGAGCCTGGTTAATTGGTGTCTCTGGCCCCATTAGACTTAAAACGAACTATCTTCATTGTTCGTTCCCGCCAGTACCCGCCGTAAGGCACACGCTGACTGAGGTGGCCGTAAAGATGATGAAGTAGCATATTTCCTTCCAATAGGATCCCCGCATGATTCCACTTATTGGCCTGTACCTGCATGATCACCATATCACCGGGTTGAGGCGGCCCCTCAAACTCACGGAACCCACATTCATACCAGCAATCCTGATAGAAATTGTCCGAATAACTGTCCTCCCACCACGGATAATCCACACGATAGTCGGTCAACTCTATGCCATGGGTTTGGCGAAAATAACTCATCACAAGCCCCCAACAGTCGAAATGGCCGAGCAGAAACGGGCGTTGCAGCAGCGGTAGTTCACCGCGCGGCTGGATAGTTCGTAAATCGCCCTCAGGCCAACTTACGATATGCCACGGCACCAGCGTTGCATCGCACTGCGCTTTATCCAACTCGCTTGGTTGAGTCGTCGCGTCAGGATGGCTATGAACAATCGCCGCCACTGTTCCCCAGTCCTCGGCGGACGCATAATCCTCAGGCGATAGGTGGAACTGCTCAGTCGGATTAGCAGAAAGGTTGCGGCAGGGAAAATAGCGCTCCACCCGGCTTTTCTGAGCCACCACGCCGCAGCATTCGCGTGGATACTCCTTCGCGGCATGCGCCATGATGGAGCTAATCGTTTTCTGACGCATGGTTAGCTCCTGATGAGAGAGGTGCCCGGGAAGCCACCGAAGGGTAATTCTTCATTCTCGCCAAACCTCAACCGGCATGCGGTCAGCGTTCCATTGCAGGCATCAAGGGAAGGATCGTCTACCGGGTTATTGTTCAAGTCGAAGTATCTGGCGCCGGCATAATCGCACCCGTCGCCCGAGCGATACTTGTTGCGAATACACCAGGTACAAAGCGAGTGGAGTTGACGCGTCGGTATCATCAACCCCTGAAGATCCATCGGACTGGTAAGAATGAACTCGACGCTTTCCCCCGCCAGTTCGTTGTTCTTTCCATCGATGTAGAACACGCGCTTTCTCACCTGCAATGGATCTGCAGTCGCATTTCCCTCAGGAAAGTTTCTGGCATCCAGATAATGAGCAAAAGTATCGTGGATAGTGACCTTCGCCTGGAGCATATCGTCGTAGGCCAGGCAGAGAGCAGTGATCGAGCTGTCGATGTTTGCCACGGTAAGAGTTGGTTGCGCGCTGCTGCCGTCCGTTGATGCTTCAAGCCCTTCAAGCTGATAAGGCCAGGCAGCATATTCCTTTCCCTGCCACCAGATACTTTTCGCTGCAAGTTTCGTCTCATCACCGCCAGCAGCGGCAATTTCATTGGCCGTAGGTGGCAAGTTGTAGGCATGGAAGCGCAGGACGTCATCAACACCAAAAGTGGACCCATCAACCTCAATGAGGCGAATTTTATTGCCGGGTTCAAGTCGCTGGTAATCTTCTGTAATCATGGTGCGTATGCCTGTTTGAAAGTGGCTGTGATGGTCATCACTTTGCTGGAGAGGGGCTGCGCTTTCACTGAATCAACCTCTACGCGGTAGAGTCCCACCTCGCCAATGGGTGATGTCCAGATAAACGATTTTGTGATGTGTGAACGGCAGAAATTCAGGGCGGCTAGCATCTCGATTGTTTTACCCGTGAGGGTTATTGGCCAGGACTGCTTTTCGGGATTGATGCCCTCACCTGCAATCTGCTCATAGCCGTCACCGAAAGATGCGGCGCGAGTTGAGTGGGCAAACTCGCCCTCCATGCCTGCCTGTATCTGGGTTCGCCATGTGAATGTTTGGATCGCCACGCTTCCTCCGGGCATAAAAAAACCCGCCGGAGCGGGTATGTAAATGTAAAAAAGCCACAATGAAGTGGCTTTAATAATTAGGCAGAATCAATGCATTTAGCAGAAGGCGTGTCTGGTTTGTAAAGGCATAAGCTCATGCATAAACTCACGTAAGTCAGCTTTACAACCCCATTTAGTAGCTAATTTATCTAACTTTGTGGAATAATATTCTTTGCTAGCCAAAACAAACAATTCATCACGTAACTCATTGAGATATTGAAATATTTTGTTTTTAAACTCTAATGAGACACATGCGAATCTTGCAAGTCGATCAAGAACAAACGCGCCAACTTTCATAGCTTCATTTGATAAACCATTCAGCTCAGGAACTTGGTTATGATGCCAAAGGGCGGCAGCAACTGTGACGACATCTTCCTTAGATGCATTGTCTAATCCAGCATTACACATGCGGGAGAAAGCAGCATTTAAAGTCACATTAGTCATGTTGAATACCTCTTCTATCGTTGAAGGTACTTATAGCATGCTCCATTTTTGAACACAAGCCGGTTTGACCTACTGCGTAACTATTGAGTTCCGTTACTAAGTGGCGAAAATCATCAAGAGATAGCCCCGCTTCAAAGAGAGCCTGTATATCACTTTGATCAATGTCGCCATACCTACCAAGTTTACTTATAGCAAGATCAACTTTGCTTATGAGGTAAACCCAGACAGGAGAATCATTATCAATCTCCAATGGGATTGCCCTATGATCATAATCTTCATGCATTGGGGCTAATGCATGATTAAATGTTTCATCAAAAACTAAGACTATCGGCCCTTTCGTTTCATCATCAAAGTCAACAGGAACAACATGTCGAATTAACTCTAGTGCCTGTCTTTGTACCTCTGGAGCGCCAGACAATTGGGCATCTAAATCACTACTTGTACGGATGTTTGTATGCAAATGCATCGCACATCCTCCAAAGATAAAAGCCTTGCAACAGCCAGGAGAGTTATAGCCATGCTCAGTTAGCTGCTCAGATAGTCCACTGAACAGCTCGAAAATAGCTTTAGAAAACGGAGTCTTAATGTAAAGCATAAGAGCTTCTCGGTCATGGTCGCTTATAGTAATGATGGCTTAAATTACATCAAAACTATTCATTTAGCGATTACTAGTACTCAAGTGTTTTAACGGTGCTTTGTTGCATTCCAGATCAAACCACCTGGTTGGAGTTGCTTCGCAATCCCTGCGCGAACAGACTGATCGATCGTCTGCTTATAAGCCCGGGTGATCGCTTCGTCATTACCCGATGTTTGCTGCTGTGCATTTTGGTTCTGCACGACAACTGAGGTTTGCACCGTAACACCACCAGCGCCAGCGGATTGCAGCCCATACATCGGCGCATTGCCGACATAACCGCCGTCAGCGTAACCCTGAGCACCACGCATCATTGCGTAGAGATTGCCAACACCGATCGCGCTGGTAGCCTCTTTAGTGAATACAAACTCACCACCATGCACGACACCTTTCGGCTGGTATTTTCCACCGTCACCGGTATAGCCGCCGCTATCGAACGCCGGGACCAGGCCCCCCTGGGAGAAACCGAAAAAGGCCCCAACAGACGTCCCGCCAAACGCTGATTTCATACTGTTGACCATTGCCAACTGGACCAGCATCTGGGCAATGCCTTTAAGGAATGTGCTCAGAAAATCCGTGAAGTTGGCTTTGCCTGTTGTGAAAAAATCCGTGAGTGTTGATGCCATGCCCGTAAATGCGGACTGGGAAAGGTTTTGCATCTGCCCATAGACATTGGAGGCACTGTCTTCGAACTCAGACCACCCCTTCTTCGCACCGGTCAGCCAGTCGCCTCGCAGCCGATCCTCAGCATCGTAATAGTCAGTCGCCGCCTTGAGTTGCTTCTGATAACCGTCGTCGTCCAGAGAACCGCCAGCATTTTTCCAGCCGGCAGCCAGCTGGCTTTTCGCAAGTTCACGCTGAGCTTGCCGATCGCTCATCCCGGCGCCGCCTGTCAACGCGGCCTGCTTCTCGGCCATCTGCGTGGCGTATTTCTGCGCGGTATCCATCCGCTTATTCAGTTGTTCCTGGGCGGAGATCTGATCACCCAAAAGCGCTTTCTGGCGCGCCAGTTGAAGAACCTGGTCCTTACTCGCCAGCAGCGATTGCTCCTGTTTAGTGAGCGAGCGGGACCGGGAAGCCTCTTCCAGCACCTGAAATCTGGCTTCAGTGGTCCATAAGTTTTTGCGCTGCTGACTGATCGTGTCGTTCAGGTCTTTATGCTTCTGCAGGGCATACAGCTGCGCCTGTAGCGCCAGCAATTCAGACTGAGCAGAATCCTCAGCTCGCAGACCGGACGAGACTGTTTCCCCCTTCGCCTTTGGCGTTTTGGGGTCTTTATACAGCTTCTCGATCCCGGCTCGCGCTTTGGCAATGTCCTCAGCCATCCAGAGTGTCGCCGTTCCGTTTCTGGCAGCTTTGGCATTATCTGCAATGGCTTTGTTCAGCTCGTCCTGCGCCTGACGGCGCTTCTCTGCAGCCTCAGTACCGGCATCAAGATAGCGATTCATGATCTGCTGGGCAGTTATCGCATCTTCGTTAATTTCTTTTCCTGCGGATATCGCCCCGTTCAAGTCGTCCTGAAGAGTAATGGCTCCCAGCATGGGGTTAATCTGGGCTTTCAGCGATGCAATGGCTGCCAGCTGCGCTTTACGGCGATTATCGTAATCCCTGTCCTGCGAACTGGTGTCGTAGCTATAGCCGTAACCCATCTTCTGGCGCTCAGGCAATAACTTACTTTCACGATCTGCCAGGTCAGCCTGCATTTTTGCAAGCATGTCTTGCGGGGCTTCTGGGCGCCCAATATTGAGCAACTCGTCCCACATCCCTTTGAAGGCATTGCGCGCTGCAAGTGCGGCTCTTTCAACCAGACCAAGATTATCGAGGATCTGCTGGCTTCTTCGCTGTTCAGCCTGGCTATATGCATCAGCTGCAGCTTGCCCGGCGGCCTCTTTATCGCCCCGGCGTTCCAGAGAAGAGATAAATTCAAACTGAGCCGCCGTCAGGTAATGCAGTTGATTGTTCAGCTCCTGCGATGCCTGCGTTGGCTCAGCGTACAATTCCTGGAAGTTAGCGATGGTTTTATCAACCGCCTGCCCGGTTGCCTGCTCCATCGCAACCGCCGCGCGACTCACGGTTTCAAGCTTGTTTGCATCAAACTTTCCGGACCCGACGACCTGAGCCAGAACGGAAGATGCCGCATACTGGGTTACACCGCCACCTGACAAAGACTTTGCCAGTGCAGTCAACTGTGTGGCAGTTCGGCCCGCATAGTTGCCGGTCAGGATCAGTTGCTTATTATACTCAGTCGCCTCTTGCGACCCTTTATACCAGGCTGCGATCAGCAGGCCAGCAACACCTATCATCCCCCCGAGGGCCAGCTTTGCTGGCGACACCAGCGAGAGCATGGCCTTCAGCGCATTACCCACTCCGCCAAACGTGTCACGCAACTGGCCGCCTTGTTGGATGGCAACCATGTATACCGGCATGCCCGACGCAAGCGAGGTAACGATGTCGGTCATTTGCATTGGCAGGTAACGCATCGCATTACGATACTGCCCCGCACTGATTGCGCCGTTCTTCCAGACGTTTTCTTGTTCCTTCAGCTTGGCGATCATCGGAGCGGCCTGCTGCGTCACTCCCAGCTGCGCGGCTTTCAGTTCAAGAATTTCGGCGCGAGTTTTGCCGATCGCAGCTGTCTGATCCTCCAGTGAGGCGATGAATGTTTTCCCTGATGCGGCTGCCCGCTGCGCCGCCTGAGCCTGCTCGATGCGAGCCCGCCCTTCTGCCGTCTCGGCCTCCATGACCTGCGCCAGTTTCGCCCGGGTCGTCTCCAGCACGCTGTTGTAGCGGGTGAAATCTTCATCGTCCACCAGCCCTTTACCGCGAAATTTTGCCAGGCTTTCCTGAATTGAGTCCAGCTCATCCAGCGCCTTATTCACCGGGCTGATTTTGTTCAGCAGGTTCTGCAATTCCTGGCGCTGTTGCTTCAGGCTCTCGCTGTTTTTCTTCTGATTATCGACACCGGTGCGGAACGTACTGTTCAGGTCATCCGCTTTATCGGCGGCGGTTGCCGCAGTATCCTGAAAGCGTTCCAGCTCCCGATTGCCGCGCTCCAGTTCGCTGGTGTTGACGCGAAGCGAAATGGTGGCGATATCGTTACTCATTCCACCCTCTCTTTATGCATGATTTTCAGCGCCTCGCGCTCCATTACCCGAATATCTGAAAGCGCGGTTACTTCGTCGCTCACGTTATGCAAACGCATCACCCATGGCAGTACGTTGTAGTCCAGCCCTGACGCGCCGCCCATTCCCGTACGCCATTGAGTACTGACGGCCTGGAACACGACAAACGAAGGCCAAACGTCGGGCCATACATCCAAGATCTCATCATCGTAATCGTCAGGACTCAGCCCGTAGGGAGCAAGGTCGGCTGCCGTGGGTTCAGGCGTATAGAACGCCGAGGCAACCGCTATCAGTTTTTTTCGCGCTGGCCCAGCAGTTCGCGATAGTAAGTCTCCGGAATGGCTTTCATGGCCGCCGGGTAATTTTCCAGAAGCACAGCCAGGTTGTCGGCGTTGAACGCATCGGGTAGCGCCCAGCCCGCAATGATTTCCATCAGGAAATCCGTGGCTGTTTTGCCTTCCAGCTTTTCCAGATCGGCCAGCTCCTTTAGCGGCTTGTGGTTAAAGGTGAAGGTCAGTACGCCGTCTTCATCACCGGCGCGCGGGATCGTGACGTTTGCTTTGAAAGTAGGTTTAGGCTGTAGAGTAAATTTCGTTGCCATCGATGCCTCTAAACGTAAAAAAGCCTCCGGACAGGAGGCATGTGGTTGGTTCCCGCTCCCGGCTTACGCCGCGGAATTGGTTACTTTGTAGAACGTCATGGCCGGAGACTGCAGGTTCAGAACCACACTCACCGTCTCCACCTCATTGACCGCTGTGGTTGGCGTGTCGTCAAAGGATGCCGTGGCCGCCCAGTAACGGTTTTCCTTAGCCTTTGGAACGTACATGTAAGCCGCGACCGTATCTTCGTCCTCATCAAGCTGGCGCAGCAGAGGGTAAACCGGAAGCGTGGAATCGTGGGCGATCGAGTAGGTCTGCGAAACAGCAGATTTGTAGGTGTTGAGGTTGCGCTGGCGATCGTCGCTCAGGAACTGGATTTGTGTGGTGTTCTGATCGCCGCCGGATTTCGAAACCTCTGTAATCTGCGGCAGCTCGGTCCACTCAAGAACCTTGCGGATAGAACCAGTACCACCACCAGCAGCATATTTGTTCTTGTTAATAGTATTGATATTTCGCAGCGTGACCGCGCTTTCAGCAATAGCGTCGATTTTCGCAATGACGTTATCAATTCCGGACCAGCTGCAGTTCACATGGACGATATCACCAACATCAAGCTCCTCCGCGGAGCTGACGGTGATCACCACGTTTTCGGCGTTCGTCGCGCCAGTGAAAGCAATTGCCGGGCCATATCCCGACGCCAGATAGACGTGAGCGCCGTTAGGCAGTGCAAAGCCCATAGGAGTTACTCCTTCGAAGAAAAGAAAACCGGCGCGCGGCCGGTCTGGTTTGAAAAGGTGAGAAGCAGAATTAGCTGACGATATCTGCCCGGTAGTTCAGGCTGACAGGGACCGTGTAAGAGACGTCAGTCGAAATGCCTCGGAAGATACCCGGCGCGCCACTTATCGAACTGATGAAGCCGTTACCTTCAACTTCCTGTCCTTCAGGGAAAAGCTCGGCCACTCGACCCGCCAGCGCCACAGCAACTGAGCGGCCAGTGCCAACGGGCGCCACAACGTTGATCTGGTACACACCAGAATAAACCCGACAGCGCAGACCGAGATCGAGCGTGCGAGGTGTGGCGGGCATGTTGTGTACCGCGAGGTAAATCGCATCTGCAGGCGGTGTAAACGGCACATTTTCCCAGGCGACCGCGATGCCCTCCGCATCGGCCCAAACACCAAGCCTTGCGGCCAGCACCGCAGCAATATCAGGGATCACTTCGCCACCTCCCTGATCGCTTCATCAAAGAACCGCTGGAACTCTGCTGCCGTTATTCGCACCATACCACCCGGCGCCTGAGTGGAATGCCCCATTTCAAGCGGGTAGGCGTAAGGAACGTTGTTGCAGAAGTAGATTGAACTCATTCCTACTTTGAATAGAGAAAGTGTGTAGTTGCCGGCGGCCTTTGTCAGATCGCCAGTCTTATCGACCCTCCCAGTCTCCTCAGTCGTAGGCGCATCAAACGACACCTGCCAGTTGCCGCGAAACCGCCCACCGGTGTAGCCAGGCGGCGCTTTGATATCCATCCCATCGACAACCCGGGCCTTTTTCTTCAGTCGTCCGGTTTTTGTAAGATTGGAAGGGTCTGCTCTTTGCGCTTCGTTGTGGTCATACACAGCGCGGTTATAGGCAGTGGCCGTCTGATTTATTTCCCAAAGCTCAGGGTTACCGACGGGAGACATCATTACCAGCTGATTAAGGATTTTTATTCCAACCGCGCGAACCACCGCATCTTGATTGGCTTTTGCTCTGTCAACGAATGCATTGATATCAGCAATAAATCCGCCATTCTCACTCATGCTATGCCCTCAGTTGCGACTTGTAGCAAAGCACTAACGACCCGGGTTTAGCAGGGTTAGGCTTAATAACGCGATGCTGTTTGCCGTCAATATCGATCAGATCGCCGGTTAAGATTTCTTCCTCAGCGGTGAATACTATCCTGACGTCACCGCTTTCGATCGCCGTACCGTCGATTTCTCCCGGCTGATATTCCGTTTTAACGCCAGTCGCCGTGAAATGGATATCTTCGGACCGATGCTCAACCCCGGCGATAACGGTTACCTTACCCTTGCGCATGACGTTGTAGGCCACGCCGTTCTGCTTGATCATGCGCGTTGCCGTCGCGCGCATGCGCTGATAGTTGATCCCCATTAAGCACGCTCCGCAAAGGAATTGATGGCGTAGCCTCGCCCGCCGGCTAAATCGCCTAGGATAGCCATAACTGCCGGATAGGACGGCGTAAAAACTTCACCATCTGCGACCGCGTAGGTCATGGTGACTGCGCCTTCCACGCGTTCAGTCTTAACCGCGGCCTCGCGTGCGCTTGCGAGCAGGTCGCCATCCATCGCCTCAACCGCCAGCATGCATTGTGCGGTGATAACCGGGCGTGGGATTTCATCTGATGGCAGATCGTGTCCATCCAGAATGACATTCGCACGCGGCCAGGCCAGAGATTGTCGTGGTTCAGCTTTGGCGCCAGCCCAATCAAGCCCTTCAAGGTAATCCATCGCCTTTATCAGCAATGGAGACAGCTTCTCGGGCAGCTCAATGCCACGCAATTCGGCGAACGATTTCAGGTCTTCCTCGCTGGCGTAGCTGTTTACGCCACCACTGGTGATATCGGTATTGATCATGGAAATATCCCGAAGGTGGGGCTTTCGCCCCATGCGTTACTCGCCGGCAGGTGCGGTGAAAGTGATTTCATTGCTGGTTTTCGCCATACCATCAACCGTACCAGTGACCGTAAAGGTCCCTGCCGCGTCAGCGGTAAGTTTCACCGTAGCGCCACCAGCAGAGCCGGTCTGCGAGTTCTCGGTGCTGAGCGTGCCCCCCGTCGATGACCAGGCAACAGTCTTGCCTGAGACGCCGGAACCGTTGTGGGTGTATTTCAGGGAGATGGTGACCGCGTCGGTGCTGTCAGCAGTTGCGGAGGTTTTATCCGCTGACAGCGTTACTCCCCCGCAGCGGATTCCAGCTTGATCAACACACCAGCCGTCGATTTGTTGCTGGTGAAGTGCTTCTTCCAGTTGCCGGCGGTGCCGATTTTGGTCAGGTCAGGGTTATCGCCTTTCGCCGTGTCCCAGCTGTAGCCAAGCAGGTCGACATTCACCACACCTTCTGCACGATAGCCAATCGCGAGGTTTTCCTGGTCATTGATGTCATAGGAGCGGAAACCCGGTGCCTGCGATTCGGTCACGGTCACCGCCCCGGTCACCAATCCCAGAATAGCGTCGGCGTCCATGGTGTCGGTAACCAGAACCGGTTTACCGAGGGTGCCCGGCTGGCCGCCGTACACAACCACGCCCGCTTCTTCGTAGATTTTATTGGCGATCGCCTCATCCACGATGTCGAAGTAAGTGGCGGAGTGCATGACGAACAGAACCACACGGTTAAACTTATCGCCGTATTTACGCAGGCCGCGCGTCAGGGTCTTTTTGCCATCCGTTTCGATGTCAGCGGTCACCACCATTTCAGCGTTGGCACCGATTGCAGCTGTCAGCGCCTTCAGACCGTACTTAACGTAGCCTTCCAGCGTTGCGTCAGCCACATCGGTGCCAATCACCTCAGAGAACTCGTCAACGGAGCGGCCACGGCGTTTGAATGCTTCTTCGGTGGTTTCGTAAGGGCCATATTTCCATGGCGCTTTAACGGATACCGCTTCGGCCGCGCCGATTTTTTTGCCCGTTACTTTGTCGGTAGAGTTCACATCGCGCGATTCGATGGAGCCGCCAACCGTGTAGAACGCGCGCTTACGAAAATCTCCGTCAATCAGTTCGTTGTCCAGCAGGATCGCCCCGTTGGAGGAGGCGTTAAAAATCTCCAGATTGTCCTGGCGGCGCTCCAGAAAAGCGGTTTGCGCCAGGTCGTCATAAATAATCAGATCGGTATTAACAGTCGTCATCGGGTAAATCCCTTATTTCGGAAGTTTGAGGAAGGCCTGCTGGCCATGCTTGCGGATGTAGTCCGCCTTGTTGCTGGCGCTCATTTCGGAGCGTTTCAGACTGCCGCCACCGTTCGGTTTATGCCCGCCCGCGCCAGTGCCTTCCGCGCGAGGAAACAGATGTGGAGCCGTCTCCTTGAGAGACTCCGCCCACTCAAGCGGGCTAAGCGGGGTTTTCCCGTCTTTTCCGAACAGAACATCGCCATTCGCATCAACCGCTACGGCCTCGCCTTCGTCGTTGAGCTTGAAAGTGCCTTTGGCACGCAGGATCAGGTCGTCAGATGCTTCCGGTAGCGCGCCGGTTTTAGCGGCGGCTGAGCGGATAGCATCGCCAAGGACGCGATCCCGGAATTTGTTGGAAAACGCTTCGGCTTTATCCGCGCGTTCATTAGCCATCTTGATTTGCTTATCGACATCAGCACGCAGACGCTCGGTGCGCTTATCCAGCACCTCATCAATTTTCCCGGCGGCAATCAGCTTTGCCTCTTCATCGTCGGAGAAACGTTGAAGGATTCCGCGCACGGCGTCCGGATCGATACCATCAAAGCGGGACAGGTTTTCTTTCTGCTGCTTGATGGTCCCCAGCAGCTCAGAGTTTTTGGTTTTAAGACCGGTGACTTCGCTCGTCACGCGTTCGTCGATCAGCTTCTGGATTTCCGGCGTGATTTCGCCACCGCCTCCACCACCTCCTTCACCGCCGTTTTCTGGAGCGTAAAATTTCAGAAGCATATTTCGGATTAACATAATGTCCCCTCGGGATTTTGCCGGGCCTTGCCCATAAAAAAGCCCCGGCGGGTGCCAGGGCATGATGTAAGTAATATTTGTCAGTTATCAGTCGCTGATAGCTGTTTGAGCCGCTCCAAAGTGATCCACTCGCCTTTATCGGTGTACATGTCGCTCAGGTCAATTTCGCCGGCTCGGAGCATGCGCCCGCGCTCCACGCCCAGCACTTGATCCTGCCGCTGTGCCGGCTGACGCTTGAGCCACTCCAGATACGTGGTTTTCGCCGGAACCTGCCCGTCCATGCTCGCGCGGGTGCCCTCGTCCATTTCATCAATATCGATGCCGAGTTCTCGCCATGATTTGAGGATCAGCGTTTCGGTTGAACGACAGCAAAAGTGAATTTTCCCCGGTCCCTGCAGGTAAGGCACCTTATGCCCCATCGGCTTGTTGTTCAGGGTGTAACGCAGCAAATCGCGAACAATGCAGTCGTGGCTGGTTTTGTTGTCCAGCGTGGACAACCACTGTTTTCCTTTCACGATATCGCTGTTGGCGCTGGTGAAGCTGTTACGCGCGGTCGCGGCCAGATGATTTACTGCAGTTTTAGCTATGCTGGCAGCATTCGCTCTGCTCATTTGCAGCGCGCCGTCGCGATAGTCCTTGTTGGCGTGGCCACGAACGTTTCGCGCGATCGTTTCCACTGTGTCGCCAGCCAGATAACCACGCCGCACGGCGTTCACGATGCGCGTTAGCCTGTCCGACTCCAGATTGCTCGCCCACTCGCTCAGGAGCCGCCCTTGAAAGGGTTGCGCCATCGCCGCGGCGTAGACCATGTCAGCCGTAATGCCCTGCAGCGGATATCGGGAGAGTACCTGCGAAGGCATGAGGGAATCGAACAGGCTCAACTGATAGCTGGCTTCGTTCTTTGCAAGAGCCACCAGCTCGCTTTCCAGCCCGGTCTGCATCGCAGAAACGGCCTGGTGATTCAGTTGCCGCACACTGCCCAGCAAACTTTCCAGCCGGTTAACGGTGAAGCTCTCCGGAGGTAATCGGTCCAGCGCATCCAGCAGCCGCGCCGACAGGTCTGCGTCCGTCTCGTTCAACAACTTAACCATCCGATTTGCCACGCCCGTGGCGTAGCGGCTGAGCCATACAGAATGCCCAATCGCCTCGTCACGCAGGGTTTCGTTGACGGTTGGCATGCTAGCCTCCTGTCATTGTGGGTGCCTGGTTGCGAAGCGCATCGATCACATCATCAGGATTATCTGCCGGGTCAATCAGATCGAGCTTCTGCAATGCCCGAATCATATCTGTATCGCGCAGCGCACCAGACTGCCAGGCGTTTACGATCGCGGTGACCATACCAGACTCAGCCACCTTCGCGATGAATTCCTGGTTGATGGTGTAGGCAGGAGACTCATCTTTGAGCCCAAGATATTTTGTGCACCAGCCCAGCGCCAGGGTATAGGCCTCGGATACGTTCGATACGCAGATACCAAGCACCGATGTGGATGAAGTTTGCTCCCCGCTCGCCTGCGTTGCAGTCTTCGCCGTGGCGTTCTGTTCAATCAGCCGCGCGCCCAGCTGCACCATGTAGTCACGCTTACTGTCCATGGCCTCTTTCGCCAGCATGTTCGGCTGCGCCTGGGCATAACCAAACGAGCCTTCTTTGGGAAGCAAAAGCGGTGATCGGGAACCAATTTTCACGCCCTTCTTCTCGAGGTGATCGCGCCAGTTAGTATCAAGCCCGGTCATATACGGCTGAACCTGCCCGCAGAACCACACGCTGTCTTCATAGTCTGCACTGTTGCGGTAATGACCGTGGTTAATCTCCACCAGCGCCGCCAGCGGGGAATCATCTATTGTCGGATCGTTATTCTGCGCGCCGACAAAGGTGAACGGAATTTCATCCCAGAAATCCAGACCTTTGGGCTTAGGGTGGTACTCGCTGTCGATGGTATAAGTCCCGCTGGCGGTTCCGCCGCTTCGGCGCCATACCCGACAGATAAACTTCCCCTCTTCCAGCGCCAGCTCGCGATACTGGATTTCATCTTTGTAGGCGTAACCATCCGGTTGTTCAACACATTCACGCAGCACCACCAGCACCAGTTGATCGCGCCCGTTAATGCGCTTCGTTCGCCAGTTGATGATGTTTTCAGCCGGATAGCGAAGGATAATCGCCTCATTGGTGGCCTCAGCGTAATCGACGTAAATTCCGTCGCGCGCAACCTCCAGCACGTTTTCAGTCACCAGTTGAGACTGCTGATAAATGCTCGTCCCCGCCCCATCTGCATTATTCAGCAGATACATGAGCTTCTCGGAACCACTGAACGTCGGATCTTTCCGGTACGCCAACCCAAGCAAGCCTATTTTCGTATTCCCCGTAATGGCGTAGAAAACCGCGCGGCTCAGGTAGTCCTCGTTGCGCTTACGGTTGCGCGAGGATTTATCAGTCGGATCGAGGAATGGCAGATATTTATTGCCTGCATCTTTAACCGCCTCAGCCCCCTTGCAGAAATCGCGGTATTTCCGCCAGGCAGCAGAAGCCGCCCGGTGTTCTGGTCGAACCCAGGTGATGTCGTCGTTTGCCATATCAGAAAGTGGTGTCCATGGTGATTGAGTAGGCTGGCTTCACGATCGGGTAATCCTTCACGATGAAGTACCCGCCAGCGTCGTTGGGGTGATCGTTATCTGCTGATTTATCCGGTTCGCCGTTTGCCGCCCATATCTGCTGCTCGAGGCTTTCGGTATAGACCGGGCAGTTCTGGACGTTCACCAGATACCGGCGTTCACCGTTAGCGTTGCAGAACATGGCGTTCATCGAGTTGATGCGGTCTTTAACCGGCGGGTTGGCATCATCGACGATAACGCTGAATCCGGCGTCGTTAAGCTGAGCAATATCGGTCTTGCTGGCGTTCTGCGATTTGCGGGAATCACCTGAGGCATCCGGATAGATGTAAATCTCCCGGCTTTTAACGTAGCGGCCATCCTCGTATCGCCAGAACTCCTCCTGGATGCGTTTGATCATCGCCGGGGTGTCGTAGACCTTCACCAGCTCACGAACGGCGCGCGGCAGACTGTTGCGTTTCACGTGAACAATCGCAGCCATTTTCCCCACGTTGAAGTCCATGCCGATAAACAGTGGATCGTTGTCCTGAATCTCGTCAGTGCAGTTATTAAGTTTACGGTTGAAGGTGTGGTAAATCGTCCCGCTGTTCAGGTTAGTGAACTTGCCGCGCAGATAGGCCTGGATCAACTCGTCCGGGTATGAGCTGAGCAATGACGGAATGTAATCGTCAGGGAGGTTCTTCGCATTGTCGAACGTGCTGGCCTGAATCAATCCGTACAGGGCAGCCAGTTCAGGCCTATCCCGCACCGCCTTCACGAATTGCTGATAGACGAACTTGAAGCCTTCCGGTGTTGTGGTGACATCAATACCGTTTCGCAGACCCGGAACGTTGTAACGCATACGCGCGATGATTTTTCGCCATGCCTGCTGCGCTTTTGCCGCCGGCATAACGTCCAGCTCATCCACCATCGCGTTTCCGATTTTGAAGCCGACTATTGAGCCGGGTTTCTCCATCGAGCGGCAGATCGTTGTTCCGCGATAACGCCGCCCTTCGTAGAAATGGACCTCTTTGTTCCCCTCATTGATTTTGACGCTCAGGCCCCAATCGTGGGCAACTTCCTCAACGGTGGGATAAAAGATGTCGCGGATCTGAGGGTACGTCGGCGCGAAGTAGCCCTGGTTAATCTTCGGGAACTCCCACATTCCCTTGCAGATGCCGCCGCAACCCACCCACGTTTTACCAGAACCGAAACCGGCAACGTAGGCTTTGAACTTATGCTGCATCGCGAGGAAGCGCGCCTGAGGAATGTTAAGTGTCGGGCTGATCCCCATCGTCTGCCCTCGCATCCACTACGTTGATATTGATCTGCACTGGGGTTGGTTCATCGCTCTCACCATCACCGGCCAGCTCTTTACGGAGTTTCTCGATTTCTAGAAGACGGCGGTCGAGTTCGATCTGTTGCAACCGCTGCGCGAACTCGCTATCAGCCACGCCAAGCCGCTTCATCACCGCTTCGAACATGCGCTCACGGCTGATGGCGGTGATTTCAACACCGTTCTTGCCAACCTTCACACCGGAATAAGCGAGCCGGGATACCGCAGGGAGTTTGCGCGTATCGGGGAAATAAGGCTGGCCAATACCGTCACCATTACACCGCGGGCACGCTGAATTTGGCTCCCGGTTGTGGTCGTATCCATAACCGCCAGTGTCTTCCGGCAGTCGTGCACCGTCTCTGCCCTCGGCCTTTGCCGTCTCTTCATCGAACTCAACTATATCGCGCCACTGGTAATGGTGACCGAAGCCCCAGCAGTAACGGCACGCCCCGCGTCGATATTGGGATAGTTGGTTTGCATCGAAAGTGGCGAGCTGCCACATCTGAGCGAGGACTTCATCAGCATCGGCGAGCGTGCGCGCAATGGAGGCTTTCTGCTGCTGCGCAATGACCTGCGCAACGTTAGGATTCGCTATGAGCTGGCGGCCATAGTTCGGGTCACTATAGCCAGCCCGTGCAGCGGCGGCAGTGGCGTTGTTGTCCTTCAGATATTCTGCAATGAAGCGCTTTACCTTCGCGCTGAGTTTGATGTCCACCAGCTCTTCTGCGCTTTGTTCTTTCTGCGCAGTGCGCATTTTTTTCTGCGCAATTTTTTGCGCAGTCTGTGCAGAAGGTTTTTTGATATATCGACGGGCAGTAGCGTAATTCAGTCCCTGCGCTTCACACCATTCCTTCGGTGATACGCCGGTAGCGGCATGTTCGGACAGGAACCGTTGCTGAAGCTCGCCCCAGTCCGGTTTTGCCATGGTCATATTCCTAGGGTTATAGCCATTAAAAAAGCCACCCGAAGGTGGCCTTTGTGATGGTCATATAACAACTTCCCCTCAGAATGGGGAGTTATTCACTTTCCAAGTCTAATGCATCCTGAATTGCATCTGCCAGCTCAGACAGTTTGCTAGCCGCAAAATCTAAATCTTGATACATCGTCCCACCAGATGAGTCGCCGGACGCCGAGGAAGCTGATGCCTTAGCAATCTCCAGTGCCGCTTTAACCGCAAGTAAGCGTTGATGCTCTTCTTTCGAAACCCCAGGATCAGTCAGACCAAAATACCCTTCAAGCATTTCATTCTCCTTTTACCACAGCCTATCTGTGTCCATTAGAAGATTGGGGCCAAGAATAAAATATCAACTGTGGCAATACATTATCGAAGCCCCTCAGTGAAGAGCTTCTGTAATGCGGTCAGGTCTGCGCTTTAATGGCAAGCTCAACCAAATCTTTGAAGTCCTGGCACATATCCAGTCGATGACCATGATCATCGACAAAGTTATAACTTTTGAATAGCTCTACGATTTCCTCGGGACTCTTCCCATTTAAACGAGGAAACCGCTTTGATTCGTCAACCTGTTTCATCTTCAAATCTCCAATCAGTCGGTTATGACCAGGCCACTTCAACTCTGGAAATTGCATTCCATAGCAGTGGCATTTATCAGTACTCTCGGGTTCCCTATTCCGTGTACACGGCACTAATGAGCGCGCCTTCAAAAGGCCAGTATTTTGATGCCCACATCAAAAAAGCTGGCTACCCCTATCGCAAAGTTGGCTGAGTAATCTAAGCGAGGCTAGCCCTCGCTTTTTTATCTTAGGCACTGCGTGTTGATGTATTCCTGCAACGCCTTCAGGGATGTTTGGTCGCTGATGATTCCTGATCGGATACCGAGAACGTTTCGTCCAGCAACATCAGAGAGTTCGACGGTGGCATCATTGCCCATGCCGGAGGTGCTGGCGGTTTCGGTTGAGGTTGGCACTGGACACTTGCCTTTGACGTGCACCCGACCACCATTATCAAGCTTGCGCTGCAGAGCAACATTTTCAGCTTTTGCATAGGCCAGTTCCTTCGTGTATTTGGCATCCAACGCAGCAACATCTCGCTGCCTGGTTGTCATATCAGTGATAGTGGCGTTAGCCAGGCTGAGCTTTTCAGTGGCCTTATCACGCTGGTCTTTGTAGGTGATGGCGTTGTCGCGGTAGTAATTAATCGCCCACGCCATCGATACCAACAGGCAGGCCAGTAATGCGCAGATAACAGCTGTGATTCTGCTCATTCCTGGCCCCACTCGCAAACTTCTCGCTCAATCTCACGACGGGTGATCAGCCCCTTCCACTGTTTTCCACCAGCATACGTCCAGCGCTGCAGTTCTTTGCATGCACCCGGAACATCACCGGCATTCAGTTTCCTCAGCAGCGTCGATCTGCTAAAAGCTCCAGTTCCCACGTTATAGGTGAAAGAGTAAAGCGCGGCCCGAGTGGTTTCGGGAACATGGACCTTAATCAGCGGGTCGATAGATGCAGCAACCTTGCGCAAGTCGGATTGAAGCAAAGCGTCACATTCTTTATCGGTGTAGCGGTGGCCGCGTCGAATATCAGCGCCGGTGTGCCCATCGCAAACAGTCCAGACACCTACGACATCCTGATAAGCGTAATAGCGACGCCCTTCCAGACCATCCGCATTACCCAGCATTACTGCAGCAATGGTAATTGCTCCGGATCCGCCAACAATGGCGCCCACCAGCTTATTTCTGAGTGTCGGGTTCATCTCGGCTCCTGCTGCGGCGGTTGTCTTCGCGGATTTTGAAATAAAGATTTGTCAGGTATGTCAGAACGGCAACAATGATGCCCACCAGCACACCTATAGCGTTCCACTGCTCGGGGCTGTAGGCATTCAGCATGCCGTTGAGGATGCTCCCGGCAGAAGCGCCGTACGCAGCACCGGTGGTTAGTTTGTCCATGCGATACATACTCTCACCTCGCGTAGTTAGCGGGTGTTGAAAGTTTTTAGGCGATTAGCCGATATGACTAAAGCTGAATGGGTGTTCTACCGATAATGATATGAACATTTACTCTGGGAAATTTTTATGCAGACAGTCTCTACTTACAAAGACCTTGCAAACGCAATAGCCTGTGGTTCAAACAAAATAGAAGTCACTGGTGATATAACGAAGGGTACTGTAAAAATCGTCGCCAGCGGCGCAGTTACATGGGCTATTGCTATTGGCGCAATTAGCATCGCGTATGCAGCATTTGCTATGACACCCGCGACGGGAGGAACTAGCTCCGCATTATCAATTATTGCTGCACCGGCTGCAGTAGCCAGCATTGGATTACCAGCAACCACGGCAGCAATTGCGATTGCGACTGGAGCAGGGTCCATATCGGCCATTAAAAAATTAAGACAATATAAAATCGAATCACATGTAGATGGTAAAGCGATTTTAGTTAAAAGATAATTACGGAAGAATCACACAGGTACAGAAGTGCGCTCTGGAAAAACATAAAAAAGCCCCACGGTGTTAACCGCAGGGCTTTAAACGAAGGCAATAACCCATCGTTAGAGCAAAATTACCACAGATTCGGGAAAAGTAAATAGCTCACGATAAAATAACGCCCTATTTTGTTATCTGCTTCAGCTGCTCATCAGCCCACGCTTCTTCGATATCAAACTTGGTGATTAGCTGATCGTAGAATGGCTTAACGGACTTCTTCCAGGTATCTAGCGTGATGGCATCAGTTATACGGCAAACAGCTGCATACGCCTCAGTTGAAGGGATTCGCTCATAGCCGCGCCCACTGCAGCGCTTGCAATTAGCCAGAACCGGAACGCCCTGCTGTTCAGTAAGAGCCTGATTAATGGCTTTCCCGCGTCCATGACAATCTCTACAGGCACAACTAACAACCTTCCTCCCCTTACACTGAGGGCAGAGAACGCGTGCAACCTCCCTGACCTGCCTCCGTACCTCATACTCAGAAGGATGAATATCCTCTGCGCCCATGTGCAAAGACATCTTCACGAACTTCTTCTCTTTTGCCGGAGTGTGAGACTTCATGCTGAAAACCTCAGCGTCAATAAACCCTTCCCCATTGCAGCCATCACACTGCTTCACGCTGGCAGCGCTGCGGGAATAGTCTTCGAACGCGAAGATGGCCAGCTGGTGCATCACTAGTGGTTTAATCTTTGCATCGAGCTTCCGTAATGCCGCAACCCGATCGCACTTGGTCAGCGCGTACTGGGCCAGCAACTCAATCGCCCTCTCCCGGTCATTGTTGCTGATACCCATCTTCCCGAGAAAGGCACTGTAGCCCAATGCGGCCCGTTCCTGGGTCATACCCATGGCAGCCATGATATCCGTACCTGTTAACGAGTCCGAGGCAGTTGCGCGCGGTGAGTCGCCAATCAGCGTAGATTTTGCGAAGTGATACTTCACAGTGTTTTCGAGATTCATACTGCAGCTCCTGCCATCTGGTATATGCGAATAAAGTTACGAAGGATGCGATAGTCCACCAGCACCGAACCGGGGCGCCGATAAACGCGGAGACGCTGCCAACGTATGCGGAATATTTCGACCAGCTCTGGACTCATGGGGCCTCCAGTTCTGTAATAGTCAGTTCGAGACGCCCGCCTTTCACGATCGGCATTTTCACAACGCGGTAATCGATAACCTGGCAATCATCCATCCAGAAACCCGCCTTGGTTAAAGCGTCGAATGCAGCTTTCTGCAGGTTATCCAGATCGCGGCGCCGGCGGTCAGGCATGTGGCATTCAATACGCATTTTGAGCGGTGCGGCCGTGCGGATATTCAGCAGACTTTTGCGAACAATCATGGCCACGGCGTTCCGATAGGCGACGCCGTCGGCGCTAATATGCGTCCGCCCTCGGTTGTGTCGGTAATAGCGATTGTTGCTCGGCGGCCAGGGTAACGTGATTTGATAAGTCTTCACGTTCACCCCCACATCCGGTTTCGCCACCGTCGATCGGTGCGCGGTGGATTTTTGCTTTCCGGCAACCGAACGCTGACGGTCCAGGTGAGATAGTCGGAGTTCAGGCTGCGCTCTACCTTTACGCCGCGGCGCTGGTATTCCGCCATGAGCTCTTCGGCCTGCTGGGTTGTGCAATCTGTATGATGGAACCAGGTATGCTTCATCCCCATCACCCCGCGAAACTCATGAGCTGCGCAACTGCGTTCTCGGCCTCACGCTGGTTTCTGAAGGCTTTAGATAAGATCCAGCGCCAAAGGACATCGAGCGCAGCTTTATACAGCTGTTGGAACTCATGCTCGTCCATGTTGGCAAAAGAAATACTGCGAGGGTGTTTTCGAAGAGTGCCGTCGGGCAGTTGGATGGCATCAAAGTGCCCTGCCTCGACGATCACCCATGAACGGTAAGCATCGAAGGATTTGCACAGGCTAATGCCATTTGTGACGCGCCGATACGCAACCTGTTCCAGATACTGCTCAGCAGCATCGA
>Ga0209281_1000822_pt1 | contig 28039 bp, 24 predicted proteins | sample MedtruBG_FD_187514 | JGI IMG/M metagenome (GOLD analysis project Ga0209281, IMG submission 187514) | Root nodule microbial communities of legume samples collected from California, USA - Medicago truncatula BG (SPAdes) (version 2) | ecosystem: Host-associated > Plants > Roots > Nodule | place... | reverse complement strand
TCATCCTAACCATTTTAACAGCAACATAACAGGCTAAGTGACACCGGACACCCAATAAAACTACGCTTCGTTGACATATATCAAGTTCAATTGTAGCACGTTAACAGTTTGATGAAATCATCGTATCCGAATGCTAGCCTTTGTCACAAATTTTCAATAAACCAACTAGTTGCGGACATTGATTGATAAACACTACGAATCCAATTAAGAATAGGCATTCACACAGTCATTATCATTATAAAACATAGGGATAATATCTGTCTGTTAACATTCTAACTGATTGTTCAGCCACAAAATAGTTTAGCGTTTTTAATTTGTTATGAAACGCTATTTCGGTGATTTGTGTTGCAATTTTGTAAATTCGTGCTGCGTAATATGTTGAGGCGCATCACATTTTTACCCGCTAACTGCTTAAAAAGAGAGCATAAATGCATCTGTCGATTGTGCTGGTGGCCCCAGCAAGACCCGAAAACATAGGCGCTGCGGCGCGTGCCATGAAGACCATGGGTTTTACCGATTTACGTATTGTGGACAGCGCCGCGCACCTGGAGCCTGCGGCACGTTGGGTCGCGCACGGCTCGGGAGATATTCTCGATAATATAACCACTTACGCTACGCTTGCTGATGCGCTGCACGACATCACCTTTACCGTTGCGACTACGGCGCGCAGCCGGGCGAAGTTTCATTACTACGCCACGCCCGCTGAGCTGGTGCCGATGCTGAAAGAGAAAAGCCAGTGGCTGGAGAAAGCCGCGCTGGTGTTTGGGCGTGAAGATTCCGGGCTGACCAATGAAGAGCTGGAACTGGCGGATGTGCTGACAGGCGCGCCGATGGTTGCAGATTATCCTTCACTCAATTTAGGCCAGGCGGTGATGGTCTATTGCTATCAATTAGCATCCTTAATACAAATTCCGCAGCCGCCTGTTACAGGCACCGATGAAAACCAGCTGTCTGCACTTCGCGCGCGCGTGGAAAACCTGCTCATGCAGTTGGGTGTGGCTGACGATCAAAAAATGGTCGACTGGCTACAGCAGCGTTTGGGCCGTCTTGAGCAACGCGACACGGCAATGCTGCACCGTTTGCTGCACGATATTGAAAAAAAATTGGCCGAGTAAAGTGCTGTCATACATTTTTATTATGGTGTAATCATCTGATGCTAAGGGTTGCTTTTGGGGTATTCGGATGAAAATAAATCCGACGGCAGCGGGACGTGAGAGTCCTCCGAATTGTGATCAAATTAAAAATTCGTTGACTTAAGGTGCCCGATCCTTTAACCCTAAAAGAATACAGCACAGACAGATAATAATGACAGAGTACACAACATCCATGAAACGCATCAGCATCACCACCATTACCACAACCATCATCATTACCACGGGTAACGATGCGGGCTGACGCGTACAGGAAAAACAAAAAAAAGCCCGCACCTAGACAGTGCGGGCTTTTTTTTCGGCTAAAGGAAACGAGGTAGAACCATGCGAGTGTTGAAGTTCGGCGGTACATCAGTGGCAAATGCAGAACGTTTTCTGCGTGTTGCCGATATCCTGGAAAGCAACGCCAGGCAGGGGCAGGTTGCTACCGTGCTCTCTGCCCCGGCAAAAATCACGAACCATCTGGTGGCGATGATTGAAAAAACCATCGGTGGCCAGGATGCACTCCCGAACATCAGCGACGCCGAGCGTATCTTCGCCGACCTTCTGCAAGGGCTTGCAGAGGCGCTGCCCGGCTTCCCGCACGCTCAGCTGAAGTCCTTCGTTGAGCAGGAATTTGCGCAAATCAAACACGTCCTGCACGGCATCAGCCTCCTCGGCCAGTGCCCGGACAGCATCAACGCGGCGCTGATCTGCCGGGGCGAAAAACTCTCAATCGCCATCATGGCGGGCGTGCTGGAAGCGCGCGGCCATAACGTGACCGTGATCGACCCGGTTGAAAAACTGCTGGCGGTGGGCCACTACCTCGAATCCACCGTTGATATTGCCGAATCAACCCGCCGTATCGCCGCGAGCAAAATCCCGTCTGACCACATGATCCTGATGGCAGGTTTCACCGCCGGTAACGAGAAGGGCGAGCTGGTGGTGCTGGGCCGTAACGGCTCCGACTACTCCGCCGCCGTGCTGGCCGCCTGTTTACGCGCAGACTGTTGTGAGATCTGGACTGATGTTGACGGCGTCTATACCTGCGACCCTCGCCAGGTTCCGGACGCCAGGCTGCTCAAGTCGATGTCGTACCAGGAAGCGATGGAGCTTTCCTACTTCGGCGCTAAAGTGCTTCACCCGCGTACCATCTCCCCGATTGCCCAGTTCCAGATCCCGTGCCTGATTAAAAACACCGGTAACCCACAGGCGCCGGGTACGCTGATTGGCGCCAGTACCGATGAAGACGGTCTGCCGGTGAAAGGCATCTCCAACCTCAACAACATGGCGATGTTCAGCGTCTCCGGCCCGGGGATGAAAGGGATGGTCGGCATGGCGGCGCGCGTCTTTGCAGCCATGTCCCGCAACGGTATCTCCGTGGTGCTGATCACCCAGTCCTCTTCCGAATACAGCATCAGCTTCTGCGTGCCGCAGGCGGATTGCCTGCGCGCCCGTCGCGCGCTGGAGGAAGAGTTCTATCTGGAGCTGAAAGAGGAACTGCTGGAGCCACTCTCCATTCAGGAGCGTCTGGCGATTATCTCAGTCGTCGGTGACGGCATGCGCACGCTGCGCGGCATCTCCGCTAAATTCTTTGCCGCGCTGGCGCGTGCCAATATCAACATCGTGGCGATTGCGCAGGGTTCGTCTGAGCGTTCGATTTCCGTTGTCGTGGACAACGATGACGCCACCACCGGCGTGCGCGTCGTTCACCAGATGCTGTTCAACACCGACCAGGTGATCGAGCTGTTCCTGATTGGCGTGGGCGGCGTAGGCGGCGCGCTGCTGGAGCAGGTGAAGCGTCAGCAGGAGTGGCTGAAGAAGAAACATATCGATTTGCGCGTCTGCGGGATTGCCAACTCCAGAGCGTTGCTGACCAACGTTCACGGTCTGAACCTGGAAAACTGGCAGGCCGAGATGAACGAGGCGAAAGAGCCGTTCAACCTGGGCCGCCTGATCCGTCTGGTGAAAGAGTATCACCTGCTTAACCCGGTGATTGTTGACTGTACCTCCAACCAGGCGGTGGCCGATCAGTACGCCGACTTCCTGCGCGAAGGTTTCCACGTGGTGACGCCAAACAAAAAGGCCAACACCTCGTCGATGGATTACTATCACCAGCTGCGTCTGGCGGCGAGCAAGTCGCGCCGCAAGTTCCTGTACGACACCAACGTGGGCGCGGGGCTGCCGGTTATCGAAAACCTGCAAAACCTGCTCAACGCGGGCGATGAACTGCAGCGTTTCTCCGGCATTCTCTCCGGCTCGCTGTCCTTTATCTTCGGCAAGCTGGATGAGGGGATGAGCCTGTCGGAAGCCACTCGCGCAGCGCGCGAGCTGGGCTATACCGAGCCGGATCCGCGTGACGACCTTTCCGGGATGGACGTGGCGCGCAAGCTGCTGATCCTCGTGCGTGAAACGGGCCGCGAGCTTGAGCTTTCGGATATCGTGATTGAGCCGGTGCTGCCAGCAGAGTTTGATGACGGCGGTGACGTCAGCGCCTTTATGGCGAATTTGCCGCAGCTTGACGATGCTTTTGCCGCCCGTGTGGCGAAAGCCCGTGATGAAGGTAAGGTATTGCGCTATGTTGGCAACATTGAAGAAGATGGCGTGTGCCGGGTGAAGATTGCCGAAGTGGATGGCAACGATCCGCTGTACAAAGTCAAAAACGGCGAGAATGCGTTGGCGTTCTACAGCCACTATTATCAGCCATTGCCGCTGGTGCTTCGCGGCTATGGCGCAGGGAACGATGTTACGGCGGCGGGTGTGTTTGCCGATCTGCTGCGTACCCTGTCATGGAAGTTAGGAGTTTAACATGGTCAAAGTTTATGCCCCGGCTTCCAGCGCCAATATGAGCGTCGGATTTGACGTGCTGGGCGCGGCGGTCACTCCGGTGGATGGTTCGCTGCTGGGCGATACGGTCACGGTTGAAGCGGCAGACAGCTTCAGCCTGAATAACGTGGGCCGTTTCGCCAGCAAGCTGCCGTCTGACCCGCGCGAGAATATTGTCTATCAGTGCTGGGAGCGCTTCTGTCAGGAGATCGGCAAAAACGTGCCGGTCGCCATGACGCTGGAAAAAAGTATGCCGATTGGCTCGGGCCTGGGCTCCAGCGCGTGTTCCGTGGTCGCCGCGCTGGTGGCGATGAACGAGCACTGCGGCAAGCCGCTGAACAACAGCCGTCTGCTGGGGCTGATGGGCGAGCTGGAAGGGCGCATCTCCGGCAGCATTCATTATGACAACGTGGCGCCGTGCTTCCTCGGCGGCATGCAGCTGATGATCGAAGAAAATGGCATCATCAGCCAGCAGGTGCCAGGGTTTGATGAGTGGCTGTGGGTGCTGGCCTATCCGGGCATTAAGGTCTCTACCGCGGAAGCGCGTGCGATCCTGCCTGCACAGTATCGTCGTCAGGACTGTATCGCCCACGGGCGTCACCTGGCGGGCTTTATCCACGCCTGCTACACCCGTCAGCCGCAGCTGGCGGCGAAGCTGATGAAAGACGTCATTGCCGAGCCGTACCGTACGAAGCTGCTGCCCGGCTTTAACGAGGCGCGACAGGCCTCGATGGATATCGGCGCGCAGGCGTGCGGCATCTCCGGCTCCGGCCCGACGCTGTTCGCCCTGTGCGACAAGCCAGACACTGCGCAGCGCGTGGCGGACTGGCTCTCTAAACACTACCTGCAAAATCAGGAAGGCTTTGTTCATATTTGCCGTCTGGACACGGCTGGCGCACGAGTACTGGGATAATTAATGAAACTCTACAACCTTAAAGATCATAACGAGCAGGTCAGCTTCGCGCAGGCGGTAACGCAGGGGCTGGGCAAAAATCAGGGGCTGTTTTTTCCCCATGACCTGCCGGAATTTCAACTGACCGACATCGACGAACTGCTGAAGCAGGACTTTGTCACCCGCAGCACGAAAATTCTGTCGGCGTTTATCGGCGACGAAATCCCGCAGGAGCTGCTGGAAGAGCGCGTGCGTGCGGCGTTTGCTTTCCCGGCACCGGTGAAGCAGGTTGAGCCTGACGTTGGCTGCCTGGAGCTGTTCCACGGCCCGACGCTGGCGTTCAAAGACTTCGGTGGCCGCTTCATGGCGCAGATGCTGACCCACATCAGCGGCGACAAACCGGTGACCATCCTGACCGCGACATCCGGCGATACCGGTGCGGCGGTGGCTCACGCGTTCTACGGACTGAAAAACGTCCGCGTAGTGATCCTCTACCCGAAAGGCAAAATCAGCCCGCTGCAGGAAAAACTGTTCTGTACGCTCGGCGGCAACATTGAAACCGTGGCGATTGACGGCGATTTCGATGCCTGCCAGGCGCTGGTCAAGCAGGCCTTCGACGATGAAGAGCTGAAGGTGGCCCTGGGTCTGAACTCCGCCAACTCCATCAACATCAGCCGTCTGCTGGCCCAGATCTGCTACTACTTCGAAGCGGTGGCGCAGCTGCCGCAGGAAGCGCGCAACCAGCTGGTGATCTCCGTGCCGAGCGGTAACTTCGGTGACCTGACGGCGGGCCTGCTGGCGAAATCTCTGGGTCTGCCGGTGAAACGCTTTATCGCCGCCACCAACGCCAACGACACCGTGCCGCGCTTCCTGAAAGACGGGAAGTGGGCGCCGAACGCCACGCAGGCGACACTCTCTAACGCAATGGATGTATCGCAGCCAAACAACTGGCCGCGCGTGGAAGAGCTGTTCCGCCGTAAGATCTGGCGTCTGGGTGACCTGGGCTACGCCGCGGTGACGGATGAAACCACCAAAGCGACCATGCGCGAGCTGAAAGCTGTGGGGTACACCTCTGAACCGCACGCGGCGATTGCTTACCGCGCGCTGCGCGATCAGCTCAATCCGGGTGAATATGGCCTGTTCCTGGGCACCGCGCATCCGGCGAAGTTCAAAGAGAGCGTGGAAGCGATCCTGGGCGAAACGCTGTCGCTGCCGAAAGAGCTGGCCGAGCGTGCCGACCTGCCGCTGCTGTCTCATGAATTGCCGGCAGATTTTGCCGCGCTGCGTAAGCTGATGATGGCTCGAGCGTGATTTTTGTCGGGTGACGGCTACGCCTTACCCGATCTACAACGGCTCAGAACGTAGGCCGGGTAAGGCGAAGCCGCCACCCGGCTTTTTTATGGAGAAATTAAGGAGAAAAAAAGCAGGAAAAAAGTAGAAATTCCCAATAAATGCGGTCACTTAGCGTTTAGGATTGCAGAGAATAACATCCCCCGTTCCCCTCGCGTAATCTCCTTACATCGGCCCACATTGGGCAAGTATAAGAAGGAGTCACCTATGTCTACCCTGAAACCCGCACTCATCGCGCTTTCACTGATGCTGGTCGCTCCCATGGCGGTACAGGCATCCGAAATCACCCTCGTCCCTGCGGTAAAACTGCAGATTGGCGACCAGGATAACAACGGACATTACTGGGACGGCGGTCGCTGGCGCGACCACGACTGGTGGAAGGCGCACTATGACTGGCGCGATAACCACTGGCGTCCGCATGATGAAAAGCGTAAGCATGACAATCGCCATGATGACCATCACCACGATGACCGCCGCGACGACCGTGGCCCGGACTGGAAACACCATTAATGCAAAACCCCGCCAGCTGGCGGGGTTTATTTTTACTGCTCGTGGCGCTTAAACACCAGTTCACCTTTCCCTGACGACGCCTCGTCAAAGAAATAACCTTCGCTGTTAAATCCGGTCAGCTGCTCCGGCTTCGTCAGGCGGTTCTGGATGATGTAGCGGCTCATCAACCCGCGTGCTTTCTTGGCGTAGAAGCTGATCACTTTGAACTTACCGTTCTTCTCGTCGAGGAAAACCGGTTTGATGATCTCTGCATCCAGCTTTTTCGGTTTCACTGACTTGTAGTATTCGTCGGAGGCCAGGTTAATTACCACGTTATCGCCCTGGACGCGCAGCGCCGCGTCCAGCTTATCGGTAATGATATCGCCCCAGAAATGGTACAGATCTTTGCCTTTGGTGTTTTCCAGGCGAATACCCATCTCCAGACGATACGGCTGCATCAGGTCCAGCGGGCGCAGTACGCCGTACAGGCCTGACAGCATACGCAGATGCTGCTGGGCAAAATCAAAATCGGCTTCGCTAAAATCTTCCGCCTGCAGGCCGGTATAGACATCACCTTTAAAGGCCAGAATCGCCTGGCGAGCGTTAGCCGGGGTGAAATCCGGGTGCCATTCGTGAAAGCGGGTCGCGTTCAGATCGGCCAGCTTGTCGCTGATGCTCATCAGCGAGGCGATTTGCGGCGCAGAGAGTTTACGCGCTTCGCGGATCAGCTGTTGCGAGTAGTCCAGCAGTTCAGGCTGGGTATAGCGCTCGGTGGCGAGCGGGCTCTGGTAATCGAGCGTTTTTGCAGGTGAAATCAGAATCAGCATATCCAGTCCTTGCAGGAAATTTAGAGCGACTTTAGCAAAAAATCGCCCTGAATTGATCGATAGCTGTTATTGCCGCGGCAAATCATCCCAGGCGCCGGGGGCAATTTGCGCCTCAATTTCGGGGTAGCGGGTGGGATCAAACACGGGTTTAAGGCCCAGCTTGCGCTGACGCAGATAGTCCTGAGCAATGAGCGTCACCACCGGAGAAAGCAGCAAAATTGCCGTCAGGTTGGTGATCGCCATCAGCGCCATAATCACGTCCGCCAGTTGCCAGACCACCGGCATGCTGAGCAGGGCGCCCGTCATTATCATGGCGATGACGCCTACGCGAAGTACGTTGCGCGAAGGTCGCGAGTCAAGCTTCAGGAAGATCAGGTTGTTCTCCGCGTAGAGATAGTTCACCGTGATCGAACTAAACGCAAAAAGACCCACTATCAATGAGACAAAACCGGCTCCCCAGCCACCCACAAGATTGACCAGCGCCTGCTGAACCAGCTGTATCCCGACGGTGCCAGAGGGATGGGGAAGGGTCCCCGACAGCAGAATGATCATCGCGCTGGCGGAGCAGATAATAATGGTGTCCGTGAACACACCAATCATCTGCACAATGCCCTGCGCCGCTGGATGGGGAGGCCAGGACGCCGCCGCCGCCGCTGCGTTGGGCGTTGAACCCATACCGGCTTCGTTCGAGAACATGCCCCGCTGAAACCCTGCCGTGAGTGCCTGACTGACGGTATAACCCAGCGCGCCCGAGGCCGCTTCGCGCCAGCCGAACGCGCTCTTAAAGATAGCGGCGATGACGTCCGGAAACTGATCGATGTGCAGTACGGTAACTAACAGACTGGCGGCTACCCACAGGAGGGCCATAACCGGAACCAGCCACTGCATCAGGCGGGCCACGCCTTTGAGACCGGCATATATCGTCAGCAGGGTGAGAAGCGCTAAAACGGCACCGGTTATCCATTCCGGGCAGGCAAAGGCATAGCGCATGGCATGCGCCACGGAGTTTGCCTGGACGGTGTTAAAAATCAGGCCATAGGCGATGAGTAAGAAGAGCGAAAACAGGACGCCCATCCAGCGCATCCCCAGTCCACGGGCCATATACCAGGCCGGACCGCCGCGAAACTGACCGTTTTTGTCTTTCTCTTTATAGAGTTGAGCGAGCGAGCATTCAGCGAACGAGGTCGCCATGCCGATAATCGCCGTGGCCCACATCCAGAATACGGCGCCAGGCCCCCCCGCACTGATGGCCAGCGCAACGCCCGCCAGATTACCGCTGCCGACCCGCGCGGCGAGACTGGTGCAGAGCGCCTGAAATGAGGTTAATCCGCCCGCCTGTGGGGTGATGCTATTTTTCAGACTTCTGCCAAATTTGCGGATATAACGAAACTGGATAAAACCACTGCGCAGCGTGAACCAAATACCTGCTCCCAGGAGCAGATATATCATTATCGAACCCCAGAGAATTTCGTTAATAAAGTATAGGAAATCAGGCATTAACGTCCCTCTTGTTGATGCCAAAGTGAATATGTAAGCGCTACCACTGATTGGACATGCTGTTGATTAGCAGCCTGTTAATATTCTCAGTTTATCATACTCTGCCTAAGCGCACTGTCTGCGGTTGCGCTGCCTCTCACTCGTGTTATCATCAGGGCAGACCGGTTACATCCCCCTAACAAGTAAACCTGTCATTTTTCCGCTGCAGGCATGCTGTCGGTAGCGTGAATTATCCAGGGCACGTTAAAAGAGAAACACTATCATGACGGATAAATTGACCTCCCTTCGTCAGTTCACCACTGTCGTAGCTGACACCGGAGATATCGCGGCAATGAAGCTGTACCAGCCGCAGGATGCCACAACCAACCCTTCTCTGATCCTTAACGCCGCACAGATCCCTGAGTATCGCAAACTGATTGACGACGCAGTGACCTGGGCGAAAGCACAGAGCAACGACCGCGCGCAGCAGATTGTTGACGCTACCGACAAGCTGGCAGTGAACATCGGTCTGGAAATCCTGAAACTGGTTCCTGGCCGTATCTCTACCGAAGTGGATGCACGTCTCTCCTACGACACCGAAGCGTCTATCGCGAAAGCGAAACGTCTGATCAAAATGTACAACGATGCTGGCATCAGCAACGACCGTATCCTGATCAAACTGGCTTCTACCTGGCAGGGCATCCGCGCTGCAGAGCAGCTGGAAAAAGACGGTATCAACTGTAACCTGACCCTGCTGTTCTCCTTCGCGCAGGCGCGTGCATGTGCAGAAGCGGGCGTATACCTGATTTCTCCGTTCGTGGGCCGTATTCTGGACTGGTACAAAGCCAATACCGACAAGAAAGAGTACGCACCGGCTGAAGATCCAGGCGTGGTTTCTGTTACTGAAATCTACGAATACTACAAACAGCACGGCTATGAGACCGTGGTTATGGGCGCAAGCTTCCGTAACGTCGGTGAAATCATCGAGCTGGCTGGCTGTGACCGTCTGACCATCGCCCCTGCGCTGCTGAAAGAGCTGGCAGAGAGCGAAGGCGCGCTTGAGCGTAAACTGTCCTACACCGGTGAAGTGAAAGCACGCCCAGAGCGCATCACGGAATCCGAGTTCCTGTGGCAGCACAACCAGGATCCAATGGCAGTAGACAAACTGGCGGACGGTATCCGTAAGTTTGCTGTTGACCAGGGCAAACTGGAAAAAATGATCGGCGACCTGCTGTAATCATTCCGCGTGACCGGGCTCCCGGTCACGCCTCTTACCCCCGCCTCTGTCTGAATTTCCTCTCTGCGTGTATCATTCCCTTTAATCAGTACTTTTTGAATGGAATGGATATGAATACCTTACGCATCGGCCTGGTGTCGATTTCTGACCGCGCCTCCAGCGGTGTTTATCAGGATAAAGGCATCCCTGCTCTTGAAGAGTGGCTGGGCAGCGCGCTGACCACCCCGTTTGAGATCCAGACTCGCCTGATCCCGGACGAGCAGCCGATTATCGAGCAGACCCTGTGTGAGCTGGTGGATGAGATGAGCTGTCATCTTGTTCTGACGACGGGTGGAACCGGCCCCGCGCGCCGCGACGTGACGCCGGACGCGACGCTGGCGGTTGCCGATCGCGAAATGCCGGGCTTCGGTGAACAGATGCGGCAGATCAGTCTACACTTTGTTCCGACGGCCATTCTTTCCCGCCAGGTGGGGGTGATCCGCAAGCAGGCGTTGATCCTGAACCTGCCGGGCCAGCCGAAGTCGATCAAAGAGACGCTGGAAGGGCTGAAAGCAGAAGATGGCAGCGTCATTGTGCACGGTATCTTTGCAAGTGTACCATATTGTATACAGCTGCTTGACGGCCCCTATGTGGAAACTGATGAAAAAGTGGTAGCAGCTTTTCGTCCTAAAAGCGCTCGCCGCGAAACAATCTCCTGAAAATAACGAAAGTGTGACATTAGCGTCAGCCGCAGTAGCGTGTAAACGGATTTACGATATAGTAATTTTTTCTTTACGATCGCTGTAAAAATAAATCCACAACACACGCATAATGGTTCGCTATGTCACATAACACCCGACCTCTGAATCGACAGGACTACAAAACCCTCATGCTTGCGGCCTTAGGTGGCGCGCTGGAATTTTACGATTTCATCATCTTTGTCTTCTTCGCCGCCGTGGTGGGGGAACTCTTCTTCCCGGCGGATATCCCGGAATGGCTGCGTCAGGTGCAAACCTTCGGCATTTTTGCCGCCGGGTATCTGGCGCGTCCGCTGGGTGGCATTGTGATGGCGCACTTTGGCGATCTGGTCGGGCGTAAGAAGATGTTTACCCTCAGTATCCTGCTGATGGCCGTGCCCACGCTGGCTATTGGCCTGCTGCCCACCTATGCCTCGATGGGTATCCTTGCGCCGTTGCTGCTATTGCTGATGCGTATTCTCCAGGGGGCGGCCATCGGTGGTGAAGTTCCAGGCGCGTGGGTATTTGTGTCCGAGCATGTGCCTGCCCGTCGCATTGGGATCGCCTGTGGAACCTTAACCGCGGGGCTCACCGTCGGGATCTTACTGGGGTCGGTGGTGGCGACGATTGTGAATACCAGCATGACGCAACAGGCCGTTCATGAGTGGGGCTGGCGTCTTCCGTTCCTGCTGGGCGGGGCGTTTGGCCTGGTGGCGATGTACCTGCGCCGCTGGCTGCAGGAGACGCCCATTTTCCTCGAGATGCAGCAGCGCAAAGCGCTGGCGCAGGAGCTGCCGGTGAAAGCCGTCGTGGTACGCCATAAAAAAGCGGTAGTGGTGTCGATGCTTCTTACCTGGTTGCTTTCGGCGGGTATTGTCGTGGTGATATTAATGTCGCCGGTTTGGCTGCAGAAACAGTATGGATTCGCCCCGGCGGTGACGCTGCAGGCAAACAGTATCGCGACCATTATGCTCTGCTTTGGCTGTCTTGCCGCCGGGCTGGCGGCGGATCGGTTTGGGGCCAGCGTTACCTTTGTCGTCGGCAGCCTGTTGCTGGCCGCGTCGAGCTGGGCATTTTACCATCTGGCGGGCAGCCATCCTGAACAGCTGTTCCTGCTGTACGGCGTGGTAGGGCTGTGCGTGGGCGTCGTGGGTGCAGTGCCTTACGTGATGGTGCGAGCCTTCCCGCCGGAAGTCCGTTTCAGCGGTATCTCTTTCTCTTACAACGTGTCGTATGCCATTTTCGGTGGACTGACGCCGATTGCAGTGACGGTATTGATGGGCGTGTCTCCCATGGCTCCGGCCTGGTACGTGCTGGCGCTCTCGCTGATGGGGCTAGGATTAGGGATTTGGCTGAGGCAGACGCGGGGATGTCGTGCCCGCGAGGCGGGCACGACAGAGGGATCAGTGTTTTTCACCAATCGGTAGAATGGTGCGGCCGAACTGTTCGTTCAGCACTTCGCCCATTGCCAGGTAGATAGCGCTTGCGCCGCACACCAGGCCAATCCAGCCCGCAACGTGTACGATGCCTTCGTTATCCACCAGGTGGCCGATGGCCAGCAGGGCGAACAGCACGGTCAGGCTCAGGAAGACGAACTGCAGCGCGCGGTTACCTTTCAGGGTGCCGAAGAACATGAACAGGGTGAATACGCCCCACAGACCCAGGTAAACGCCCAGGAAATGCGCGTTTGCCGCGTCTGCCAGGCCCATTTTAGGCAGCAGCAGAATGGCAACCAGCGTCAGCCAGAAAGAGCCGTAAGAGGTAAAGGCGGTTAAGCCGAAGGTGTTGCCTTTCTTATATTCCAGCAGGCCCGCGAAGATTTGCGCGATACCGCCGTAAAAAATGCCCATCGCCAGAATAATGCCATCCATCGGGAACATCCCGATGTTGTGCAGGTTCAGCAGGATAGTGGTCATGCCAAAACCCATCAGGCCCAGCGGAGCCGGATTAGCCAACTTAGTGTTGCCCAAGTTCGAAAAGATGATACCCTCAGAATGTTTATTATTCTCTGTGCTAGCCATGAAAAAACTTTATTCCTATATACGTTGGTCTACTGACAAACAGACAGGGAACACATCCCTGGAGCGTCAGACTGAAAAAGCGAAACAGTACGCTGCAATTCATGGTTTGGAGTACGTCCAGATCCTTGATGCGGGCGTCTCTGCGTTTCGCGGCAAGAATACCACACAAGGTGCGTTTGCTGGATTTATTAACGCTGTCAACGCTGGGGTTATTCCATCTGATTCATGGTTGTATGTTGAGAACCTCGACCGCCTAACCAGACAGGATGTAATGACTGCTCTGAATTTGTTCACCAGCTTGTTAAAGCTGGGTTTGACAATCGTTACTGGTATGGATGGGAAAACTTACACAGAGGAGAGCGTCAGCAAAAATGTTCATGACTTGATGATGTCATTGTTCCTGTTCAGTCGAGCAAATGAAGAGTCACTGACCAAGCAAAAACGTGCTTTTGAAACCACATTAAAGCTGATTGAACGACATAAATCGGGGCATCCTACAAACATAAAGAGTGCAGGATCAACGCCTTTCTGGATTGATGCTACAGGGCCAAATACTGAGGCGGTAAAGCCGCATCCAATTTACTTTAAAGCCGCAAAAGAGGCCGTGAGATTGCTGCTCTCAGGTTGGGGTAACTATCGGGTAACAAACTATCTAAACGAAAATAGTGATATTTATCCGCCGCCGCCAGGTAAAAAGACGCAAAACGAAAAGAAAGAAGTTCGTTGGACTGTACCGAATATCAAAAAAATGCGGTTAAATCGGGCACTGATGGGAGAAAAAGTCTTAACCTTGAATAATGTTACTCATCATCTGGAAAACTATTTTCCCCCCGTCTGCACGCCTGCTGAGTTTGCGAGGCTTCAGGATGTCGCCAGCAATAACAAAATGCCACAAGGTGATCAGAAAAAAGTGGTCACGTTACTTTCTGGTATGGGGATTTTACGCTGTGGTCACTGTGGCGGCGCTATGACTTCCTTCAGCAAGTTGGGTAAAATTCGCTATATGTGTGAGTCGGGGAAGAAACGAATGTCTTCCTGTAAAGCCTGGAGTGTTTCAGGCGCATTGGTAGAGCGTTGTTTGCTGTATCCACTTATCAGCGGGTATATGTCGTTGGTAATGGAAGATCAGAATGCGGGAGAGTCGCTTGCAGATCAGATTGATTCCAAACGAAGCGAATTAGAGCTTATCGAATCGCAAATTGGAAATCTGACGACAGCGATCACTATGGGCGGTAATTTGGGGTCTTTAGTCACTCAGCTCCAGGAGATGGAATCGCGTAAACGTAGGCTACTGTTGGAGTTGGATAAGTTGGCTCAACGTGAACTTTTACAAGGCTCTCGTGAGCAACAGATTGAAAAAATTGTTGATACTGTAGAGTTGATCACGCCGCAATTGCTTGATGATACAACGCATCCAGATCGGCTGAATATTCGTGAAGTTGTGCGTGCAGTGATCACTCGTGTGACAGTCAGTAAAGCGATAGATAAGACGCTGACGCTTAGATATGACGTTTATGACAAGCAACGTTACCTTTTTGAAGGTCAGATCAAAACTGACAATAACGGTGATAAGTGTTGTGGATATGCAATGTATGTTGAAGATCCAACAATTCTCGTCGATAGCGATTCCCCAGAAATATCAGGAGCGCTGAAGAAAGTTACTGACTCGACCAAATTACTTCAACAAAGAATAGATGAAATATTAGACGGCTTTCCTCGGATTAAACCATCAGACTTCGTCAGTAAGTGACAGAGGTTTGGTCCCGAGGAGAGGCCTGTGGGCTTTCTGGTCTTAATGATAGTGACTTTTTCGGGAAACAATAGTCCGTTTCAGAATTGAAGAACCAGTTTCGGCTGGAATACTGTAAAGTTCATCACTATGATTATGTGTGCCATTGCCAGTTAAGAAATGCGGAGAGGACAATATGGATGTTACTGATGAGGCTTTGTTGAGTTCTGGCTTTACACCATCGGATTTGAAGAAGATAAAGAACAACGTTGAAAGCTATGGTGGAACGTTGGGGAATGCAATCAGGGACCTGGCCAGGCGATTTATTCTTGCCGTGTGGGTTGTATCCGGTTGCCTTGCTGTATTCATTTTTCTTGTGATGTTCGCATCTGAGCAGAGTGTTTTCTCTGGTGCTATTGGCCTTGCTTGTGGCGCAGCGGTTGCAATTTTTATACAACCGCCTGTACTTGCTTATAAATCTTGGCGATTCTGTAGAGCGAACAAATCTTAATTAGTACTGTTATCAGTAGCCAGAAGATCAAAAATGACTTTCGCTTTGACACCATATCCAGCGATTTTCATCGTTAGCTTAGGCTTGCTCATTGTGTCAACTTTTCGGTAGTAATCACGCGGCAGCCAACGGAATAATCGCCAAGCTCCGGGTTTCCTTGCTAAGCCGAAGATACTATAGACACTCGCCCCTAGAGTCACCGTATTATAAAGAGCTAATCCACGTTTTGGGCTAAACCCCATAAATTGTGCGGTCTCCATTGCGCCATCAGCAAAAATTCCTTCCGATTTGGATTGTTCACCATAGCGAAGATGGCTTGCTTCTTTTGTTATACCGTTAATACCATCAACAAATAAAACTGCTCCTGCAAGAACTCCAACAGGGGTCATAGTGGACATCATAACCATCCCACCAAATAATGCTGCTCCAGATACCACTATATGGATTGCCGATATCACGTATCCGACGATTTTATTGTTTTCCCTGACAAACTCGACCTTTGCATAAAGTTGGGCGGCTCTGGTTCTTAACAGGCGTTCTTGTTCTTGCAGATTATCTGTTTCGGCACGCAGATTTTTGATGCATGCAATGCATTCTTCATCGGTTTTGGCCCGTCGTGCAGTTTCAAATTCTTTCTCTACGACCTGCCTTATCTCTTCGACAAACTTGATACGTGTAAGACCATCTTGCAAATAGAATGCTGACAGCCGATTTGCAGTTTCGACGAGTTTCCGGGCTTCCAGATTTACCATGGTATCTGACCATGTCCTGTTCCAGCCCCTGTTGAGCAGCGCGATATCCATAAAGCCTCCTTTCCCAAATGTGTCTGGTCATTTTACGTGCAATAAAGTCGGAGACAACTGAAAAAGACATTAATGGGAAAGCACTAAGAAAAACGTGAAAAAGAAAAGTGGCGTGGGCACATACGGGGATGTTTAGATACATGCAGCATAAAGAAAGCTTCATCTGCTCTTATTCACTTAATTAATCGGGAGAACTTTGCTGGCTGGCCCTGCATTTCTGTGGAAAAATTGAGCCTCGAACTTTCAGACAACAGAGGGATGCTCATGTCGGTTTTTCATGACTGGCTGCTCAAGATAGCTGGTGACAATTACTTTCTCTATATCAAACGATTGTCTGCCAATGATACTGGCGCAACTGGTGGGCATCAGGTAGGGCTATATATCTCTTCCGACATCGCTGAAAAACTACTTCCGTCTATCAACAATACCCAAGAACTGAACCCGTCTGTTTATCTTACCGCACATGTTTCATCACATGAGTATCCAGACAGCGAAGCCCGGGCTATCTATTACAATAATCGTTTTTTTGGCGGGACTCGGAATGAGAGAAGGATCACTCGCTGGGGAAGAGGAAGCCCGCTTCAGGATCCGGAAAACACAGGAGCCCTAACGCTTCTGGCTTTTAAGCAGGGTGAACAAGGCGTTGATAGTTCAGAGTTGGACATATGGGTCTGCGTGAATCCTGATGAAGAGAATATTATTGAGTCTGTTATAGGGGAAGTCATCCCTGGGACGCTTATATTTGGGCCATCCAGTGAAATCCTGGGAGGGCTGTCTCTACAACATGCACCAGTGAATCATAAATACAATATTCCTGATGCTTGGAAGCAGGAGTTCCCGTCAGGAGGTGAAATTATCCAGTATGCCGCCGGGCACTACGCAAAAAACTCTGATGATCCTGACGAGCAGCTTATTGATCGACGCCGTATAGAATACGACATCTTTCTGCTTGTAGAAGAGTTCCATGTCCTGGACATCATTCGAAGGGGATTTGGCTCTGTCGATGAGTTTATCGCGCTGGCTAATTCCGTCAGTAATCGCCGAAAATCCAGAGCAGGAAAGTCACTTGAGCTACATCTTGAACATCTTTTCGTTGAGCATGGTCTACGACACTTCGCTACGCAGGCAGTAACTGAGGGCAATAAAAAACCTGACTTCCTATTCCCATCTGCTGAGGCTTACCACGATATCGAATATCCCGAAGAAAATCTTCGTATGTTAGCTGTGAAGACAACATGCAAAGACCGTTGGCGTCAGATACTAAACGAGGCGGATAAAATCAGACAGATACACCTTTTCACTCTACAGGAGGGCGTTTCTCAGGCCCAGCATAGTGAAATGCGGAATGCAGGGGTCAAGCTGGTTGTACCATCATCATTACACAGGAAATATCCAGAAGCAGTGAGAGGGGAACTCATGACACTGGGAGCTTTTATCGCTGAACTTACAGGGCTTTACGCAGAATTACCATAAGAAGCTCCCGGCATGTGAAAGCCGGGAGTATCCGTTATGCTTTATCAGTTTTGGCGGAAACAGCCTTGAGGATGTAAGGTTCCAGTAGTCTGGCTACTGCTTCAAAGACAGGGACCACAACGGAGTTACCGAACTGACGATATGACTGAGTGTCAGAAACCGGAATCCGGAAAGGCTTGCCGTCTGGCTTTTCAAAGCCCATGAGGCGTGCGCACTCGCGTGGTGTCAGTCTACGTGGGCGGCGAGCTTGGTTTTCAGGATTAGCAAAATCGACTTCACCTGCTGCCATATCCCAGCCACGGTCTATTAGAATTTCGGATCCGTCTTTATGGTAACGGGCAGAAAGTGTACGGGCCACGCTTTCTTTATCTTCAGGGTTAACGAGACCAAAACCAAAGCCGTTGCCCTTAGCAGCGTGCTTTTTAGCATAGTTGTAGAGGTACTCCCAGAGTTTAGGCGTAAGGATATATTTGCTGTCAACCACTGGTTCCAGTAGCTCACCAAACGATGGACGTTTTTCGGGATAAAATCGACTGACGTCGCGTAGAGTGAAGCCATTGTGAATATTCAGGTCGCGCCGGAACCCCACCAGAACGATACGTTCACGATGCTGGGGAATAAAATGCTTACCATCGATGACTTTGGGATCACTTTTCCCCATGTCTTTAGCATCGGCAACTTCATAGCCCAACTCGTCAAGCGTCTCCATGATGACCTTAAAAGTTTTACCTTTGTCATGACTTTTCAGGTTCTTGACGTTCTCAAGCACAAAAATGGCTGGTTTTTTTGCTCGGATTATACGTGCCACATCAAAGAAAAGTGTTCCTTGTGCCTCACACTCAAAACCATGCGCGCGACCCAGCGAATTTTTCTTACTCACTCCCGCAAGGCTAAACGGCTGGCAAGGGAAGCCAGCCAAAAGCACGTCATGATCAGGAACATGTTCGTCGATATAGGCATAAGCATCTGTCTCTGATACCTCTGGATTGTCACTAAGAGTAACTTCTCGGATATCGAGATTAAATGTATGTGCTTGTTCGTCATTAAACCAGTTAGCTTTATAGGTACGTACCGCTTGTTTATTCCATTCGCTTGTGAAGACGCACTGACCACCGATCGCTTCGAATCCTTTACGAATCCCGCCAATCCCGGCAAACAGATCAACGAAACGAAATGCATACTCTGGATGATTTGCTGGTGGTTCCGGAAGCATTTTTCGAAGAAGCGCCTCCTCGGCTGAAATCAGTGACCTGGGGGAGCATTTATCATTGATCCAGCGGTTAAGCGTTTCCCGGCTCCAGTCGTTTTTACCAACTTTTCTTAATAGCTCTGCCACAAACTTCTGATCATAGATTTCCAGTACCTGCTCAATAAGTTTTCTATCATTTTCCTGTCGCTGTTTTTCTTCTACTTCAACTTTTTCAAGCAGATCCTGCGCCAGTAATTCAAATTCTGACATAACGCCTCCGATGGGTCTTATGAGTGACACTCTATCACTCATTTAACCCAGAGAACAGCTTTTTGGCTGGTAATTTAAACAGTGTTTTTGTTAACCTGCGGAGGTACATGAAATTATCTGCAATGACATTAATGAAATAGATTAACGCGTGGAAGCTAACTAAGGACGAGAAGTAGATTTTCATCGCAGGTTAACTTAACAAACATAGAAGCATGTCAGTAAGCTGGGAGCAGGCCAGACAAAAATAAGTTAGAACTGTACTGACTTTTCGATAATCACTTCTTGATTTTGTCATAATATTTATGTTGAAATCATGAAGTGAAACTACCGGAGAGACTTTCATGACCATGCCTTACTGTATCCTGCATACCGAAGCTGATTCAGATGTTGTACTTAATGGACTGGGCTTTTCAGAAAACGATATTCATGCTGCTCTGACAGCTGCTTTGTACGAGCGCCGCAAATCCAGCAAGCTTCACCCCGCAGTCGATGCAGGGTTCCGTTTCTGGAGTGAAATGGTTGCCGCGACACGCCGTGTACTGATTGGTAAGGGTAACGGCTGGTCCCCTGAAGTGGTCAAGCGAATGGAAATGGTCGCTAACTCTGCCAGAGGAGTTAATCTGATTATCACCTCGGGTGACAGGCACACCGGACGTCCTGATGGATTGCCGAAAACCAAAAATGCCAAGGGTGAGGCAACTCGTTCTATTGTTCACAACAATCCTGGCACAGTTGATATGTTCCAAACGGATGCGTTGTATTCAGGCAAATCTGAAATCACTCCAATAGATAGCACTCGCACTTATATCGTCCTGTATTATTATGATGCGGCTAACAAAGAGGTTCGCTGTGAGGTGTCTTATCCGGTAGGAATGGTGAATCAGGACGGATTTGCCCGCGTAAGCGCATGGAGTGAGCGTATTATTTTGAGTCCTCTGCCATTTGAAGGTGCGGATATTTTCCCTGATGAGGATTTCAATGATGACATATCAATTACTGTTGAAAGCAAATGAGTAACCCTGTTGATGACGGTAAACGTCTTTTTAATCCATCCCGGCTCAAGCTGGCACGGATCAGACGCAAACTGACCCTAAAAGAACTTGCAGAAAAGATGGGACTTTCCAGCCGTATTGTAATTGAGTACGAAAAAGCCTATTGCCTATATGAGCCCACGCCAGAGACGGTCCAGGCGTACGCCAGGGCTCTGAAATACCCAGAGTCCTTTTTTTTCGGAGATGATGTTGAAGCAATCGATCCACTGACGGTTTCATTCCGTTCTTTGCGCACGACAAAAGCCGCCGACCAGCATGCGGCAATTGGGGCTGGTGCGCTGGGAGTTATGCTGAGCGAGTATTTCAGCACCCGTTTCACTCTGCCGCAGCCTGAATTGCCGAATCTTCGTGGAAGTGAGCCTGAGATCGCTGCTCAGGCGGTGCGCGAAGCTTGGGGTATTGGCAAGAAGAGCATCACCAACGTTGTTCATCTTCTGGAGAAGCACGGTGTTAAGGTGTTCTGGCTTTCGGAGGAAACGGCGAGTATCGATGCATTTTCGTTCTGGAAAGATGATGTCCCTTACATCTTTTTGAATACTCGTAAATCAGGTGAACGCAGTCGTTTCGATGCGGCACATGAACTCGCTCACCTGGTACTCCACCGCCATGGTGACGTCAAGGGGCAAGATGCAGAGCGTGAAGCTGATGCTTTTGCATCAGCATTTCTGATGCCCCTGGAAAACGTGATGGCTGTTAAGATGACGCTGCCGACGTTCGACAAAATCGTGCAATTGAAATCGCTCTGGAAAGTCTCGGCAATGGCTCTGATTGTCAGAATGCGAAATCTGAACATGCTTACAGAATGGCAGTACAACAGTTTGATGCGCGATGCGACGGCAAAGGGGTATCGAACCGGTGAGCCGGGAGGAATTGAGCGTGAAAGATCGCTCATTATTGAAAAAATGATGACCGCTCTGGCTGGTAACGGCATTAATCTGACTCAATTGAGTGATGAGCTTAACGTGCCTCTTGATGAACTGAGTAGCCTGCTTTACGGTGTGGCAGCAATTACTGGTGGTAATAGCGGAACATCAAGCTCACTGTCAAAGGCCTCTCTCCGTCTGGTGTGAAAAGCTATAAGCCGTTAGAAACCATCTTCAGCGGCTTATTATTGATCGTCAGTGGGCTCGCCGCAGTCATCCTTCTGAGTAATAACCTTCATTTTCAATGTTCGCCGCATTCTTATCCATATTTTACTCACTGTCAGCCGTATCGAAACTTTTGCTGTACGGGCAATGCTTCGACTTGGTGACGTAGGTAAAGGTGTAAATGCTATTGCTGTAGATGCACAGGGTTTGCCCGTTCGCCGTGGTTGACTGCTCCGGGTTGCTCATAGTTATACGCCCGGCATTAACACTGAACGCAGCAAGAAGAAATCCCATCAACAACGCTCTTCTTACCATCTCTAAACCTCCATTAAAGCTGATTTCAGCCGCCTTCCTGCAAGCGGCGTATTTAAGATGCACCTCAATTATTGATCTGTAAAAACGATCGATAATATAATTTCGATCGATAAAATCTATTACTAATTTTAACGGTCAAGTCTGCATACAGGAAGAAGCATGAAAAAAATTATTGCGCTACCTCTGGTGTTCTGCACTTTCTCGTCCATAGCTGGTGGTGCGGTCTCGAACGAAATCCAGCCATACCCCGATCACCTGGCTGCATATGTCAAAACGCTTGTTACAGCCAGTTGCGACCAGGTACTTTCAGATGATGGAAAGAACTCCATTGATAGAGCCATCAAGTCCATCAGCGCTAGCGCCACTAAAGGAATGACTGCCGACACGGAAAGCTACTACGCCGTTTACAATTCAATCGTCTTTGGCGCTGAGATGGGGGATAAGCTGAAAAATGCTAAGAAACAGAAAATGATTCTGGCAACGAAAGACAAAATTGGAATAGATAGTTGTGGTGGTGTAGGTGCTTATGCATTGATACAGAAGGATTTTAGAAAGATGACTCTTGCGGGGCTAATGCCTTTAGCCCCGCAATCTGGTGTCGTAAAACCAAAGGCGACATCTTCTGACGAAAACGTGTATCGGACTACGGCGAAAGACCTGGCCGAATTGTATAAAGCTAACGAGGTTGCAGCCGATGACAAAATTGGTGGTCGTAAGGTGGAAGTGACCGGAACTGTTCAGGACATAACAAAAAATTTCGCGAATGATGTCGTTCTTAAACTTGAAAGTGGTAATCGCTTCATGCCTGTCAGCCTGAGTATGGCTGATTCAGAGATGGCGCAGGCGTCGAAATTGAGAAAGGGACAGAAGATCACCGTGACCTGCGAAAAGATGCAGCTTTTCATCGGTGCTCCGTCCGGTGGTAACTGCACCTTTAACTAATCTGTCATACGGTCTGCCGGGTAAATTCCCGGCAACTCACCCCGCCGCCGCCGCGAAGAATCCAGAAGTCCCCCTTCCCAAATTGCACGCAGAAGAAAAATATCAAAGCGCTATGTCTGATCGGCCTAGCAGGATTACATTGCTTAATTCCTGAACATCGGATCTTTAGCAAATATCAGTAGAGTGTTACTGGTGGTCGTCACCTGTCAGGCGGTTTCGAGGATTTTCTTTACCTTGGCGACCATCCCAACGGAGCAATCACACAGTTTCGCAATCTCTGCATATGTATTCCCGCCTTTGGTGAGATACAACTCAATCTTGCGTCGCAGGTCTGTATCCGCTGGTCTGCCTTTGTACTTATTTTCAGCCTTTGCTTTAGCAATGCCCTGTGCCTGACGTTGGCGGCGTTTGGTGTAGTCCTCGTGTGCGTAATGGGCTGCAATATCCATCATGAGGCCGTTGATAAGCTCAATGATGCGGTCACCTGCTGCGGATTTTAATGCATCGTGCGATGTAGGCAGATCCACAACGACGACGCGTAAGCCTTGCTTTTCAATGCGAGCCTTGAGGGCTTCATATTGTACAGCGGGGAGTCGGGTTAAGCGATCGATGGACTCCACCAGCAAAAAGTCGCCCTTTTCGGCTGCGGCAAGCAGACGGGAAAGTTCCGGGCGCTCCAGCTTGGCACCAGAAAAGTTTTCGACATAATACTCAACACTTGTTAGCCGATGCTCTTCAACAAAGTCATTGATGGTGTCAAGTGCGCGTGTAGCGTCTTGATCGTCAGTGGATGCCCTGAGGTAAGCGTGGGTCGTGATTTGGTGTGTAGTCATTGTTTTTTTTCACATTGGGTTTTCAATCTATAACTTTACGTGAATCATCTACGTAGAGTCAATTTTTACTACTCATTGTGAATGACTTTGTTCACGAAAGCTGTTTTCATTTCAGGTATACCCTTTGTGAAAATAGCGATATGACCTTATCACCGAGGCGAAGCGATTATTCAGAAGAGCATTTTCCCAGCTTTCAGCCGGATTTAATCTGAGAAACTCCAGCCGATGTTGCTGCATCAGATCGCTGTGTCTAGCTGGTTGGTTTAGTTCAGCAGTGAGAATGCCTGCTTGAATTTTTATGTGCGTCTGAGCGCTGGTGGTGAGAGGTGACCATGTTAAGCAAACTTGCCACCAGCATAGTAAAGCGGTGCGCCTCTTCAGGATTTGCACATGCGGCTACGCCTTGCCTCCGTGACTTACTGACGTGCGTCACAGTAACTAACGTTGTATATAAAAGGATTGAGGGATTGTTGGGATTGTCGGGATTTATCATTCAACCAATTGTTTTAATTAGTTATATTATCATTTCCCTGTGGGATTTCTTTGGGCGTTTATAGATAAGGATGGGATTATTTAGTTCAGATAAAAGAAAAGGGGCTGTTAGCCCCCATTAAACAGATATCATTGGTTTGATACCACCATCGACTTTTCTTTCCTCTATCCATTGTGCCGCCTGTTTTGGTTTCCAGTCCCGAGGAAACCAGTAGCGGGAACGGTCTACGTTTTGCCCATTGGTATAGATTCTTGCCTGACGGTAGCCCAATTCTTCCAGCTTGCGCTTAACCTTATCAGGGCTTTCATTGAATACGTTTTTAAGCATATCCATTTTGAAAACCTTGTTGGATTCCAGCCAGTCGGTCAACTCAATATCCAGCATCGATTGTGATTGCTCTATCATGCTTGTTAACGTCGCTGTACGTTCGCAGCGGTTCGGGTTAAAGCCAGCCAGATCATATTGCTGAAACCAGAAGTAAAGCGCGTCAAGATTCCCTTGCTCCTGCAACCATTTATCCAGGCGGTCAATAAATTGCGTGGTATCTTCGCGATCCTGTTGGTGCTCAAGGTAGCTGACTGCATACCAACGCCGTTCGTTAGCATCGAGTTTCAGGGGGCGCTTCTCGTTACTGGCGAGAATAAAGCGGGTACAGGTATCAATCATCTGCGCCTGGGCGTATTTTTCTTCAATCTGCTGTCGTCGTTCGGTCAGTAGCGACTTAAGCTGTGTTTGCAAGGTCTTTGACATTGATTGGCAGTCATCTAGGAAGACCAGCAGGGAAGACGAAAGCACGGAGCTAAACTTCCCGGTCAGCTTTTCATAGGAATTAAGAAGTGAGGCCTGCTTGTTCAGCAATGGGTATAAAATTTGATTAAACAGGAAACCCTTCCCCGTTCCGGTGTCACTGGTTAGCATCAGATGCCAGCTTGGCTTTTCTTCTGGGTGTTGGAACATATGCCCCAGCCACTGGCAAACGGTATGGCGCTCCTGAGCTACAGGGAAGAGGCGCTCCAGATACTCAAGCCACAGCGAAAGATCTGCATCTGGCGAACCTTCAGTTTCTGGCGCGTATGGCTGCCATGTATTGAGCACTGCCACACCATCAGCTTCATAGATCAGTGGAACAGCCTTACCCGGCGCGAAAGTTTTACCGGAAACAAACTTTAGGCATTGGGCAAGGGTATCGTGGACCATCGTCAGATTAGGTTTCGCGTTTACTTCAGGCTGCTTTTTGTACCATTGAAGAAATAGATTGTACTCCGCGTGGTAGGGATATGTTTTCCCCGTCCAAATGCTGTAAAGCTCCGGCCCCTGCTGGCGGTTGAGGTATATATAACCCCTTTCTTTCATATAATTAGCGAAATTCAGTGCATGTAATTTCTTAGTTTGCTCCTGCTGTTCGCCGTTAACATCCACATCGTTTGCGGCACGATGTTCTGTCAGGTGTTCTGTGTTCTGGTTCTGCATGTATCCTCCACTGAGGTGTTAAAAATAGCATTAATAAGGTCGGTATAGTGTTCTGGTGAACTGGAGATTTCAGTGAGAAGGCGGCGAACAAATACAGGAAGTGGCATATCTCCACGCGCGGAGGTTAGCCAATCTGCAACAGTTCCCGGTACGGTGATATCGTAGATTTTCATCATTGTTTTCCCTTTTCAACGTTGATTGATTTGTAACGTTCCGGGTCCTCTTCCTTAAGTTTACGGGCGGCTGCTATCGCACGGGCAAGGACATCCGGATCGATGGTTCTCTCGGGGCATTCGCGGCTCTGTGCGGTCATACAATCCCCTGTTTCAGCAAGTTGCGAAGTTGACCACGCATCGCGGATTGATTAGCTATTGCCTGTTCTTCTGCCTGCCGTCTGGCATCTTCAGCTGCTTCAGCAATCAATGTGTCGATCGCCAATTCCATAGAGTCGATCAGCTCGTTGTGGTACGCCTCTGAGGTTTTAACACGAAGTGCTTCAAGTTCCTGCTCAATCAATGAGACTGGTTTTTGCAGAGTCACGGAAATCATCGATGGGTTGGCAATAACTGAAGCAGGCCCAGCAAGATGAAACCGCCAGCCTTCAAGGATTAGACTCTGGAGCTTATCCACCAGTCGCGCAGGGATATCAGTAAAGTTCTGATATCGGTTATAGCGAGCTTCAGCGTTTTCAATACGGCGGTGCAGTGCTTCGGGGTCGGGTTGGTATCTGACTGCAATCTCGTCAATAAAGGATTGTAGCTCCGGAGAAATTGCATTCTGGGTGCTTTTTTTCGTTGCCATAGTTGGTCTCCGTAATCGGTGAAAGTTGGGTATAAGTGATCGCTGGCGCTAATTCGCGTCAGTAGTACCGTTTTTGAGCAGTTATGTTGTGTTTAGTAAGCGGTGTTAAACGTCTGGTTGCATGTAGGGCAGTAGTTTGGTCGTCCAGCTATCAGAAGATACCAGCGGCACACGCTCGAACGGTCAACAATGAAATCTACCAGCCCAAAATCGGCAAACGCCGCTAAATTCCTGTGCGTTGTCGATAAAGGAATATTCACCAGTCGTGACAGGTCGAAAGCTGTTAACGGGATATGGTTTTGCGTCAGGTAGTGAAGAAGGTGGATTCGTGAAGTCGTCAGAGTCAGCCCGGACTTCTTGAGAATGCTGACCAGCATTTTACGTTCTTCTGAGGAAGGCGGTGAAAAAGCTGGTAGCGTTAAGGCAAAGCACAAAATGACCTCTCAATAAGTTATTCATTATAAAAGATATTTTATCATAGGTATTGATAAATTTCAACTTAAATGAGAATGTTTATCATTTATTGTGGCGGGAAAAGTTTGTCTAAATGAAAATGGGCTTGCCCATAAGTCCTCAAAAAAATCATCATTTATATGGTGAAATGGTTAAACCCGCGTCAATACTCCCTGACGGGGCGCGGCATAATAAGGGGCGCAATCGATGCCGTCTATGATCTCATCAGGGGGAAATTAAAATTTTTTTTATACGTCCCCCTTGATGGATGCCGTTGCGACCCCATCTTGTAAGCAACCGCAGTGTGTGGACCTGAAAAAAATCAAATCTGGGCAGTTGAAAAAGCACGTTCTGCCCTTATTACAGGTACACAACCACATGTTGACTGAATTTTTAGTGGAGACGTTTAGATGGGTAAAATTATTGGTATCGACCTGGGTACTACCAACTCTTGTGTAGCGATTATGGATGGCACTACTGCACGTGTGCTGGAGAACGCCGAGGGCGATCGCACCACGCCTTCTATCATTGCTTATACCCAGGATGGTGAAACTCTGGTTGGTCAGCCGGCTAAACGTCAGGCAGTGACAAACCCGCAAAACACCCTGTTTGCGATCAAACGCCTGATTGGCCGCCGCTTCCAGGACGAAGAAGTTCAGCGTGACGTTTCCATCATGCCTTACAAAATCATCGCGGCAGATAACGGCGATGCATGGCTTGATGTGAAAGGCACCAAAACTGCACCACCGCAGATTTCTGCTGAAGTGCTGAAGAAAATGAAGAAAACCGCTGAAGATTACCTGGGTGAGCCGGTAACTGAAGCTGTTATCACCGTACCTGCCTACTTCAACGATGCTCAGCGTCAGGCAACCAAAGATGCTGGCCGTATCGCAGGTCTGGAAGTAAAACGTATCATCAACGAACCAACCGCGGCTGCACTGGCTTACGGTCTGGATAAAGAAGTTGGCAACCGCACTATCGCGGTTTACGACCTGGGTGGTGGTACCTTCGATATCTCTATTATCGAAATCGACGAAGTTGACGGTGAAAAAACCTTCGAAGTTCTGGCAACCAACGGTGATACCCACTTGGGTGGTGAAGACTTCGATACCCGTCTGATCAACTACCTCGTTGACGAGTTCAAGAAAGATCAGGGCATTGACCTGCGTAACGACCCGCTGGCGATGCAGCGCCTGAAAGAAGCCGCTGAGAAAGCGAAGATCGAGCTTTCTTCCGCTCAGCAGACCGACGTGAACCTGCCGTACATCACTGCAGACGCGACCGGTCCTAAACACATGAACATCAAAGTGACCCGTGCGAAACTGGAAAGCCTGGTAGAAGATCTGGTGAACCGTTCCATCGAGCCGCTGAAAGTTGCACTGCAGGACGCTGGCCTGTCCGTGTCTGACATCCAGGACGTTATCCTGGTGGGTGGTCAGACCCGTATGCCAATGGTTCAGAAGAAAGTGGCTGAGTTCTTTGGTAAAGAGCCACGTAAAGACGTTAACCCGGACGAAGCGGTCGCAATCGGTGCTGCGGTTCAGGGTGGCGTACTGACCGGTGAAGTGAAAGACGTACTGCTGCTGGACGTTACCCCGCTGTCTCTGGGTATCGAAACCATGGGCGGTGTGATGACTGCGCTCATCAACAAAA